>JAEEGK010002925.1_pt1 | contig 42795 bp, 32 predicted proteins | sample 8958771 | NCBI WGS metagenome assembly JAEEGK01 (sample SAMN16246547, study PRJNA631951) | gut metagenome | biome: gut microbiome; feature: rumen; material: SC-attached | host: Bos | place: Iran: Karaj | collected 2018-10
GCGTTTTATAAGCAAATAATTACTACTTTCGCAACGTCAATTGGAAAGTAGAATTTAAAAACATAACAACCATGGAAGAAAAAAAATCACCTAAAGCTAATCTTGAGAACAAGAAATTGATGTTCATACAAATAGGTATGATCATCAGCTTGCTCATCGCTTGGTTGGCTTTTGAGCACAAGAGCTACGACAAGCGCGAAATTGACGAGAGCTTGCTCAATCGCGAGGTCGTGTTGGACGAAGAAATGGTGGAAATCACCAAACAAGAGGAGCAAAAGCCACAGCCTGTGGAAGTGCCCAAGCAGACCACCCAACTCGAAATCGTGCAGGACGATGTAGAGACTGAAGACCTCAACATCAACGCTGAAGTGGAGCAGAACGAAGTTATCGAAGAGTACGTCGCTCCCGAAGTCGTGGAAGAAGAAGTCGTAGAACAGGAAATCTTCCAAATCGTGGAAGAGATGCCTTCATTCCCTGGCGGTGAAGGAAAACTGATGGAGTTTGTTGCCAAAAACATCAAGTATCCTCAGATAGCCCGTGAAACTGGCATTCAGGGCCGTGTGTTCGTCGGCTTCGTTGTCGAACCCGATGGTTCCATCTCCAACGTGAAGCTGCTCCGTGGTATTGGCGGCGGCTGCGACGAAGAAGCCATGCGCGTTATCAAGTCCTTACCGAAATGGAAACCAGGCAAGCAGCGTGGTAAGGCCGTGCGTGTGTCTTATCAAATCCCAGTGTTCTTCAAGCTGCAGTAAACACTTGAAGAAAGGTGAAACGAAAAGCCAGCGTAATGCTGGCTTTTTTTATTTAAAGTGCTCGTAAACCATCCTCGCTTTGGTGGGGCCAACAATCTCAGTAAGCCGCTCCAACGAAGCCTCTTTGATGCCTTTCACTGACTTCAGTACCAGCAATAGCTTCTCAGCCGTCTTCTTTCCTATTCCCTTAATCTCGGCCAACTCGGAATGCATGAAACCTTTCTCAAACTTCTTCCTATGGAAAGTGATGGCGAACCGGTGCACCTCGTCCTGGATATGCGCCAGCAGACGGAACACCTCTGAATTGGGCTTCAAACCCACTACACGTGGAGGAAAACCAAAAAGCAATTCATTCGTGCGGTGACGGTCATCCTTGGCCAAGCCGGCAATGGGGATGTCGACGTGCAACTCGTCTTGTATCACCTGACGCACCACCTCCATTTGACCTTTGCCACCATCGGTGATGATGAGGTTAGGCAAAGGCTTGTCCTCCTCAATCAACCTTGAATAGCGGCGACGCACCACTTCTTTCATTGAGGCGTAGTCGTCAGGGCCTTCCACGGTCTTGATGTTGAAATGGCGGTAGCCCGCTTTGTTGGGCTTGCCGTTCACAAACTGCACCATGCCCGCCACAGCGTAGTCACCTTGGAAGTTGGAGTTGTCGAAACACTCGATGACATTAGGCACCTCGTCAAGCTGCAAGGCCTCTTTCAAACTGCTCAAAACCCTTTTCTGGTGGCGTTCGGGATCAACTAGAGAATGTTGTTTCTCCAAGTCAATCCTGTATTGCATGGCATTGCGGCGCGAGAGGTCGAGGAGCTTCAACTTGTCGCCGCGTTGCGGGACAGTCACCTCCACTTCCTCGATGTCATAGTCCAACTTCATCGGAACGATGATTTCGGGGGCATGGTCACCAAACTGCTGACGCAAGTCGGTAACAGCTAAGAGGAGCAACTCATCAGGCGTCTCTTCCAGCTTGCGTTTCATCTCGAAGGAATGCGACTGCACCACAGCGCCGTCCTTCACCTTCATATAGTTCACATAGAAAGTCTCGTCGTCGTCGACATATGAAAACACCTCAACATTATGGATGGTCGCGCTGACCACGGTGGAGCGGCTACGGTATTCTTCCAAAAGGTCATATTTCTCCTTGATGAGCTGAGCTTCCTCAAACTCCATGCGGGAGGCATAGTCCATCATGGCCGATTTCAAGCCTCGAAGCACCCAACCCAAGTTACCCTTGATGACTTCGCGAATCTCCGAAATCATGGCGTTGTAGTCTTCTTTGGAAATCAAGCCTTCGCAGGGGCCGTTGCATTTGTGGATATGGTAGTCGAGGCACACCTTGTATTTACCTTTTTCGACACCAGCTTCCGTCAACGGCGTACGACAAGAACGCACCTTATATACCTGACTGAGCAAGTCCAGCAGAATATGCGCTGTACGCACCGAAGGATAAGGACCGAAATACTCCGAGCCGTCGTTCACCTTGCGCCGGGTGAGGAACACACGTGGGAAGGCCTCCTTCTTGATGCAGATCCAAGGATAGGTCTTATCATCCTTGAGCATGATGTTGTAACGCGGCTTGTATTGCTTGATCATCGTGTTCTCCAGCAGCAGCGCCTCCGACTCCGAGTCAACGATACTGTATTCGAGGTCGGCAATCTTGCTCACGAGGACGCGCGTCTTGCCCGTCTGCTCCTTGTTGAAATAACTGCTGACGCGGCGTTTCAGGTTCTTGGCCTTGCCCACATAGATGAGGGTGCCGCTTTTGTCGAAATAGCGATACACACCGGGCTTGTTGGGTAACGCGGCGAGCTTTTGTTTCACTATTTTTGGCAATTCTATCATATTATCTTTACTATGGCTCATGGCTTATGGCCTATGGCTTGCCTTTACATTGGGGCAGCCATAGGCAATTGGCTATAGGCCATAGTTACTTTTTCTTCATGTGATCCCAACCTTGGGCTTTGATGGGAATGACGTGGTTGTCGGGTGTGACCATCTCGGCCACACCTTTGTCGTCGGTCATGTAGCCGATGACCGTCACGTCCGCCGACAGAGTCTGTATCTTCTCGTAGTCCTTCTGGTCGATGGTGAAGAGCAGCTCATAGTCCTCTCCCCCACTCAAAGCCGCCACCGAAGGCACGATTTGGAACTCCTTGGCCATCTTGTCGGTGGTCGGATCGATCGGGATTTTGTCCTCATAGAGTTGGCAACCTACATCGCTCTCCTTGCAGAGGTGCAGAATCTCGGAAGCGAGACCGTCAGAGATGTCGATCATCGAGGTGGGCTTGATGCCCAAGGTCTTGAGTTGTTCCACGACATCCTTACGGGCTTCGGGCTTCAGTTGGCGCTCGAGCACATACTCCATGCCTTTCAATTGTGGCTGCATATTGGGGTTAGAGAGAAACTCCACCTTCTCACGTTCTAGGATGAGCAGGCCGATATAGGCCCCACCCAAGTCACCCGTGACGCACAGCAGGTCATTTTTCTTCGCGCCGCTGCGGTAGACGATATCCTCCTCCTTAGCCATGCCGATGACTGTGATGGAGATAACGAGGCCTGTCTTACTGCTTGTGGTGTCGCCACCCACCATGTCGACATGGTAACGCTCACAAGCCAAACGGATGCCAGCATACAACTCATCCAGCGCCTCGGCGGTATAGCGGCTCGAAACGCCCAGTCCGACCACAATCTGTGTCGGTGTGCCGTTCATGGCGTAGATGTCGGAGAAATTGCTGACGGCTGCCTTGTAGCCGAGGTGCTTCAAGGGGCAGTAGGTCATGTCGAAATGGATGCCTTCGATGAGCATATCGACCGAGACGAGGGTGCGATAGCCTTCGTGGTTGATGACGGCGGCATCATCGCCGACGCCTTTCAGCGAGGAGGTGTTGCGCAAGGGGAAATCCTGCGTCAATTGGTCGATGAGGCCGAATTCGCCCAGTTCATCCAATTCGGTCAAATGTTTGTTTTCTTCTGCCATATTCTTCATTATTATTGGCTGCAAAGGTAAGTTTTTTTCCTAACTTTGCGCCATGAAAACCATCAAAGACATTTATAAGATCGGTGTAGGCCCTTCGAGCAGCCACACCATGGGTCCGCAGAAGGCGGCCTCACTGTTCAATAGCCGTTTCCTCAACGCAGCCTCGTTTGAAGTGACACTTTATGGCAGCCTCGCTGCCACGGGCAAGGGGCACATGACCGACACCGCCATTCTCAATACCCTTCAGGCACCCACAGAAATCGTTTGGAAACCTGACGTCATTCTCCCGTTTCATCCTAACGGTATGTTGTTCAAGGCCTTCGACGCAGCGAAAAACCTTCTCGGCGAATGGCAAGTGTTCAGCATAGGCGGTGGCAACCTAGCCGAAGAAGGCAAACTGGATGAATCGCCCGAGGTCTATCCGCTCTCGAAAATGACCGATATCCTCAACTGGTGCGAGCGCACAGGGCGCACCTATTGGGAATATGTGTACGAATACGAGAACCAAAAGGAGATTGAGGACTACATGCTGAAGGTTTGGCAAGTAATGAAGGCTGCTGTTGAGCGTGGCCTTCAAGCCGAAGGTGTCCTTCCTGGACCACTCAACTTGAGTCGCAAAGCCGCCACCTACCACATCAAAGCCTCGGGCTACACGCACACTCTGAAAAGCCGTGGCTTGGTTTATTCCTACGCCTTGGCTGTCTCTGAAGAAAATGCTTCGGGCGGTGTCATTGTCACGGCACCGACCTGTGGATCGTGTGGCGTGATGCCAGCGGTTTTATATCATCTTTCAAAGAGCTATGATTTCACCGACCAACGCATTGTCCGTGCCTTGGTAACGGCAGGTTTGGTGGGCAACATCGTGCGCACCAACGCCTCCATCTCGGGTGCCGAGGTGGGCTGTCAAGGCGAGGTAGGCGTTGCTTGCGCCATGGCTGCCGCTGCTGCCAACCAATTGTTTGGGGGAAGTCCGGCACAGATTGAATACGCTGCAGAGATGGCGCTTGAACACCACTTGGGCATGACCTGCGATCCTGTTTGCGGTCTTGTCCAAATTCCATGTATCGAGCGTAACGCCTACGCCGCTGCCCGTGCCCTCGACTCCAACATCTACTCCACCTTCTCAGACGGTCACCATCGTGTGTCGTTCGACAAAGTCGTGGAAACGATGAAAGAGACCGGCAAGGATTTGCCATCGCTTTATAAGGAGACCTCGCAGGGCGGTTTGGCAAGGGATTACACACAGATGAGCTAAAAACGAAAAAAGCCACTCGTAAGTGGCTTTTTTATCGTGGTCCCACTAGGGCTTGAACCTAGGACCTACTGATTATGAGTCAGTTGCTCTAACCAACTGCGCTATGGGACCGCAAAAAAACAAGGCCAAAACGAAGATTTCCGCCTTTTTTCTTGCTTTTTGCGCTGCAAATTTACAATTTTGCACCGAATTAGACCGAAATTTTCTCAAAAATGAGCGCAAAAATCAAGAATATCATCTTCGACCTCGGCGGCGTTGTCCTCGACATTGACGAAAGCATTGTTTATAAAGAACTCGAAAAAATGGGCATCAGCACTTCTGAACTTGCTCATTCAAAGGAATTTATAGACATCATGAGCAAATTCGACACAGGCATCTACACCGCCCCCACCTTCCGCAAAAAAACCAAAGCCCTCCTTGGACTGGAGAAAATGACCGACAAAAGGTTTGATGCCATCTGGAACGCCATGCTCTTGGACATTCCCCGCGAACGCATCGCCGCCCTGGAACAAATCAGAAAACACTACAAGATTTTCTTGATGAGCAACTCCAATGTAATCCATTACGATTTGTATGTCAGGGACTTGCAACTACGCTTTGGCTACAACGAATTTGATGAACTGTTCAACAAGTCGTATTTCTCCTTTGCCGAACACCTGGAAAAACCCGACCCACGCTTCTTTGAACTGATTCTGGACCATGAAGGCTTGTCGCCTGAGGAAACACTTTTCATCGATGACACAGCAGCAAATATTGAGGTTGCCAAGTCATTGGGCATCAATACATATCATATTAGCCGTGAAGAGTTGGTGCGCAACTTGTTTGAGAAAGGGGTTTTGAAGGAAGGGGTTGTGTGACTATGGCTTATGGCTTATGGCTTATGACTATGACCACTTTGACGGAATGGAAGCTTTTACTGATGTAAGAAGCTATTACCGTTGTAAAAGCAGGTCATTGTCAGGAGCCATCAGTCAAAGTTAGGCCATAGTTATTCTGGTCGAACTGTATTGATTAAACTAGTCAATCTTTTCTCTATAGATTGAACCTCTTCAATAATGCTTTCGTATTGCTCTTTGGTCACATATTTCAATTTGAGAGCAATTTCCATTTGAGTTTCAACTTCATATGAGGAACCTAGTGAAATCTCAAGGTAATGTGCAAATTCATTTTGAGATCTTCTCGAGCATCCCTCAGCAATATTAGATGGTATTGATACCGAAGCTCTTTGAAGCTGATCACAAAGTGCATACAATTCTTTTCTTGGGAATTTTTCTGTCAATTCATAGACATGTACGGAGAATTCTACTCCAGCATTCCAAACATCATAATTTCTAAAGTTTCTCATAATTAGCTATATTTTAAAAGTTTACAATAAAAACAAGCATAATAAAAGCCCAAAAGCCATAAACCTATTGACCAGTGGCCAAAAGCCATAGTCAGAGGCCATAGTAGACAAGAACATCATCCAAAATAGCAAAAACTTCACTTACCGACATAGTCTCCATCAACTTCATCTTGAACGGCTTGAAATTCGGTAAACCCTTAAAATAAGCTGACCAATGTTTGCGAATCTCTAACAATGCGATATGCTCTCCTTTCCACTCGATGGAACGCTGCAAATGAATTTTGCTCACCCTTACGCGTTCTGCCACATCGGGCAAAGACAATTCCTCTCCTGTCTCCAAATAATGTCGTATCTGACTAAAAACCCAAGGATTGCCGTAAGTAGCGCGACCAATCATCAGTCCGTCCACGCCGTAGGTGTCCTTGAAATGCTTGGCTGAAGGTCCATCCACCACATCGCCATTGCCAATGATAGGAATGTGCATACGAGGATTGTTTTTCACCGCTCCGATGAGGGTCCAGTCGGCAGGCTCACTGTATTTAGTGGTGCGCAAGCGGCCATGGATGGTCAGGGCAGCAATGCCCACATCTTGAAGGCGTTCGGCAATGTCTACAATTTCTCGGTGTTCGTTGTCGTAGCCTAGGCGGGTCTTCACCGTCACAGGAGTGTTCACCGCCTCCACCACGGCCTTAGTGATGGCCACCATCTTGGGAATATCGTTCATAATGCCCGAACCCGCACCTTTCGAGGCTACCTTTTTCACTGGGCAACCGAAATTGATGTCGATAATGTCGGGATGGGCGGTCTCAGCATAACGCGCCGCTTCCACCATAGGCTCTACGGCATTGCCGAAGATTTGAATGCCTACGGGACGCTCGAATTCCTCAAAATCCAGCTTCTTGATACTCTTCACCGAATCGCGGATGAGACCATCGGCGGAGATGAACTCCGAGTAGACCACATCGGCGCCAAACATCTTGCAGACATAACGGAACGGAGGATCGGAGACATCTTCCATAGGCGCAAGAAGCAGCGGATAATGATCGAATTCGAGGTGGGCGAGTTTGTACATTGAGGTATTTCTATTTAAAACGGTCCTTCGACAGGCTCAGGGTCCTTTCCTTATTCGTTGCAAAATTACAAAAAGTGTATCTTTGCAGCAAAATAAACTGCTTATGACAGACAACTTGAAACAATCTTCGGGAATAATAAGAATCCTCCTCTTTTTGGTTATCTTATTGATTAGCGGTCTGATAGGAGTCGCAGCATCGGCCATATTCATTTTTGCAGGCGACACGGGAATGAAAATCGGTCAAGGCATCAGTTCCATTTTCATGTTCGTGGTGCCGCCCATCGTGTATTATTTCATTACACGCAAGGAGCACCAAATGCAAGACCTGGGCTTACGCAGACTCAGTCCTCCGTGGTGGCTTATATTAATAGGTGCAGCCGTGATGCTTGTTTCCATACCCGTCACCACCACCCTGACCACTTGGAACGAAAGCATGAACCTCGGGGGCGCTTTTACCCAACTTGAGGAGTATATGAAAGCCTTGGAAGAAACGGCCCAGGCCGCTATCGAAAAAATGCTGAATGTCAACACCTTTGGAGGAATGTTATTCAACCTGATCATCATCGCACTGATACCTGCGGTAGGTGAAGAACTGACATTCAGAGGCGTGTTGCAGCAGTCGTTGACACGAAAAATGAATCCGCATATCGCCATTATCCTTTCGGCGGCCATCTTCTCCTTTATCCACTTCCAGTTCTACGGATTCTTGCCCCGAATGTTTCTCGGAATGTTGTTAGGTTATATGTTCTACATCACCAATTCGCTATGGACCAGCATGTTGATGCATTTCGTCAACAATGGTGCAACAGTTGTCCTCTATTATCTGAACAACATAGGAATGATTGAAGACGCGGAGAGTTTTGGGGAAACGCAAAATGTGCTGATTATCGCGGTGAGCGCGATGATTACGATTGGACTCATCATATGGAGTTGGAAAAAGGCTCAGCCCAAGCGACCCATAGAGGCCGCTCCCATAGTTCCCTCTACGGAAAACGATTAAAGAAACTTGTCCAAGAAGATAAACGGCATCAGCGACTCAACGCCGTCGAAGACCATGATTGTTCCCGTATCGCCTTGGCAAAGTACGCGCAGAGGCTGCTTAGACACCTGCTCCACTTCCACCATCACCTGACGGCAAGCCCCGCAAGGGGCGACAGGTTCCTCGATGGCTTTCGTGGTCGACCATGCCGTCACCGCCAAAGCCTCAAAAGGAACACCTGGATATTGTGCCATGGCAGCAAACATCGCCACTCTCTCGGCACAGAGACCGCTGGGGTAGGCTGCATTTTCGACATTGTTACCCAACACGACGGCTCCATTGGCCAATCGTAAGGCGGCACCCACATTGAACTTGGAATAGGGCGCGTATGCATTACGAGCCGCCTCGTGGGCACGACGCATCAATTCAGCATCCTGCTGCGGCAACTCTTCCATTGTGTCATATACCTCATAGGGGCAGACAAATTGTTCTTTCCTCATGATTGTTGGTATTGTTGCCGCAAAGATATAGAAAACTTTTGAATTATTGAATCTTAATGCTAATCTTACAACAATCTCTCATAGATAGTTGTTCCAAAGGGATTCCCTTCGGGAATGGAATAGAAAGTTTTTAATTAGCGGCGGCTTATTTCGTTTACAATGCGTAAGTTTATCCTGCCGCCGCAAAACACAGAATTAATTACGCCATTCCCAAAGGGAATCTATTCTTGACGTGAAACAGGGCTGGCAAACAGCAGCAAAGACACAAAAAAGGCAAACAACGTGGCACCTGCTTGGGTCTCCAAAGTGTCCTCGGGAAACATCGAAAGCAACATGATGGTGAGAAACACCATATACAGATAAGTGTGGTTACGCTTCGATGAAAGCCAAGGATAGAGGAGCACGAACAGGAAAAACACTAAACCCACTATGCCGAAAGCCACCGCGATGGCAAGATACTGATTGTGAGCACGAAAACGGAATTCCTCTTTCAACGGAGAATGAATCTCATCATAGGTCTGGGCAAAAGCCTGAGGCACATCACCCGTACCCACACCGAACCAAGGATACTGTTTGATGATATGGAGCGAGGCCCTTGTAAACTCAATGCGCTGCGCCAAAGACCCTCCGTTGGGGTTGTTGAAACGGCGATAAAGGTTATACTCGAACAGCGTCGAAGAAAGGCGGGCATGAATTCCAGGATGTTTCCAGTTGTTGTAGTTGGCTACACCCTGCTCTATATTTCGGATGTCTTCATCGGTCAAGGCCATCACGCCTTCGGCATCCTTGCGAAGGTCTTTGGAGGTAAGATAACGCGCCAAAGTTGTCTCAAGGTTTTCGCCACTTGCCGTTGCACCTTCCAAAGGCATGTCGCTGCGCATAGACCATGCCTCACGCAATTCGTTACGATTAAAATACAGCCCCACATACTTGCCATCCTCTACAGGAAAGCAAATCGTATCGTGCCAATAATAGTTGCCTTGAGCGGTTTTCTTCTCCAAAGTGCTGAAATCCACAGGTTTCACCTCTATCAAAGGTTTGACGGCAGACATCACTACTACCACAAGAGCCGCTATTGCACCGATAGCAAAGATTCCAATGGCAATGCGCCATCCCCTACCCCTTTTCCATTGCAGGAAAGCATAAACAGCTGAAGCGATGACAACTGCTGCCAGTATGACATAGCCCGACAAGGATTCAAAGATGTAGATTTGATAGATGAACCATAGCAGAAGGAAACATTGCAAGAAACGGTCAATGGCTGTTTTTATACCAAAGGTAGGAACTGGATTCTTAGCTGTAGACGGCCCTTCGACAGGCTCAGGGACCTGCTTAGACAGGGTCGTTGAGCCTGCGGTCCCTGAGCTTGTCGAAAGAGTCGAAACGCCCCTATTATAAAGGTACCTCCCAATAATGGCGATGCAGAAGACAATGTTGAGACAAAAGCGTATGTGGCTGATGAAATGGGAAATCTCGCGGATATCCTCGTATTCGTGTCTCATATAGGATACAAAGCTGAACTGCGTGGCGATAAACACCGAAAGCACATAGATGAGCATTACTATGTTGAAACGCTTGCGGTCAAGCGGTTCCATGCTCGACAGCACAAAAGGCATGACCAAAATGGGCAGCTTTACACGAAGATCTTTCAGGGCATACTGGAAATCGGAAGTCCAGAGCAGACCAACAACATGCATGAGGTAGAAAGCAACCAGGAGGACGGCGGCTTTGTTGTGGAAGAAGCGGGAAAGTTTTGTTTTTATCCCCCCGCCCCCCTTAAAAGGGGGAGTAAGGGCATCAACGAACCAGACGATGACAAGCCAAAACTGCGACATGCCCATCAAGAAGGGCGACAGCGTGAGTCCCACCGCCACCATCAGCAAACCCAACAAGTAGGCTTGATTCAGATAGGGTCGTATGGAAGCCTTCGAGGTCATCACTTGCCACTCAGGATGGTGTGGTATTCATCTTTGCCGTTGGTGTTGAGCAAGATTTCAAAAGCACGTTTCAAGTCGGGGTCGTCGTTCAACGAAGTGACAATACGACCCTTTTGATAATAGTAACGACCTACAATCTCCGAACGCAGCAACTCCTCAATGTCCTTGCGGTTGCTGAGCAGGTCTTTGTCTTTCTCGGCGGCGAGGTTCTTCTCCAAAAGGTCAATCTGCGGTTGAATCTTGTCGAGATAACCCTCATCCTTTGCAGTCTTCTTCAACTTCTCAATAGCTTTTTCGCTCTCTGTGGTATAGCTGAACTTCTTGTCTTTCACGAACTTCATGAAATCCTGATAGGTGGCTTCATCAATCTGGAAGCGGTCGGCAGAATCGATGCTCTTGTGCTCGCTGTAGTACTTATTGGCATAGTCGAAGATGTAGTTCTTGGCATAGAGATAGGCTGTCACAGTAGCATAGGGGTCGCGGTCAACTTTCACATCGGGCATAATGCCGTGACCTTCATAGACTGTGCGACCGCCCATGGTCTTGAAAGCTTTGCCAAGGGTGTCTTTCTTCATTTGGGTGGTGTCTTTCTTGTGCGAATAGTCGATTTCCTGAATGCAGCGCCCGCTCGGGATGTAATAATGCGCCACCGTGACTTTCATCTGCGTATTGTAGCTCAGAGGCAAGATATTCTGCACCAATCCTTTACCGAATGTCCTTTGACCGATGATGACACCACGGTCATAATCCTGGATAGCACCTGCCACAATCTCACTGGCCGAGGCACTGTTGCCATCGACAAGGATAGCCAAGGGAATTTCCAAATCAACAGGATCGTTGGTAGTGGGGTGCATGCTGTTGGCATTGGCAGCCTTACCCTTCATCGAAACGACAGCTTTGCCTTTGGGGATGAACAGGTTGACAATGTCGACTGCTTCATTCATCAGACCACCTCCATTGCCGCGCAGGTCAAGGATGAAACCTTTTAACTGGCGGTCTTTGCGCATTTCCATGAACTTCTCCTTCAACTCCCGAGCCGCATCGCGGGTAAAGCCACTCAAAGAGAGATAAGCGACACCGTTGTCAAACACCTTATAATAAGGTATGTTGTCGATTTTCACTTTTTCGCGCTTCAGCTTGATTTCCAATGGTTTATCTTGACCATAACGTTTAAGCTTAATCGTCACCTCAGTGCCAGGTTGTCCCTTCAGCAGGTCGCTGACCTCTTGGGTGTTCTTTTTCTTGCAGTCTACGCCGTTCACCTCTAAGATGACGTCGCCCGCAATGAGGCCTGCTTTCTGTGCCGGCCAGCCATAGTAAGGTTCGGAGATTCTCGTGAACTCTCCGTCATATTGGATGACAGCGCCGATGCCACCGTACTCGCCCGTGGTCATGAACTTGGCGTTCTCGATGTCAGACTCTGGGATGAAGACCGTATATGGGTCAAGACCATCGAGCATGGCTTTGATGGCAGCCTCATTGAGTTCGCCTGGGTTGATTTCATCGACATAATTGAGGTTAAGCTCGCGCAGGAGGCTGTTATAGATGTCGAGGCTCTTGGCGATTTCGAAGTTGTTCTGTTTCTCTTGGGCGACAAGGCTCAGGGAGAGGCACAGGGTTGTGATTAAAGCGACAAATGATATTCTCTTCATTTTATTCTATTATTCAATTACTATGTTTAGTTTCCCCTTCGGGGAATGGAGTATTTTCTTTTTAAACTGCGGCGGTGAAAAACACTTACCCAAACACAACATTTACAACCGCCGCCATAAACTAATAGACTCCCCTCCATTCCCGAAGGGGAATCCCCAGCTATGGCACTGGGTCGTATCCACTGCCGCCCCACGGGTTGCAGGAGAGGATGCGCTTGAAGGTGAGCCAGCCACCTTTGAAGAAGCCATATTTCTGAATCGCCTCGATGCCGTAGTTGGAACAGGTGGGTATGTAGCGGCAGCTCTTTCCAATGAATGGCGACAGCGTCACCTGATAAATCCGAATCAAAAGGATCAGGAACTTGGCGGGAAGTTGGGCAATGCGTTTCATGGTTGGCGAGCTACATACTTCTTAATCAACTCATTGACGGCTTTACGGGTCTTCTCGAACACCTCTTCATAGCTGTGGATGACCGTAGCCGTATAGACTAACGCTACATCCAAGGAAATATTATCTCTTTCGCAGATTTCGTAAAGTGGAGCCTTGTTACGCCGCCATGTTTCGCGTACCAACCGTTTCACGCGATTACGCTTGAAGGCATGATGGAAGCGTTTCTTCGACACCGAAACCAGCAACCGGACAGTAACAGGACGGCTCTCATCGTGTCGAAACAGGAAGACAACCCGAAAAGGATACACGGAAAAGCCTTCGCCTTTGTCGAAAAGCGCTTGAATGTCGTTATCTTTGCAGATACGCTCGTATTTGGGGAGTCCCTCCGTAGCCGTCATTGGTTAAAACGCTTTGGAAGACAAGTATTTATTTCTTCTTGCTCTTCTTGTACTCGGCAGCGATATACTCCTCAATGGCCATAGTCATTGAAGGAGCCGTCTGTGTAGGTGCACGGAAATTAAGTTCAAAGCCAGCATCTATAATGGCTTGGCAGGTGGCCTCGCCAAAACCACCGATGGCAACTTCCTTCTGTTCGAAATCGGGGAAGTTCTCTTTCAGCGAGTGGATTCCGGCAGGGCTGAAGAAGACCAACATGTCGTATTCGTTGATTTTCACCACATCCTTCAAATCGGCAGGCACCGTGCGGAACATCACCGCCTTGGTGAAATTCAACTTGGCGGCGGTCAGCAGGTCGATGGTCGAGTCGGAACTGATGTCGGAGCAGCAATAAAGGTATTTCTCATCCTTGTGCTTCTTCATGATGTCGATGAGATCATTCAAGGTCTGGTTGCCATAGAACACCTTACGCTTGCGGTATTGCACATAACGTTGCAGGTAGAAGGCCGTCGACTCATTGATGCAGAAGTATTTCAACGTTTCGGGAACAGCGTAGCGCATTTCCTTGGCCACCCTAAAGAAATGGTCGATGGCGTTGCGGCTGGTGAGGATGATGGCTGTGTATTCCGGAAGTTTGATATGTTCTTGACGAAGCTCGCTTGCCGTGACATCATCGAGTTTGATGAATTTCTCGAAAGTGAAGTTCACACCATACTTCTTCATCATGTCGGCAAAGGGCGTCTTCGAAATGTCGGCAGGCTTGGGTTGTGACACCAAGATTGACTTAATCTTCATCTTTTTCTTCTCATTTTAAGAACTAAAAACGTTCAATTTTTCCCACATCCAAGTTGTGTAACTCATTAAAAAACAGTTCCCTGACTAAAGTAACGCCAGCCTGCGGTCACGAGTGTTGCAACGGGTGCGATTTCGAGGGCGCAAAGATACAAAAAAATATAAAACGTGGACATTTTTGTTGCAACTCTCGTTTCAATAATGCCCAAAACCAGCCTGAAAATGGCCGCCAATCCCAATAAACCAATGCCAATCCAAACAAAATATTTTGTTGGATTATAAATCAAAAGCAGCACGACAGGCATCATCACGATGAGGGTGAAAATGGATATGGAAAACTGGACCGACATTTGCCGATCAACCGTGTCGCGGGTCTCGAAGAGCCAATTGACAAGATGCAGCATCAGATAACGGAGCAGCACCCAACCTGTCATACAACCACAAATGGTCCAAAACATCGACCAACTATTGTAGGACAGCACATCATGCGACAAAACCACACAACTCTTTTGCACAAAGAGCGCCATAAGGAGGATGTACCCCATAGTGAACGAAACGCAAAGGAAACTGCGCACAGGATTCCACTCTCTCAGCAACTGGTTGGTGTGGGCCACTCCGCCTGGCACCGACAGCACCTGACGGAACTGGCGGGGATAGAGTTGCTTGTTGAGAACGATGAGCAACAGCAATATGCCCAACAAGGCCAAATTCCAGCCTTGAAGGATTTCATAGCTCATGCGCACCAAAGGCGTCAACGTGCCATCGAAACCCGAGGTGATAAAACTCGGCACCACACTATCGCAGGCGATGGTATCGACAGCCTGCACTTTGTCAACGGCTTGAGTCGTCTGCGCAAAGGGATGATAGAATATGTCGGGGTACTGTGGCATGAATAACTTTCAAATTGCGCTGCAAAAATAATGCATTATTTGCAAATCAAGGCAAAGTTTTCCTAACTTTGCAGGTCTAATTTCTGAAATCATCAATTAAACAATAATCAATCAACAATTAAACAACTGAATATGGATTTAATGCAAGAAATCATTGCCAATGCCCAAGCCAACAAGCAGCGCATTGTGCTCCCCGAGGGCGACGAGCCCCGTACCCTGAAAGCAGCCGACCGCCTTTTGGCTGACGGTGTCGCCGACATCATTCTGATCGGACCTGCCAAAAAAATCAAGGAGATGACCGCTGAATTTGGTCTCCAAAACATCGGCAAGGCTCGCATCATCGACCCGAAGAACAACCCCGACAAGCAGAAATATGCAGATTTGCTTTACGAACTCCGTAAAGCCAAGGGCATGACCCCCGAACAAGCCGACGAACTGGCCCAGAACTTCATGTATCTCGGCATCCTGATGGTCAAGGCTGGTGAGGCCGACGGTCTTGTCAGTGGTGCCCGTAGCACCACAGGTGACATGCTGCGTCCTGCCCTGCAAATCATCAAGACCGTGCCTGGCGTGACCTGCGTCAGCGGTGCTTTCACGATGTTCCTGCCCGAAGGATGCCCCTACGGCACCAACGGCCGCATGGTCTTCGCCGACTGTGCCGTCACACCCATGCCGACAGCTGAGCAATTGGCCGAAATCGCCATCTGCACTGCCGACACCGCCAAGGCTATCGCCAAGATCGACCCCATCACCGCCATCCTGAGCTTCTCCACCAAGGGCAGCGCCAAGCATGAAGTCGTAGATAAGGTCATCGAAGCCACTCGCATCGCCAAGGAGCGCCGTCCCGACCTCATCCTCGACGGTGAGCTGCAAGCCGATGCCGCCATCGTGCCTTCGGTGGGTTCAAGCAAGGCTCCAGGCAGCCCCGTTGCTGGCAAGGCCAACACCCTTGTGTTCCCCTGCCTCGAAGTGGGTAACATCGCCTACAAGCTTGTCCAACGTCTAGCCGGTGCCGAAGCCGTCGGTCCTGTGCTGCAAGGCCTCGCCAAGCCCTGCAACGACCTCAGCCGTGGCTGCTCAATCGACGATGTGTATAAACTGGTCGCTATCACCTGTAACCAAGCAATCGCACAAAAACAGAAATAATTGAACCGCTCCGCGTCATTGCGAGGCACGAAGCAATCCAGGATATATAGTCTAATTGTCTGGATTGCTTCGTCGTTCCTCCTCGCAATGACGCCAAGCGACACAAAGATAGTCAACAATTAAACAAATAAACAATCAACAATTCAACATGAAAATATTAGTCTTAAACTGTGGCAGTTCCTCCATCAAATACCAATTGTTGGAAATGGAAAACGCCAATTCATCGCGCCTGCTGGCCAAAGGTTTGTTGGAGCGCATCGGCCTCGAAATGGGCGAATTCACCCATAAATACAACGGTGAGAAATACTACGAACAACTCCCCATCCCGAACCACACCGAAGGCATCAAGTTGGTGCTGAAGGCTTTGGTCGACCCGAAGATGGGCGTCATCAAAGACCTGAAGGAAATCGACGCTGTCGGTCACCGCGTGGCCCACGGAGGCGAATTGTTCCCCAAGAGTGTCCTCATCGACCAAAAGGTCATCGATGGCATCCAGTCGCTTACCGACCTCGCCCCGCTGCACAATCCAGGCAGCTTGCAAGGCATCCACGCCATGGAAGAAGTGCTCCCCGGCATCCCGATGGCTGCCGTGTTCGACACCTCGTTCCACAGCACCATGCCACCCGAGGCATATCTCTATGCCGTGCCTTACGAATACTATGAGAAGTATCGCGTGCGCCGTTATGGCTTCCACGGCACCAGCCACAAGTATGTGGCCGAAAAAGCCGCCGCTTTCGTGGGCAAGGACTGGAAACAATCGAAAATCGTGACCTGTCACCTCGGCAGTGGCGCCTCCATCGCCGCCGTCGAATACGGCAAGTCGGTGGAAACCTCCATGGGTTTCACACCCGTTGAAGGCCTCGTGATGGGCAGCCGCACTGGTGACCTCGATGTGGGTGCTTTCATGTACATCATGGACAAGGAAGGCTATACGACCAAGGAGATGAACACCTTGGTTAACAAGAAGTCAGGCCTCGTGGGCATCACGGGCGGCAAACAAGACATGCGCGACGTGCGCGCCGCCAAGGAAGAAGGCGACGAACGCTGCACCTACGCTTTCAACATGTTCGCTCACCGCGTGAAGAAATACATCGGAGCCTACATGGCCGTAATGAACGGTGCCGACGTCATCGTGATGACTGGCGGCATCGGTGAGAACGCCTGGTTCATGCGTGAAGCCATCCTCGAGAACATGGAAGGCCTCGGCATCGAGTTTGACCCCACGATGAACAAGGAAATCATCGGCGACGCTGGCGTCATCTCCACACCCAACTCGAAAGTCACAGTGGTGGTGTATCCTACCGACGAAGAGTTTGTCATCGCACAGGATACCTATAATTTGGTGACAAAGTAATTGTCTCTTTTTTCAGAAACAAATCTGTCACAAATCTATTAATGATCAGGAGCGGCCTCCTTGCGGAAGCCGCTCCTCTATTTTACAGTCTTTTTGTTCCTCTATTTGGACCAATACTGAATCCATTCTTTTTCCTCCTTGCTCATCTTACTCATATCGTCCTTGTAGTTGGAGTCAGGCACATACCATTTGGTTGACTCGAAGAACTGGCGCAAGCCTTTATCCTTGAACACATGACCGCGATAGGCAAAAGGCAGGTTTTTCAAGATGCGTTTCTGCTCAGCAGTCAAGTTCAGTTCTTCACCAAGAAGAGGTGACAAGTTGGCATACTGTTGGCCAACAACTTCCATAAGATGTTTGGCATCCTTATTTTCACTCCACATAAAAAACAAGGCTACATAAGGCTTGCTGATATAAAGTTCACCGTTGGGATGAAAATTGTTTTTGTGGAATGCCAAACCACCCTTTTGCACATGGAACATATAGGTTGGCTCGCCATATTCCGGGTGAAATGCAGTTTTCCTTCCAACTCCATCGAAACTCCATTCATTGAGGTTGTCATAGAACGTCGGATCAATGGTAAACGACTCAAGATCACCCATATTGATGTTCAATGTGAAATCATCTATCTGATGGTTAGCCCAACGGTTGGCAGCAGTGAGCACGTATGGGAAACAATACTCTTCGCCCACTGACCCTGAAACGTCAAAATCATAGGTGTGCTGAATAATGTTTAAGCCTTCACGGAAATGCGCGTTGAAATGATAGACATAAGTGAAAGGCATATCGAAATAATCGCGAGCCTTGAGAGAGTCTTCACACTGTTTGCGCGACCAACCCTGTATCTTGCCATTGTAATAATAATCAGGAATGACCCATTCATCTCTCTCTCCATCATAATAACCGCTTGAGACATGAGCAATTTGATAATTCAAAGCCTCGCCATTGATGATAACTTTGAAGTTGCTCATATGAGGCTGCTCGGGAAATACGGCCATATAATCCTCCTCATAGGGATAAGGTGGCGGCGCCTCGAAGCCAACGAGCAAGTCCTTGGCCTTCACCGGATTGAAAAACTCATAATAAACGGTAACTTTGATAACCTCTCCCACTTTGTTGATGGTCAGCACTTCCTTCTTCACACTGATATCAGTTTCCGTAATGGGAATCAGATGGTTACCTTGGGCATAGAACACACCGTCGTTGGCCTTCGCTCCGAAAAACGAAAGAACCATAAATAATAAAATGAAAGTCTTTTTCATGGTGTTTAGTGTTTTAGTTATTGGTATTCAGGTTGGGTTGTTCAAGAGACAAAGTCACCACACCTCGACAGGTTAGCCACGGTCATAATGCGGCATCTCGTCGGGCAGGATGATGGAAAACTCGATGAGTCCACCAACGACCTTTTTTTCATCATCTTCATACCAAGGTGTCTGATAGATGAGTTTCTTCTTGCCTTTTTTCGAAATCGTGTAGACATTGGTGGCGGCATCATCCAAGAGATGACGGATAATTTGCTGCGAACGCTCATTGTGGCATTTCATCAGGTCGCGGCCGCGGGCGTCGCCGTTCACTTCGATGCTGCTGTCGTTTTGGTAAAGGATTTCGCCGTCTTTGGCGCTGATGGTAATGGCTATGTTAAGCCCTTTCAAATAATCAAGCTGGTTCATAATGCGTGTATTTTTGCTGCAAATATAGAAAAATACCCCATGCTCTCTTCAAAGGGTGAAATTTTTCTACCTTTGCAGCGTTTTATTTATAATGAAGAAACTCTACCAGTATATCACCAAATCATTTTTGGGCACCTTTTTCCTCACCTTCTTCATCGTGGTGTTCGTTTGGGTGATGCAATTCGTATGGCTCTATGTCGATGATTTGGTTGGAAAAGGACTGGAAATCAAAATATTGGCTGAGCTTCTGTTTTACACTTCCATCACGGCCATTCCCATGTCGCTGCCCTTGGCCTTGCTGCTTGCCCTGCTGATGTGTTTCGGCAACCTTGGCGAACACTACGAGCTTGTGGCCATGAAGGCTTCCGGTATCTCCATGTGGAAAGTGATGCGACCTTTATTGAATTTCTCATTGATTATCAGCGTATTTGCTTTCTTCATATCCAATAGCATCATCCCTATCGCCACCCTCAAATGGCGCACCTTGCTCACTGACGTTCAGCGGCAGAAACTGGCTTTCAATATCAAGGAAGGCGTGTTTTACAAGGACATTGACAACTACGTCATTTACGTGGAGAAAAAAGGCAAGGACGGCAGCCATATCTATGGAGTGAAAATCTATGACCATACCGACCGACAAGGCAACACCAAGATCATCTCCGCCGACTCGGGCATGATGTCGATGAGCCCCAACCAGCGCAACATCATCTTTACCTTATACAACGGCTACAACTACACTGACCTCACTCCCGACAACTACAAGGAGACTCGACCCTTCGAGCGTATGTCGTTCAAGCAGGAGCAACTCAAATTCAGTTTGGCTTCGTTTGACATGACCCGTTCGGATGAGGACATGTACAAATCGTACCAGCAGATGATGAACATCCGTCAGCTCTCCTCCTCCCTGGATTCGCTTCAACACCGTTACATAGGAAAGCAAGAGGCATTTACGCTAGGTTTCTCACGACGGTGGAGCAACTACAACAGTCTGCACACAGACAACCCGCCTAAGAGCATTGCACAACCCACTTCCGATAGTATTGTTGCCGACACCTGTATTCCCTTAAGCTGGCCACTACTCGACCGCTATGAAGGCGAGGCGCGCTCCACCATCATCAACATGGCCTTCGGAAGCGCTGATAACGCCAAAGACAATGTCGCCTTTAACAAGATGGACTTCAAATCACAGACCGAAAATATCAACAAGCACAAGAAAGAATGGCACAAGAAGTTCACATTGAGCATCGCCTGCATTATCTTCTTTTTCATCGGGGCGCCGTTGGGCAGTATCATTCGCAAGGGTGGTCTGGGACTGCCTGTGGTCATCTCCGTGGTGTTCTTTATCATCTACCATCTCATCTCCACCATTGCCGAGCGCATGGCCGTTTTCGGCGACCTCAATATGTTCCTCGGCGTGTGGCTCTCATCACTAGTGTTACTACCCGTCGGGCTCTTCTTCACCTTCAAGGCCACTACTGATGCCGCGCTTTTCGATGGTGACAGCTGGAAGAAATTCTTTAAAAGACTGTTCAAAAAAGGAAATAAAACCGAGGTTGAACTGCAAAAATAATACTGTTTGGCTGCCGTGGTACGATAGCCCAACAAAGCGACAATTAAACAACTGACTACGTCGAAATCGAAGATTCAACGAAGTTAATTATCATTTCAACGACCAACGATTAAACATGAGGATACTTCTACTCTGCAACAAACCACCCTATCCAGCCTCCGAAGGCGGTCCCATGGCGATGAACAGCATCATCACTGGACTAATGGAAGCGGGACATCAGGTCAAGATCCTGGCGGTCAACAGCGAGAAATACAATGTCAAGGAAAGCGACATCCCTGAAGACTACAAAAAAAAGACCGGCATCGAACTTATCGATATCGACTTGACCGTCAAGCCTTTGAGCGCCTTTCTCAACTTGTTCACCAAAAAATCCTACCATGTAGAGCGTTTCATCTCCAAAGAGTTTAAGGATAGATTGGTAGAAGTGCTTGACAAAGAGCAGTTTGATGTGGTGCAGTTGGAAATGCTCTATATGGCGCCCTACGTGGAGACCATCCGTAAGCACAGCAAGGCAATGGTTGTATTGCGCGCCCATAACGTGGAACACAAGATTTGGGAGCGCATCGCCAAGGAAACCAAGTTCTTCGCCAAACGCTGGTATATCAACCACTTGGCCAAGACCTTGAAGGAGTATGAGTTGTCAGCACTCGAAACCGTAGACGGCATTGCTGCCATCACGCGGAAAGATGCCGCGCTTTTCAGGAAATACTGTTCCAAGCCCATTATCGACATCCCGTACGGCGTTTATCCTGAACAGTTCACACCTAAATCGGAAATTGAAGGCAAACCCAAGTTCTACCACATCGGCTCTATGAACTGGATGCCCAACGAGGAAGGTATTCGTTGGTTCATCGACGAGGTGTTGCCCAAGACCGTGGAAAAGGTGCCTGATTTTGTCTATCACCTGGCCGGCCGTTCCATGCCCGAATGGCTCACCACACTAAACGACCCGCATGTTCATGTCATCGGCGAAGTGCCTGATGCCAAAGAGTTTGTTATCAATCACGATGTAGCCATCGTCCCCTTGCTATCGGGCAGCGGTATCCGCATCAAAATCATTGAGTCGATGGCTTTGGGCAAAACCGTCATCACCACCCGTGTGGGCGCAGAAGGCATTCAATATGATGAGGACGTCAACATCATCATCGCTGAAAACAAGGCCAAGATGGTGGAGGCCATCCGCAGCCTTAACGAAAACCCCGAAATCGCTGTCCGAATTGGCCAGGCCGCAAGGAAATTGGTGGAAGAGACCTACGATAACCGCAAAATCATCGCGAGACTTTTGATGTTCTATGAACAGATTAAGCCGGGAAGTAAGATCAGTTTCCTGTGAGTGACTATGGCTTATGGCCTATGACTATGGCCGCTTCCCCATAACAAAAGCGGCCATAGTCATTAGCCATTGGCCATAGTTTTAAAAAAAAACACTATCTTTGCTCCCTAATTCTCGATGAGATGAAGATTTTTGTACTTCTACCCCGCATCCCCTACCCTCTTGAAAAGGGCGATAAACTGCGGGCATTCAATCAAATAAAACAGCTTGCCAAGCACAACGAAATCATCCTTTGTGCGTTGAACGATGACCCGAAAGTCAGCGAACAAGATGCCTTCCATGCTTTGCAACCTTATTGTCAGTCCATCAACTTCATCAGAATCACAAAGCCGCAAATCCTTTTGGGACTTATCCGTGCCTTTTTTAAGGGTTTGCCCTTACAATGCGGCTACTTCTACAACCGCAAGGCCGCAAAAAAAATCGATGCCCTGATTGCCAAGCACAAGCCCGACATGCTCTTCGGCCAATTACTCCGCGTGGCAGAATATATCCGTTACAAAAACCTTCCTAAAGCCATTGATTATCAAGATATCTTCTCCTACGGCATGAAACGTCGCGCCGATATAGCTTCATGCGTCACTCGTCCTATTTATAATATGGAGTATCATCGCCTGAAACGCTATGAGGCAACCATCTTTGAAAACTTCGATGTAAAATCTATCATTAGCGAGCCCGACCGCGACTTGTTTCCGCATGAACGTCGCGATGAAATCCTCATTATCCCAAATGGTGTCGACCACGACTATTTCAAGCCACAGGAACGCGAAAAGCAATATGACCTTGTCTTCACGGGCAACATGAGTTATCCGCCTAATGTAAATGCAGTGGAATATTTGGCTAACGAGATTTTGCCCATCGTGTGGAAAACAATGCCCGAAGTGAAGCTCTATATCGCCGGTGCCACCCCCGACCCGAAAGTGAAGAAGGCCGCCTCGGAGCGCGTCATCGTCAGCGGCTGGCTCGATGACATCCGCGAGGCCTATGCGCAGAGTCGCGTCTTCATCGCCCCGATGCGCATTGGTACTGGTCTGCAAAACAAGCTCTTGGAAGCCATGTCGATGCGCCTGCCTGCCATCACCTCGCCTTTAGCCAATGCCTCGCTTGGCGCCAAACCTGATAAAGAAATCTTAGTCGGTGATAATGCCGAAGAAATGGCACAACATATCATCACCCTCTTGACCGACAAGGAAAAGGCAGAACGCCTTGCCCAAGCGGGATTCGATTTCACAAATCGCGTGTATGATTGGGGAAAGGCGACAGCCATTTTAGAACACGAGATGCAAAAAGTCCTAAAAGGACGACCCTAAATCAAGCAGGGATTTCAATCCCTGCGCAATAAGCAAAACAAACACAACAGAATATGGCACAACCCGACGACAAAAAAATCATCTTCTCGATGGTAGGCGTGAGCAAAATCATCCCGCCGTCAAGACAAATATTGAAAGACATCTACCTCTCCTTCTTCTATGGCGCCAAAATCGGCATCATCGGCCTGAACGGAGCAGGAAAATCAACCCTACTGCGCATCATCGCTGGCAAGGAGAAATCCTATAACGGCGAAGTGGTCTTCTCGCCTGGCTATTCGGTCGGCATGCTTGACCAAGAGCCACAATTAGACGACAACAAAACGGTGAAGCAAGTGGTGGAGGAAGGCGTGCAGGAAATCGTCGACATCCTCAAGGAATACGAGGAGATCAACAACAAGTTCGCCGAACCTGACGCCGACTTCGACAAGCTGATTGCCCGTCAAGGCGAGCTGACCGAACTCATCGAGCAACACGACGCCTGGGAACTCGACAACAAATTGGAGCGCGCCATGGATGCCCTCAACTGCCCTGATGGCGACACACCCGTATGCAACCTTTCCGGCGGCGAACGCCGCCGTGTGGCTTTATGCAGACTCCTCTTGCAAGAGCCTGACATTCTGCTCCTTGATGAGCCCACCAACCACCTCGATGCCGAGAGCATCCAATGGTTGGAAAGCCACTTGCAACAATACAAGGGCACCGTCATCGCCGTCACCCACGACCGTTACTTCCTCGATCATGTGGCAGGCTGGATTCTTGAATTGGACAGAGGCGAAGGCATCCCGTGGAAGGGCAACTACTCCTCGTGGCTCGACCAGAAGACCGCCCGCCTCGCCATGGAAGAGAAGACCGAAAGCAAACGCCGCAAGACCCTTGAAAGAGAGTTGGAATGGGTGCGCATGGCTCCGAAGGCCCGTCATGCCAAGGGCAAAGCCCGTTTGGAATCGTATGAGAAGATGCTCAATGAAGACGTGAAGGAAAAGGAAGAGAAACTCGAAATCTATATCCCCAATGGCGACCGTTTAGGCACCAAAGTCATCGAGGCACACGATGTCACCAAAGCATACGGCGACAAGTTATTATTCGAGAACCTCAACTTCAGCCTGCCGCAAGGCGGCATCGTGGGTGTCATCGGGCCCAACGGTGCAGGTAAAACCACCTTGTTCCGCCTCATTATGGGCTTGGAACAACCCGATTCTGGTACTTTCGAAGTCGGTGAGACCGTGAAGATCGGCTATGTCGACCAACAGCACGCTGACATCGACCCTGAAAAGACGGTTTGGGAAGTCATCAGCGGCGGGAACGAACTCATCCAGTTGGGCAAACGCAGCATGAACTCGCGTGCCTATGTCTCGCGCTTCAACTTCGGTGGCAACGACCAGCAGAAGAAGGCTGGCGTGCTGTCGGGCGGTGAACGCAACCGCATGCACCTTGCCCTCACCTTGAAGCAAGAAGCCAATGTGCTCCTCTTGGACGAACCCACCAACGACATCGACGTAAACACGCTTCGTGCCTTGGAAGAAGGCTTGGAGAACTTCGCTGGCTGTGCCGTTATCATCAGCCACGACCGATGGTTCCTCGACCGTGTGGCCACCCACATCCTCGCCTTCGAGGGCAACTCTCAGGTCTATTTCTTCGAGGGCAGCTACTCGGAATATGAGGAAAACAAGATGAAACGCCTCGGTAATGTTGAGCCCAAACGTTTCAGATACAAGAAGCTGAAAGAATAGCCCATTAAAACAGCAATACCATGAACGACGACACAAAAATCACATGTCCCTATTGCGGGAGTTGGGTTGATAAAACAGAAGAAGTCTGTCCTCAATGTTATGCGCCCCTCAAGCCAACTCAAAAAGTTAAAGTCTCTGAGCCTATTGAAGGGCCGGCAAAACCAGCCAAACAACAAGCCAAGATTCTCGCTCCCACAGCCATCGCCTCAATGGTGCTTGGCATTCTGTCCATCAACTTCAGCTCACTGATTATCCCTGGCTTCATTTTATCTGCTATTGGAAAAAGAAAGGCGTATGAAGGTTACGATGCCATTGCCGCCAACCCCGATACATATACTGGAGAAGGCATGCTCAATGCTGGCCGCATCACTTCCAAGGTAGGGCTCATCCTCAGCATCGTGATGATTCCTTTCTGGATCCTCTACTTCACCCTCGTTGTCATAGCGGTCAGCGAAGGTTACTAAAACTGCTCAAGTATTCGTTATTTCTTAATGTTGCTTCGCACCTAATAATAAAACAGTCTTTAATATTTAAACAAACAATAGTTGAAACAATGAGAAAAACCTTTCTAACCTTATGCCTTGCCGCCCTCACTTTGGGTAACTTGTTGGCCGGCCCCGTCAGTCAACAGAAGGCACAAAAACTAGGTGCCAAATTCTTGAGCACCACCGCTATCAGCCAAAAAACCGCTGACATCCAACTGAATCTGGTCTCTGTCGCCGCCAACCGCGATGCCACCGACTACTATGTCTTTAACGTCAGCAACGGCGAAGGCTTCGTCATCGTGGCAGCAGACGACCGCGTGAAGCCCATCCTGGCCTACTCCACCACGGGACAGTTTGACCCGCAAAACGTGTCGGAAGGCTTCCAATTCACCTTGGACGGCTTCCGCGAAGAAATCCAATACGTTCGCGAGCACAACCTCACAGCCACGCCCGACATTGTCGCTGAATGGAACGCCGTGTCCAAGAATGGCGGCCTCAACCGCGGTGAGCAGACTCGTGCTGTGGTTGGCCCACTCTGCCAAACCCTCTGGAACCAGAACTTCCCTTGGAACAGCCAATGCCCCGAAGACCCTGAAGGCAATGGCGGTCATGTGTACGCAGGTTGCGTCGCCACAGCAATGGGCATGGTGATGAAGTTTTGGGAATGGCCTGCCCAAGGTGTGGGATCGCATAGCTACTACCCTGATGGCTACGCCCAACAGTCAGCCAATTTCGGCGAAACCGAATATCACTTCGAGCTGATGCCCAACACATTGGATTCCACCAGCACCGAAGAGGAATACTTCGAAATCGCCCAACTTCTGCATCATCTAGGCATTTCCGTTGACATGATGTACAGCGGTAGTGGTAGTGGTGCCTATTCCGATGCCGTGTCGAATTCACTGCGTAGTTATTTCCGTTACAACTGCGAAGACCATTTAACTAACTACGGAGGTGGTTGGTGGCCAGGCTGGGGCTATAGCAACGAAGAATGGGCCCAGATGCTGAAAAATGGTGGATTGGATGAACTCCTGCCCCTTTACTACAGCGGTCAGGACGACAGCGGTGCCGGTGGTCACGCCTACGTGTGCGACGGCTACGATGAGAATGACTACTTCCACTTCAACTGGGGCTGGAGCGGTCGCGACAATGCCTGGTGCCCCATCGGTGCGCTCAACACCACACGTTATGCCTTCAACCAGATGAACGGTTTCACAGGACACATTATCCCGCAGGGCGACATCTACTACAGCCGTCCCGACAGCGTGGCCAATATGCAAGCCTTTGAAAATGCCGATTTCAACGGTGTGCAACTCAGCTGGACCAACCCCACCCTCGACCTCAACGGCAATGCATTGACTGAACTCACTTCCGTCACCATCCGCCGCAACTTTGAGGTCATCGCCGAACTGACCGATGCTCAAGTGGGTGCTGACATGGAATACGTGGACAATGGCCTTGAACCAGGCCTATACGAATACGCCATCTATGTGACTAACGAAGCCGGAATCAGCCGCACCACCTACCGCAGCGTCCTTGTGGGCGAGAAGTGCAATGTCGTTTTCCAACTCCACGACGACGGTGGTGACGGGTGGAAAGGTGCCGCCATCAGCGTGACCTCCGAAAGCGGCCAGCGCATTGCAGTGGTCACCATGACGCAAGGCTCAGATTTAGTCGTCGACCTGCCTTTGCTGCGTGGCAACCTCAACTTCATCTGGAACCATGGTTGGTATCATGCCTACGAAGAGCACGACACTGACTTTGAGTGTTCTTTCAGCATCCTCGATTATGCAGGCAATGAGCTCTACACCTCGGCCGACCTCGAAGATGGAGTGTTTATGACCTACGAGAATAACTGCGAGGAAGCTCCGCTGGCCTGCTACCCTGTACAGAACCTGCAAGGCGAATACCAATGGCACGATGACGAAGAGTATGGTGCCTATATCTCATGGGATCGCCCCGACATCACAGCCAACCTGCATCACTTCAAAGTGCTTCGCTCAACAGGAGCTTACAAGGACGAGGTACTCGTCGCTGAAATCCCTTACGATGGCAACAATAGCTACGAGTACTTCGACAATACATACGATTTGATTCAAAGCGAATACGTCTACTACTCTGTCAACTGCGTTTATATCCGTGGAGAAGAGCAATGCGAATCGGAATGGTGGGATGTGGGGTTCTGGATTACCGATATCGAAGAGAATACCGATAAAAACATCGATGTCTACCCCAACCCAACTAACGGTATGCTCAACATTGAAGGCCAAGGCACGATGCACATCTGCCTCAGCAACCTTCTGGGACAAAAATTGCAAGAAGTGACTGCCGAAGGTAGCATTGTCCTCGATCTGAGCCGCTTCGAATCGGGCATGTACCTCGTCCGCATTGAGACTGAAAATGGTGTGACTATTCAAAAGGTCAGTTTACGGAAATAAAGGTTTTGTTTTCATAAATGTTGAAAGCCGCCTCGTAATATCGGGGCGGCTTTCTGTTTTTGGTCTGTAGGGCTGTCACATCGTGGTTGTAGGGCTGTCACACCGTGGCAGCTGCTGATGGTTTGACAAGCAGCGGCTACCGTGATACGACAGCCCTACAACGCATTACCACTTCAAAATCTTCTTGAAATCGTATTCTTCAGGATTGGGCAGGTAAGCCTTAGCAGCTTCGTAATCGGCAGGCATAATGTATTGCAGACCGTCGTTGAAAATCAACTCGGCCTTCGGGCCATTCAGGTTGACAAGACGCGGCTTAATCTTGCCGTTCTCGTCTTCCACATCCTTCAGATACAACGGCATGATTTCACCCTTCGGGTTAGTGGTCACCATGGCACCGCTCACACCCTTGTCGAAGAGTTTCTTTACACCGTAGCCCAGCAGTGAACAATAAGTCAGGTCGTAGCCATTGGGCTCGACACAACGGATGCCGTAACCGATTTCGACGGGACGACTCTTCACGTTGATGCCCAAAGCTTTCAGACGCTGTTGCAGCAAGAGGTTGAAGATATGTGCCTTACTGACGTTGCCTAATTCAGGATGGCCGTGCTCGTCGTAGGTAAAGGCCACACCCGACTTCTCGATTTCTTCATCGCTCATGAAGTGGAACACACCCTCGCTGATGATAACCACACCATAGTTGACTCCCAACAGCTTACGCTTCACGATGGAACTGACCACCAGCTTGATGATGGCATCGAAAGTGACTTCCGTCTTGTTGAACATTTCGGGGATGACCACCATCGGGCAATGGCAAGCCGAAGTCATACCGAAAGCCAAGTGACCAGCTTCACGACCCATAGCGGAAACCACAAACCAATTGCCACTAGTACGGGCATCTTCGTAAATGGTTTGCACCAAATGCACAGCGGCATCCTTGGCAGAGTAATAGCCGAAGGTCGGGCTGCCCTCAGGCAACGGCAGGTCGTTGTCAATGGTCTTGGGTACATGGATGTTTTGGATGGGGAAGCCACTGGTAGCCAAGAACTTCGAAATACGGTTGGCCGTCGAAGCGGTGTCATCGCCACCGATAGTCACCAACAGCTTGATGTTGTTCTTGACAAAGAACTCGGTGTTAAATTCCTCATTCTTCGGTTTGTAACGGCTCATCTTCAATGCCGAACCACCCTGCTTAAGGATAGCATCGGCATAGAGGAAGTCCATTTCGACCACATCCGGGTTGGGTTTGAACAGGTTCTTATAGCCTTCGTTGAGGCCGAGTACGCGATAACCGTCCTTGAGGAAGGTCTTAGCCACGGTGCTGATAACCGTGTTGATTCCGGGTGCCGGACCACCGCCGGCGAGAATTACGATGGAATTTTTCATTTGTTGAATTGTTTATTTGTTGAATTGTTGAATTGTTATTCGATTACTAACTCATCACAGAAGATCCAAGCCTTCTGCCCTGCGCCGACATGGCCTTCAGGACAAATGCCGATGGTCTTGGCCACCATCTTCACATAACGGGCATTCGTGCGCGGACGCACTTCCATCTCTTGGATGAACGCACCGTCGGCATCAATCGGGACTTCATTCTTCACCTTGCCCACGCTGCGGAAGTTCTTGCCATCATCACTGACAAAATATTCCACTTCCGTCGGCATCCAAATCCAAGAGTAGATCTCCTGCAAGAAACTTCCCGCCAAGCGGTTGATTCTCTTACTTTGTCCCAAATCGACAGTGGCAATAAGGTCGACACCATAATAGCCCTGCCATGAGCCCGTACGGAAATTCTCTCCACCACGCTGATGGTCAATCAAAGCCTTGAGGCCTCCAGCAGCATATTGTTCATTGTACATATTCACAAGTTTCACACTACGGTTGGCGTCAATCAGGTAATATTGCGCATCAATGGGTTGGCTCCAATGGCCATCTTGCTCTGCAGCCGCTCTCACCATGGCATTTTGTCTCAGGCATAAGGGTTGTTCGTAGACCTGACCATTTTCTCTCGGGTCAGAGCCATCCACAGTATAGTAAATCTTCACACCTTCAACAGGATGACTCATGCTTACCATAAGGCTGTCAAAGAAGGTGTCGGAATCCGTGTTAATAGTCGGGACAATGACGATGTTGTCGCCATTTATACGAACCACAGGGCAATTCTCGGGTTGTGTAGCCCAAGTAGAATTAGGTTGATCTGTCATTGTGAACTCCAAAGTGCCGCCATTATACACCTCTTCAAATGTAATGTAGCTGCGCTCTAAGGGCTTACCGTTCAGCTTCACCGACTGGACGTAGCAGTTCTTGTCGCTCAGATTCTTAGCGATGACCTCAAACTGCTTGCCATTTTCAAAGGTCAGCCTCGTTCTCTCGAAACGCGGCAGACCTAAGACATAATAACCCGAGGCAGGTGTGGCGGGATAGAAGCCCAAAGCGGAGAGCACGCCCCACGCTGACATTTGGCCACAGTCCTCATTGCCGGCATAGCCGTCACGACGGTCTGTATAGAAGTCATCCATCACCTGCTTCACATATTTCTGCGTCTTGGTCGGCTGGCCAACGAAGTTATACATATACACGGTGTTGTGGCTCGGCTCGTTGCCGTGAGCATATTGCCCGATGAGGCCCGTGATGTCAGGCTGCACACGACCTGTCAGATTCTCTGGCGCGTTGAAGAGCGCGTCAAGTTTGGCTGCATAGGCTTCCCGTCCACCCATCAGGTCGATGTGTCCGTTGATGTCTTGTGGCACAAAGAAGCCATACTGATAAGAGTTGGCCTCCGTCAGTGTGAAGTTGACCTGTGCGGGATCGAAGGGACGCATCCAGCCACCATTGCGGCGACCTTGGAAGAACTGGTTCTCTGGGTTATAGATGTTCTTATAGCTTTGCGCACGGACATAAAACTCTTTGGCGATTTCGTTCTTGCCCATGTCTTCGGCCATGCGGGCCACGCACCAATCGTCGTAGGCATATTCGAGGGTCTTCGACGTAGCCTCGCCTTCCACCTCAATTGGGATGTAACCATATTTCATGTAGGCACCCATACCACGGAAATTATCTTTTGAACTTGCCACCATAGCTTCCAAAGCCTTCTCGGTGTCGAAGTCACGGATGCCAGCAAAGTAGGCGTCGGCGATGACAGGGATGGCGTGGTTGCCAATCATGCAGTAGGTCTCGTTGGCGGCCAGTTCCCAGATGGGAAGCATATGGTGCGGGTTGGTCTCGTACTTATTAATAAAGGTGTTGATGAAATCCAAGGTGCGTTCGCGTTGCATCAGGCTGAAGAGCGGATGCAGGCTGCGGAAAGTGTCCCATAGCGAGAAGACCGTATAGACAGGTCTTTCCGACTTATACACCTTCAAGTCGTGGGCGCGGTAGCGGCCGTCGGCGTCACTATAGAGATTAGGTGCGACCATGGTATGGTACAAAGCCGTGTAGAACACCGCCTTGTTCGATTCGTTGGGGCCAGCCACTTCGTAGCGCAGCAGTTCTTTGTTCCACTTTTCGTAGGCCTTTTGTTTCAATGCGTCGAAGTCGAAGTCGTTTTCGGCGAGTTCAGCTTTCAAATTGTTCTTCGCGCCTTCCACATCGACGGCGGAGAGGGCAATACGCATGACGAGAGGATTGTTTTCTTCTGCATCAAAGTCGAAAATGGCTTTCAGATTGTCGCTTTCGGCATAATCACCTTCAGCCTTTTCACCTTTTGTATACAAGGTATAGCCTTTGAATGGCTTCGAGAACTCGGCATAGAAATAGAGATATTGCTCATTTGCCCAGTCGCGGGTACGACGGAAACCGCTGATGGCGTTGGCTCCTTCGATCTTCAAGTTAGCCTCATACACAAACTCGTCGTTGACGCCTTCCACCATATCCAAGAACATGTGGGCATCGGTGCTTTTCGGGAAAATGCAACGCATCATGCCAACGCGGTCGCCTGTGGTAAGCTCCACCTTAGTATTATAGTCGTCCAAAAGAACGGCATAATAGCCCGCTTTGGCGTCTTCATTCTCGTGTTGGAAGGCGGAGCGGTAACCCGAGGCTGTGTTTTCTTCATCACCTTTGTCGAGTTTCACCTCACCGATGATGGGCATAAACCTAAAATCACCATAATCGGAGCAGCCCGTGCCGCTGAGGTGGGTGGTGCTGAAACCGAGGATGGTGTTGTCAGAGGTGTGGTAGCCCGAGCAGCCATCCCAGTCGTTCATGCGGGTGTCGGGGCTGAACTGCACCATGCCGAAGGGCACCGTGGCGCCAGGAAAAGTGTGGCCGTGGCCACCCGTTCCGATAAATGGATCGACATATTGGGCCGCGTCAGCGACGTAATCGGTCTTAGGTTCTGTGCTACATGCAGCAAGACAGAGCACTGCAATAATAGGAAAGAATAGTTTTTTCATATTGACTCTATTTTGAGGGTGTAAAAGTAGGAATAAAACCCTTTTGTTTTGCAACCAAGGTGTATTAATTTGACATTTTTATGCGCTGTATTATTCAAAATGTTTATATTTGCAGCCCAAATTGAACATTATACGTAATTAACCAACTTAAAAACACACGAAAATGAAAAAAGTTCTTTTACTTTCATTGAGCCTTGCATTAGGCTTCAGTGCTTTCGCTCAACAGCGTGTCGCCAAGAATGAACTCCGTTCAGCCCAGGCCAAAGTACAAAAAGAATTTGCCGGCAAAGAAATCAACATGAATTCGGCCGCCCAATTCGCTCCCCTAACTCAGAAAAGCGTTGTCGTCAACAGGTACGAAGACTATGAGTACGCTTCAACCATGGAGACCTACTATGACCTCCAGTCAAACCAGTATGTTGCCAACCGTATGTTCCAACTTCCTGACGGTTCGGTAGCTATTACGGCAACCATGTCACACGAAGCCAACCAAGTGGCCAATGACCGTGGTACTGGCTACAACTTCTATTCCGCTAGCGAAGGTAGCTGGTTAGACATGCCAGAAGAGCGCGTCGAGCCTTTCAAGACAGGTTGGCCCTCCATCGCACAATGGAAAGAAAACGGTGAAATTCTTCTTGCCCATGGCAACGGTCACATGCAGTGCTTCACAAGAGAAACTGCTGGCCAAGGCGAATGGCAGTACAGAGGTGCTCTTCCGGATTACCCGGAAGGATATCCTTACAGCGAATACCCCACCTGGCCGAGAGTGGTGACCTGCGGTGACAACCACAACGTCATCATCGCTGTTGCAGTTCTCCAACACTCCATCAGCTCCGACGAGACCGACGTCCGCACCTGCATGTTCCGTTCAGAAGACGCTGAAAACTGGACTGTCAGCTACGGCCCCCTCGAAGAGTATGACTATCACATCAATGCTTTTTCAGCCGACGACTACGCCTTGGCTGCCAACGGCCACACTGTTGCTCTCCTCTATTCTGGCCAACTGACCAACAGCGTCTGGATGTTCAAGTCGACCGACGACGGTTTGAGCTGGAACACCACCAAGGTTTGGGAGAACCCCTATGAAGGCAGATCCTACGATTACGAAAATGGACAACCCTGGGGCATGGAAGACACCCTCTTCATCCCTATGAATGGCGCCATCACCGTCGACAACAGCGGCGTTGCCCACGTTGCCCTCAACACTCATGAAATCATCCACACCGAGGATAACGAAGAAGGCTACTATACCTACTTCTCAGGCATTTCCGTTGACGGTATCCTCTATTGGAACGACACCCAAGAGGCTCCCATCCAAGACACCTATCACCCGGAATATGCAAATATCCCGCACCTGGCTGGCCCCAACCCGCACCACGCTGCCCGTCTGTGGTGGCCCGTCCCCGATGATCTCGGCTACGTCCACATGGTGCCCGATTCCACCAAGTGGATCGGTTTCATCCCGACGTACGAAAACATCAGCTGGGTAAACGACCAGTACTATCATGGTAATGATTATTACCCCAAACTCTACGGTGCTTCAGGTCATCCTGCACTGTCGTGCGACCCCAAAGGCAACCTCGCCTGCGCCTTCTCGTCACCTTGCACCAACCGTCCGAACCCTGGACAGGACAACAAATACTTTAGAAGCATCTACGTGAGCTATCGTAATGTGGACGAAGGCTACTGGCACCAAGTTGAAGACGATCTGACCGACGACTTCATGCTGTCACTTTCCGAGTTCGTTTTCACCAATTCCGTCACCAACACCATCAATGATGGCGAATTCTGGTTCGGATTCCAACAGGATGACCTGATTGGTTTCTACTGGGGCTCCAACGCTTCCCAGGCTGAGGCTACCAACAATGAAATCGTCGCTGTCAGAGTAGTTGCCGATCCTGCATTTGTAGGCGTGAACGAAAACCACGATGCCGTCAACCCGATGACCGCCACCCGCGTGTATCCTAACCCCGCTACTGACATGCTGAACATCGAAGTGAATGCTTCACAAGCTTCCGAGATGAACATCAGCGTCTACAACATCATGGGCCAAAATGTGATGAACCAGAACGTGAACATCACCACGGGTATGAACATCAATCCCATCAACGTTAGCGAGCTGAACAGTGGCATCTACTTTGTGACTGTTAAGGCCAATGGCTTTGAGAACACAATGAAGTTCATTGTGAAGTAAGTTTTGCTTACATTGTACGACAAAAAAAAGGAGGCTGCGGCCTCCTTTTTTTGTAAAAACCACTTGCGTATAAAGAAAAATCACTATCTTTGCCCCAAAATACTTAAAAAGAGAACACAATCTATCAACCTAAATTATTAATCAAATTTATTCAAAATGAAAAAGTTATTTACTTTAGCTTTAGTATTGTTGGTGGCCACAGCTGGCTACTCACAAGTAAGAAAGGCATCGCAAAACAACACGATGAAAAAGGCTGCCACCATGCAGGCCTACAGAGGCGATGAAATGCCCAACCTCGACAACGTGCAAGCCGACCCCAACATGGTCCGTTGGAACTTTGGTGAAGGCGTGCTCGACTACTCAACCTACGACTGGCAAACCAACCACGGCTACATCAACAGAACAGTGGTATGGCCTGATGGCAAAGTGAACTTCGCCTACACTATTGCTGGCGACGTCAACTACAGCACCCGTGGTACCGGCATCGGCACCTACGACTCCAACACCGACGAATGGATTCCGCTCGAAGGCCGCATCGAGAACGAAAGAACCGGCTTCGGCGCCATTGCCCGCTACAAGGAGAATGGCCTCGTCGTGGCTGCCCACACTGCCAACGACACGAGAATCTACATCGTGGAGGACAAGGACAACATGACTCCCAACAGCGTCCAATACTCAGTCTCCATTGGCACTGACAGATACACGCACCCCAGCGTGATGACCTCAGGCGCCAACCGCGACATCATCCACATGGTTTGCGCCGAGTTTGATGATGGCGACCCCGATGGCGACGGCATTGAACATGGCATAAGATACTGGCGTTCGTCCGATGGCCTGACTTGGGACAAGGAAACTGTTGCACTGCCCTACCTCACCCCTGAATACGGCACCGAGCACGGCACCAACGGCTACTACTGGATGGAAACCACCGAAGACAACTGCCTGGCCCTGGTCATCAACACTGGCTACACCGACGGCATGGTGCTTTACAGCTATGACAATGGTGAAACCTGGGAAAGAAAAGTCTATTTCGTCGACCCCGCCCCTGGTGTGCTGCTCGACAATTCATTTGCCTATCCTCGTTGGACCTCCGCCCTGTGGAACCAAAACAAGGAACTCATGATGGCCTATGAATACAACTTCAGCGACCACCAAGGTCACTATGGCCCCACCATCGGTGGCGTTGCCTTCTGGAGCGAATACATGCCTTATCACGGAGAAAGCACTCCCGAATTTGGCTGCGACCCCAGCAACCCGATGCCTCCTACCCCGGGCAACCCCTTCATCATGGACAGCGCCTACATCAACTACGACATTTATTCCTCATGGTGGCTGTGGAGCAATGCCACCCACGAGATGTGGCCTGAATATTTCGGCTATCTTACCACCCTCGATCCCGACGGCAATTGGGAAGACCCCTACGAAGCCACTGAGTTCAACATCGACATGAACAGTGTTGACGGTGACAACATGCACGGTAAATACAATAGCGGCGCCTGCGCCTTCCCGACGCTTTGCAAAGTCAATGGCAGCGACTCCGATCTGGTTGCCGTTTGGAGCGCTTGCGACGAAAATAGCACTACTCTGCCTGAGAATTCATTCTGGTACAAGCTCTTTGCAGCCTATTCACCCGACGGCGGCCTCACTTGGGAACACCAAGTGCAGCTGACCACCGACTTCATGTATTCACTGTCTGAGTGCGTCTATCCGCAAGCAGCCGTGATTGGCACGACCCTGGTTGTCGCCGCCCAGTTTGACGGTCAAATCGGCACGTATGTCCAAGGCGACGAAACCGAGCCTATGGACAACTACTTCCAAGGCTTCACCTTCGACCTGAACGAACTCTTCCCGAATGCCGGTGTTGGCGTTTCGGAAAGCCACAACACGCAAATGGCCCTCTATCCGAACCCTGCCGTTGATCAACTCAACGTCACCCTCAACCAAAACACTGGCATTGTGATTTACAACATCATGGGTCAAGCTGTGATGAACGTTGAAGGCCACGTCGGCGTCAACAGCATCAACATCAGCGAACTCAATGCTGGCATCTATTTCGTCAGCGCTGGTTCTGACACTCAGAAGTTCATTGTGAAGTAAGCATTTCATCATGAGCAATCAAAAAAGGAGGCCTTCGGGTCTCCTTTTTTGATTTCGTGGAGATTTTCTTCGGGGATGGCAAGCAAATCATTATGTATTCCACGGCGGCTTGTAACGTTTACGTTTCGTAAGCTCTATCTGCCGCCGCAGGTAACGGAAATAGGCCCTCCCTTTCCGAAGGGAATCTCACAATGCTGTATTAATGTTTATTGCTCTCTACGACGATTGACTATGTCTGTGGCAAGGAAGACCGCCTTACGGTAGGAGTCGGGGACGGCCTTGTTCTGGTTGGCGATGTCGTAGGCTGGCCCATGCAAGGGCGCGGTGCACACCACAGGCAAGCCTGCCCAATAGCAAGCATAGCCCTCCAACGACAAAAACTTCAGCGGAAACACACCCTGCTCGTAATGCAAGGCCAACACCGCGTCGTATTTCCTCCACCAACCCGTGACAAAGAGTTGCGAAGCCGAGAATGGTCCAAAAGCAAAGAGGCCCTTATGTTGCGCATCACTCACTGCTTTCACCACCTTTTCGTCATCCCCAATGGGAAGCGAGCCCGAATGAGGGTTCAAGCCCATGACGGCAATCTTAGGCGAATCAATGCCAAAATCAGTCTTCAACGCCTCAGATAGGGTAGTCAGTTTAGCGACCAAATAACGGATGTCAATCTGTTCAAGGGCGGTGCTTAGCGGCACATCACCCGTAGCCAAACCGATACGCATCTGACCGCTCACCAAGACCTGCAAAGGTTCGGCATCCTTATGGAACGAGAGCAGAAAATCGCGGTTGCTTTTGGCAACAATAGGATTGTCAGGGGCCATCACCAAGGCATCAATAACGCCGTTTTGAAGATCGTCCGTTGCTTTTTTCATCGACAACACCGACATCTCGGCAGAAACATCGGAAGGTGCACCCGGTTCAATCTTCAGTTCGTTTTCCACGATGTTGATGATATTGAATTTCTTGTCACAAGCCTGTCGCGCATCGCGAGTCAACGAATAGTTTGGGCTTTCCATGCCGAAATTCTTCTTGTAATAGGAAAAGGCTTTCGATTGACCATACAAGACAGGCGTAAAAGTTTCAAACATACGGGCATCTGAAAATGCTTTCAGCATGATTTCGTATGCAATGCCATTGAAGTCTCCCTGACTAAGGCCAATACGGGGAAGTTGGGGGTTGGTAGCGTCGTCTTGCATAGGCTATTATTTTAGTAAGTTGAATTTCAACGCGAAATCAGCCTTCAAAAATAGTCAATAAAATTATAAAATCAAAAAAAACACCGCTTTTTTACAAAAAAAGTATGTTTTTGAAGCCTTTAAGGATGATTTCCGTCGCTCCTACCTGTGAATTGAGGTAGTCTCGGCAGGTTTCTGAAGCCTTCTTGTAAAACTCATCGTCGGTCATCAGCCGCTTGAAAACAGCCTCCAACTCCTCCGCATCCTTGACGGAAAAAGCCCCTTGCAAAGCCACCAAATCGACTGCTTCCTTGAAGCTTTCGTATTTCGGCCCAAACACCACCGGACAACCAAATGTGACCGGTTCCTGAATGTTGTGGATATTGACACCAAAGCCGCCACCAATATAAACGAACCTCGCATATTGATAGAGTTGCGACAAGATGCCAATCGTGTTGACGATTAATATCCGCGATGGCTTCTCCAAATCAAGTTCGGTATAACATTGACCTTCGGGGAACATCGCCTTAATTTGGGCCACATGTGAGTCTGAAATATCGTGCGGAGCGATGATGAGACAAAAATCATCAGTCAGTTGGGGCAGGAAATGCACCAACAGCTTTTCATCAGGAGGCCAAGTGCTACCTGCAATGATGCATTGCCGACCCTTGATGAAGCGCTCAATGTCGGGAAACGGCTTGGCTTGGCGGGCGATGGCCGCCACACGGTCGAATCGTGTGTCGCCACACACGGTGACATTGTCCATACCGTACGTCTTGAGCAATTCAGCTGTGGTCTCGTCCTGGACAAAGAAGTGGGTCACATTGTGAAGTTGTTTGCGGAACCAACCTCCATAACTGCGGAAGAAAAAGGAATCAGGCTTCAGGATGAGGGAAATGTAAAACAAAGGGATACCCGCCTTTTTCAAAGCCTTCATATAATTGAACCAAAACTCGTATTTGATGAAGAAAGCAGCCACGAAATGGCGACTGTTCACCCATTGGGCAGCATGTCGCGGCGTATCGGTGGGCAGATACAAGACCTCGTCGGCTAAAGCATAATCCTTACGAATCTCGTAACCCGAAGGCGAGAAAAACGAGAGCAAGATTTTATACTGTGGAAAATCCTTTTTCAAGGCTTCGATGACGGGACGACCTTGCTCAAACTCACCGAGGGAAGCTGCATGGAACCAGACCCAATCAGAATTCGACCCCTCAGCATTTCGACCGTCCTCAGCGACCGACAGCTCGGTGACCTTTTTACGGTGCAAAAGTCCCCTTAGTCTGTCCATCGGCTTTTGCTTCCGTCTCCCTTCCACCCACTGCTTGGCTTTGGCATTGCCCAACAAGGCAGCCACCCTCACACCGAGGGAATACAGAATGACACCTATGGTAAACAGAATCAGCACCTATTAATTATAATAGAAGTCTTGGGGTTGGCGTTCGTAAGTCGGGATGTTCCAAGTGACGCGAATGCCGTAATAGAGATCATTGAAACGTTTGTTCGGGTCGATGTAACCCACTGGTTCCATCACCCCCGTCTCAGGATTAGTGAACAGTCGGAAGTCGTATTTGCGGAGACTACGGGTACGGGCATAGGTCACCTCAAAGGAGATGGATACATTAAGCAAACGGGTATCGTTAAGCAGAAGATAGCCCCCTTCCAAATGCACCGCCGGACCACCGCGCATACGATCATAGCCATATTGGTAATCCCCATCAACCTGATAGGGCGTATTGAGCATGTTCTGTGGAAAAGCCACGCGGATACGGTTGCGCAGATAACCCAAACCCGCCTGAACAAAGAAGCCGCTGTTGGGATTAGGCCCAAAGGGGAACAACTTGCCAGCTTCTGCTTGAAAATGGAAGCCGCGCTGGTTGATTTCAAAAGTCGCGTAACTGCCAGCGCCACCTATGACTTCACCTGTTTCAGTAGTAATACCTTCGCCAAAGATCTGCACGCGGTCGATGTTGAGTCTGTTCCCAAAGATAAAATTGCCATTAGCCGTAAAAAGCCAGTTCGATTCGGTCTTGTAAACAAAGCCTCCACCCACGTTGTTACTCACGCCATACATGTCTTTGGTATCCAAACCCGGGAAATGGAAAGCATAAGTCGCCTGAAACATCGCCACAGGGATAGGGTCTTTCATGAGCTCTTTGGGCAACTGGGCTGAGAGGTGCAGTGTGATACCCAACAAAAGGAACAAAGGAATAAAGATTCTGCGCATAAAATTTGATTTTTGATACAAACGAAAAATGGTTGGATTTATTGTTTGGCTCCCGCCTCGGCGGGAGCCAAACAAACCTTTACATCTTTACAACCCTGCGAACCAACACTTCCTCGCCTCTGCTGATGCGGAGCGTGTAGATGCCTTTCTCGAGGCCGATAAGTTGATATGTGTCGCCATCTACTCTGATACGGTCCACCATCCTACCTTCCTCGGAATACACTTCAATCAGCGTCATGCCAGTACATTCGATGGTTATCTTGTCGGTGGTCGGATTGGGGAAGATATTGACTTTGCTGTCGTTCTCGTCCACACCCGCGAAATAATTGGCGCAAACTTCCTCCGACTTGTCGGAGATGCCTTTCTCAAACACCGATTGGACAGCGTAGCAGTGCCGCGCATTAAGAGCCATCTCGGTATCGTTGTAGGTTGTCGTAGTGAGATTCTCGGCAATGAGTTCGCCATCACGATAGAGGTTGTAGGCAATAGCGCCTTCCACTGCATTCCAAGAGGTTGCCATCACGCCATCATGCACATCAGTGAAGCGGATTTCGGGAGCGATGTTGTTGACTACGAACTCGAAATGCGCCGTGAAGGAATCATGACACCATTCTGAATAATATGTATATGAAGGTTTCACATCAATAGAGTAGGTACCGTTCTCAAGCTGAGTTGTGAAACTATTCTCAAAAACCACATATTCATCCTCGTTAATTTTAATCCTATTCTGATATATCTCTTCCTCTGCCTCCCAAGTAATCGTTACTTCACTGCCATTAAAAGCATAATCAAAGTTTATTTCTTCAGAACAAATATTAATATGCCGACAAGTTGGGTCAGAGGCACATCCATAAACCGCATAGGCAGTCAAGCAAAACTCGTTCACTCCCAAATCAGGATTACAAACAAAGCTTGTTTCAGACAATTGGGTAGTTACCCCATTGAATTCCACCTCGTAATAATCAATATCGGAGTCAGGATTCCATACTATAGACATCTGGTCGTTCCAATCTAATTTAAAATAATACACTGGTTCGACATAATGTAACATACAAACCTCGACGCTTGCACCTGCAGAAAAGCAATCCTCCACAACAGGTTTTACTGTCACTATAGTCACACCCTCAACCATGGAACTTTGAAGGTAGATTGCTCGATCCACCGTAGCCTTCAATTCGCCATCGAAGTATACTTCATATTGACTAACGCCTTCAAGATCATCCCATCTAAAGATTACACCATTTCCAACCTTCTCATAGGTCAAGTTCTCTACAGCACCTACAGCACACACATCAACGTGAGCGTCTTTCTCGCAAGCCTCGTAGACAGCTTTCACAACGATGTCATGTTCTCCTTCAGTAACAGTGAAGGCATAGGTCAGCTCATTGGTAGCATTGAGTTGTTCATCATCCATATACACTTGATATTCAACCAATCCTGTTGGGTCCTCGGGGGCTTCCCAAGTGAGGGTCAGCAATAAGTCGTCGTTCAAAGTGTAGCCTAAGTTCTGCACCGCACCACACATCGAAACATCCACCTCGACACAGACATATTCGCTTTGGCATCCATCGTAAGCGGCATAAACGCAGTAATTGTAAAGACCTTCTTCAACATCAGGATCGGTATAGGTCAACTCTTCAACCAAATCAAGGAGTTCGGTATCGCGGTAAACCTCGTACCATGCCGGTGTGCCATTTTGCGGAGCCTCCCATGAAAGAACGACATCATGACCTTCAAGTTCATAGGTCAAGCCTTGGATTGGTTCGCAGAAACCTGAAACGCTGCTACCCACGGTGCAGTTGATGTCGAAGACCTTGTTGCCACTGAAACCGCCTTGATTCTCAAAAATGACTGTGCCGTCCTCGTAAGTAACCTCAAAGCTACATTGTGAAGCACCTTGTCCATTGTGCCAACGAAGCATGATTCTGGAACCTGAAGTCAGATGACGGGTAAACGTTACCGAACTACCCTCTTCGATGGTCATCTGATCTGAAGGCTGTCCATCGGAATAAATCACAGTGAGATAATTATCCTGCCAACCATTGCCGTTAGCATCGTGCAAGGAAAAGATGACGTTGCAAGTGTTCTGATAATTGAAAGTCAACTCCGTATGCTTTCCATTGAAATCCACCAGGTCGAGATTGAAAGGAATAACGAAGTCGTCAGGTGCAGCGGCATCAAGCGTGATATTGAAATCGGCATAGCCCATCAGTTCGGCACCAATTGTGCTGAAGCTTCCTTGAGTTTCATTTATAGTAACAAATTCATAATCAGAAGACAATACACCCGTCACCATCTCAGCCAATTGATTGCCCATATTGTCAATGAAGATACGTAAATCGGCGGTTTCACCAGGATTGAGAAGGCCATTGCCGTTATCGTCGTTCAACACGGTCGTGGTACCATATTCCAACTGATCATCATAAACTGTAACTACCAATCCATAAGTTCCCGTCCTTTCACCATCGACATACACCTCAAGATTGAAACGGATATCCTGCTTGGCCACCACTTGGTCACTAACCGTGAAAGCGAAAGCATCTTCCAACATCAAGGCTTCATTGGGAGCAAAGTCAGGACAAGAAGCCGTATTTTGCGTAACAGTAACGTTTTCATCCGAAGTTGTCAATACGACAGAGACATTGCTTACTGGATCCGAACTTATGTTCACCATAACGGCACTCAGCGTAACGGACTCTCCCGGATTCAAGACAGCGTTATTGTTACCCTC
>JAEEGK010002926.1_pt1 | contig 42788 bp, 39 predicted proteins | sample 8958771 | NCBI WGS metagenome assembly JAEEGK01 (sample SAMN16246547, study PRJNA631951) | gut metagenome | biome: gut microbiome; feature: rumen; material: SC-attached | host: Bos | place: Iran: Karaj | collected 2018-10
AGAAAAAGATCAAGGGACTGCCGAAGTCATTAGGTTCAGCTCTTAAAGCTCTCGAAAGGGACCACGACTTCCTCACCGCAGGCGGCGTTTTCCCGATCGAACTGATCAACCTCTGGATCGCCAACCGTAGAAAGGATCTTGGCCGCCACATCTCCATGCCCACACCTATGGAGTACGAGATGTATTACGATCTCTGATTTTAGTTATTTACTTTGAAATTAAGCCGCAGACATGTAAATGCCTGCGGCTTTTATATTGATAATATTATCACTTCAAGAAAAGCTCCGTCCTCGTGCTAGATTATAAGAAACAGTAAAAACACTTGACCTGTGCCAAAAATGGCACTAATATAAAAACAGCAATCGAAAAGGGGTTAGTAATATGGAACTCAAGGATATTTTGGGGAATCCGTCCAGAATGAGGATCATGCAATATTTGGCTTTCCACGGAGAAGTGACAGTCAAAGAGCTGGCAAATCATTTTCCTGATATTCCCAGAAGGACTTTATACAGACATGTTGATTTCCTGATCGAGGCAGGGACTATCATTGTAAAAGAAGAACGGAGGGTCAGAGGAGCTTTTGAACGCATTCTTAAGGATAATACCGAAGCATTTGTCGATAACAGTGATCTCTCTGATTCAGCTTACTGTTTCTTTATGGAACTGTTTTCGAGGTTCGATGCATTTAATAAGAAACCGCATAAGAATTTTAAAGAAGAATTCTTGAATGACGTTTTAGGCTTTGGAACAGCTTATCTGTATCTCTATGATGATGAAATGCACGCTATGATGGACGAACTCTCAGAGATCACTATTAAATATGAGAAGGCACACAATGAGAAATATGGTGAAGGAGCATTAGGAAAGCTCAGGAGCATTTCAATAATCTCTGCACCTGCTGATAGCTGAGGAACTTTTTGGGGGATAATAGTTATGGGTAAGTCTAATCTTAAAAAGAGATATGCGAAATACGGGTATTTATACTCGATACCCTTTATTCTTGCGTTCAGCATATTCTTTTTGTATCCGACTGCATTGACTTTTATTCTGGGGTTTACGGATCTTAAAGGTGCAGGCAACACCGAGTGGCATTTCCTTACCTCAGTCGGCAAACCCTGGTATCTGAATTATTTAGATATCTTAAAGTCAAAGACGTTCTGGAAAGCTTTTACCAATACGTGGCTGTTTTGGATATCGGGCTTTATACCGGAATTGTTCCTGGCATTTCTTTTCAGTGTCTGGTATTCCGACAGAAGATTGAAAGTCAAAGGCACGTTAATATTCAAGGTGATCTATTACATGCCTCACCTTGTTGCCGGTTCTGTTACAGCTACACTGTTTATAAAACTATTCGGCTATCCTGTCGGAGCCATAAACCAGGCTATGGAAAAACTGTACGGGCTCTTCGGCATGACATGGGAGAACAGGAACTTTCTGATCAACGGAGGCGACCTCAAAAAACTGGTCGTTCTGATCAACGTATATATGTATTACGGATACACGCTGCTTATCATTTATGCCGGCATCATCGGGATCAATCCTGAGATATTCGAATCTGCTGAGATGGACGGATGCAACAGGATACAGACATTCTTTAAGATCACTCTTCCGTGCATGCGCGAGATTCTTATCTTTGTTCTTGTCACGAGCATAATCGGGGGCCTTGGCATGTTCGATGTTCCACAAATGTTCGGAATTGTGGCTAATAACGCGGTGCTTACGAACATGACTTTCCTTAATAATCTCGCCTTCAAAAACGGATATCTGTATAACAGGGCATCTGCATTAAGTGTCATGCTGCTTATACTTAATGCAATCTGTTCGGGAATAATCTTCTATATCATGCGTGATAAAGACGAGGAAAAACTGAAGAAGATCATAAAGCGCGAGAGAAAGGAAGCAAGAGGAAGATACCGATAGGTTAGTATCCGGGAAGCGACATTAAGTGCTGCCTCTTATCGGTGTCTTAATAGATCGTCTTTACCTCATCGACGCCATAGAGCCTCTTGAACTCTATAAGGTCAGCGTCTGACTTGATCAGCATCACGTCATGGTATTTGCCAGTGCGGTTGTCGATGAAGCCGGCAGTCTTCTCGCCCGTGCAGATGCTGGACTTTACTGCGGGCGTCTCATTGTCCTTATCGTAGGATAACTGTGCGGGTTTCTTTTTGCCAAACATCACAAGAACTCCTTTGCCAGAGCTTCAACAAATTCGCCGTCATCAAGTACCGATATGTCGGGAAGGACTTCAGGTGCAGGAAGCCTGCGGCGGTTGATCCAGATGGAATGCCAGCCGGCTTTTACCGCTCCTGCTATGTCCTTATCGTAATTGTCGCCGACCATCCAGAGGTCAGAAGGGGAGAGCCCGAGGCGTTCTTCCATCATGCGGAACAGTTCGATGTCAGGCTTGGTATACGGTGTGTCGCCGGTGACGATAACGGAAGAACGGTCAAACCAGCGGTCTAAACCCAGCATGTCGACCTTGTTCCACTGGTGCTTGGATTCACCGGCGGTAAGGATCGCAAGCTTTATCTCAGGATCGTTGGCGAGCTTATCAAGTACGGAAGCGAGATCATCGCTTATGAACATGTGACTCTGGAGTTCCAGATAAGCGTCGGCAGCGCGTCCGCCGTCCTCAGGCTTATAGGGAAGGCCTAACAGTCTGAACGTCTCGTTGTAGCGCCAGCCGTTGATATCGCGGGTTGAGACTTCACCGGATTCCAGCTGCGCCATGTTGATGTCGCTCTTCTCGTAGAAGATGCTGATGAACAGCGGCCAGTCGGGGACCTTGACGCCAAGCACAGTCTCTGCGGCCCGGACCAGCATGTCCTGTCTGCAGTATAGTGTGTCGTCGATGTCGAAAACGATTCCTCTCATGGCTCCTCCGATTTAAGGTTAGGTTAAGATTGTTTGTAATATAATAAAGCAGTTTCAAGAAAATGGAATAAGGGAGAATTATATGAAAGTACTTAAAAAGAGCCTTGCGCTTATTGCCGCAGCTTTTATGACGCTGTCTTTACTGGCTTCATGTTCGGCCAAGGCGGAGAAACCGGAAAAGAAGATCTATGCAGGATCCTACGAAGAGAAGATCAATGCTTTCTACGAAGACCACAAAGATACCACTGCAGGTGCGATGGTCGGAGTTTTCGATAGAGACGGTGTAGTATTTAAAGGCTATTACGGTTATTCGGACATCGCCAATGGAATAAAGGTTGATGAGAATACCGTTATCGACTGGGGCTCGACCACAAAGACAATGGTCTGGGTCAGCGTCATGCAGCTATGGGAACAGGGAAAGATCGATCTGGAGAAGGACGTAAGGGAATATCTTCCCGACGGTTTCCTTACTAACTTAAGATACGAGAAGCCCGTCCGCATGATCGACCTCATGAACCACAGGGCAGGCTTCCAGGAATACTATACGGATATGTTCCTTCCTGCAAACATGCAGGCATACTCATTAGAAGAAGCTTTAAAGCTCGATCAGCCGCCTCAGGTCTTCGAACCTGATACGCTCACGGCGTACTCGAACTGGGGCGTTGCTCTGGCAGGTTATATCGTAGAGCGTGTTTCAGGCGAGAGCTTTGTTGATTACGTTCACCACCATATTTTCGAGCCTCTGGACATGAAGGACTCCGCGCTGGCACCTGACCTTATGGATAATCCCGGTGTCAGACAGAGGCGTGACAAGCTCATGTGCTATTCAGGCACAACACCTGTCGGAAACGCATTCTATCTGATCAGCCTTTATCCTGCAGGTACCTGCGTATCGACGCTCGATGACTACATCAAGTACGCATCCTGCTTTGTTAAGGATGAGTTCCCGCTTTTCGAAAAGCAGGAGACATACGATGAAATGATGTCCGCGACATCTTATTACACTGAATACAACGTTGTGAAGAATGCTCACGGTTTCTGGGCGCTTCCTTACGGAAACAACACATTTGGCCACGGCGGCAATACTCAGGCATGCTCGTCTTATATCACTTTCGATCCCGAAAAGCAGATCGGCTGCGTTGTAATGACCAACCAGGCAGGAGAGGAATATTACAACGGTGAGCTCTTCGATTCAATCTACGGCAGGTCAGCGTGGCTCTCATATGTAGCTCCCGATTATGCCAAGGGTCTTTACCATCCGGCCAGAACAGTGCTCGAGGGCCGCTTTAAGGTAATGGGTGCCAGTTATGTTACGCCTGATACTTTCAGTGAGTTCCTCTGGACATATAACGAGAAGGACGGCATTTCAAAGATCGAGATGCCTTACGGCGATTATTATCTTGCTGACACCGGAACTGCGATTCTCGAGAGCATATTATTCTACGGCTGGATGCTGTTCCTGGCATTTGCGCTCATAAGCCTCATAGTCAAGGGAGTAAGAGCCATTGTCCGCAAGGCAAGAAAGAGCACGAAGAAGATCATGCTCGGCAAGACAACGGGCTTCATCGCTCTCGTTGAGCTTCTGCTCGGTCTGTGCGGCCTTGCCATAATCCTGTCGATCTCAGTGTGGCTGCCTCACACTGTTTACATGTGGTTCTTCTATGCTGCAGGCGTTCTTACGGTCATCCTTTTGGCTCTGACGCTCTACGGTATCTTCAAGTTCATTAAGACACCGCGCAAGGACTCTTCCGTAATCCGCAAGATCTACAACATCATTGCGCTCGCAGGTTCTGTTCTGACTATAGTTTTTGTTGTCTACATGCAGCTCTGGCACTGGTGACCGGGGATCACGCCTTAAAAGTCAAAATCCCCATCTTGAGGACGAACGGCCTGAAACAGCCCGAAAACAAGGGTTTTCCGAAGCCTCAGATTTCCCTCAAATATTCATTTGACTATTTTTGACTTTAAGAGTATATTGATGTTGGCACTCGGGAGGATAGAGTGCTAATCAGAGGAAGGGAGAGACATTAAGATGCAGTTAGACAACCGTAAAAAAGAAGTCTTACATGCCATAGTAGATGATTATGTATCTACTAATGAGCCTGTCGGTTCGAAGAGCCTTATAGAGCGTCACAGCTTTAATGTCAGCTCCGCTACTCTCCGTAATGACATGGCAGAATTAGAGCACCTGGGACTTATCGAGAAGCCTCATACATCTGCCGGCCGTATTCCTTCTGACAAGGGTTACCGTGAATACGTAAATTCTCTCATGACTATCGAAGAACTTACTCCCAGGGAGCAGCTCGAGATAGAGAAGAGGATCAATACGAGCGTTGATGAGGTCACAGAACTCATCAAGAATGCGACACATACACTTTCCGAGACTACGGGATTCGTATCCCTCGCAATGAGCCCGAGACTTAAGAAGAGCTTCTTAAAGCAGCTTAAGATCCTCATGATCGAACCGGGCAAGGCCTTGGTCGTCATGGTCCTTTCTGCAGGCGTTGTTAAGGATAAGGTCGTAAGGATCCCTAATTTCTTAAATGACGAGCAGATCATGAAGATCTCCGGCGCTATTGAGAAGAGCCTTACAGGCAAGCCTTTAGACGAGATCACGCTTGTTACGGTCGAGACCGCAGGCAAGAGCACGGATGTTCCCGAGCCCCTTTTAAAGCAGGTCCTCTACGAAGCATATGCAGCGATCAAGCAGGCTGATGAACTTAATATCTACCTTGAAGGCGAGCACAGGATGCTGAGCCTTCCGGACTTTAGTTCTCTGGGACGCGCAAGGGACCTTCTCGGAACATTATCTGATTCCGGCATGGTCGCAGGCTACGTCAACGAGATGGAGAATGCCGCAAGGGAGCTTGGCAGTGACGATTCCTACATGATCAGGATCGGCCAGGAGATCACTTTGGAAGGCTTAGATGACTGCAGTTTTATTACAGCCACATATAATCTTACGGATTCCGTCTCCGGCAACATCGGAGTAATAGGACCCAAGAGAATGCTTTATTCCAAGGTAATTTCGCAGATAGATTTCGTTAAGAAGAAGCTTAACGAGGAGATGAAGAAATTTACCTGATGAAAAAGATAAATAAAAAATGGGAAAGGATAAAGAGAATGAGCAACGATGAAGAGTTGATCTTCGGAGCTGACGAAGAGCCCGTTAACAACGAGAATGACAACAGCTCCGTAGAAGATGCCGCTGCTTCCGACAAGGCATCGGCTGAAACAGAGGAGACAAAGGCGGAAGAAGCAAAGGCTGAGGAAGCAGAGGCAAAGGAAGCCGAAGCAGACGAAGAAGACGATGATGAAGACGAGCTGCCTGCCGACAATGCTGAAGCAGTAAGCGACCTCGAAGCAAGATATATGAGCCTCTACGCTGAATACGATAACTACCGTAAGCGTACGCAGAAAGAGAAAGACAACCTCTACGCAGATGCTATCGCAAGCGTAACCAAGGACTTCTTAACGCTCATTGACAACTTGGACAGAGCAACGGAAGGTGCCAAAAAGTCCGACGAGAATTCTCTCGATAAAGTCATTCAGGGAATGGAACTCGTAGGAAGACAGGCTCAGGATACTCTCAAGAAGATCGGTGTCGAAGAGATACCCGCAGAGAGAGGAACTAAATTTGATCCGAACCTTCACGAAGCTATGATGCACATAGATGACGAAGAGTTAGGCGAGCAGGAGATAGCGATGGTTTTCGCCAAGGGATATAAGTACAAGGACAGAGTCATAAGACATGCTCAGGTCCAGGTAGCAAACTAAGAAAAAACAAATAACACATAAAGGAGAAAGACAATGGATTTAATCAGATCAAGCTTGGTTCCTACAGTAATCGAGACTACCGGCCGCGGCGAGCGTGCCTATGACATCTATTCAAGACTCCTCAAAGAAAGAATCGTTATTCTTTCCGAAGAGGTCAACTCAGTAACAGCAAGCCTTATCACGGCTCAGCTCCTCTTCCTCGAGGCAGAGGATCCCGATAAGGATATTCAGTTCTATATCAACAGCCCCGGAGGATCCGTATCTGACGGTCTCATGATCTTAGACACAATGCGTCTTATCAAGCCGGACATTCAGACGATCTGCATGGGCATGGCAGCTTCAATGGGTTCAGTTCTCCTTTCTGCAGGAACAAAGGGCAAGAGATGCATCCTTCCTAACGCAGAAGTCATGATCCACCAGCCTTTGGGCGGAGCTCAGGGTCAGGCAACAGAGATCTTGATCGCAGCAGACCACATCAAGGATACAAGAAAGAGACTCAACCAGATCCTCGCAGACAACTGCGGAAAAGATCTTGAGACCTTGATGAAGGATACCGACAGAGATCACTGGATGACAGCTCAGGAAGCTTTGGATTACGGTATTGTAGACAAGATCCTTGTCAGCAAGAAAGCATAAATAAGTGATAGGTTTTTTAGAAAGTTCGAAAAGAACTTCAGGAGGAAATTAAAATGGCAAAAGTAATTGGTATCGACCTTGGTACAACAAATTCATGTGTTGCAGTTATGGAAGGTTCGGAGACAGTAGTCATCCCGAATCCCGAGGGCAACAGAACAACACCTTCAGTCGTCGGTTTTACAAAGACAGGCGAGAGACTCATCGGACAGGTAGCAAAGAGACAGGCAGTCACAAATCCTGACCGTACGATCCAGTCCATCAAGAGAGAAATGGGTTCCGACTATAAGGTATCCATCGACGATAAGCAGTACACACCTCAGGAGATCTCCGCAATGATCCTCTCCAAGCTCAAGAGCGACGCAGAGGCTTATCTCGGAACACCCGTAACACAGGCAGTTATCACTGTTCCTGCATACTTTACTGACTCACAGCGTCAGGCTACAAAGGACGCAGGCCGTATCGCAGGCCTTGAGGTTTTGAGAATCATCAACGAGCCTACGGCAGCATCACTGGCTTACGGCCTTGATAAGGAATCTGACCAGAAGATCCTCGTATTCGACCTTGGCGGCGGTACATTCGATGTATCCGTACTTGATATCGCAGACGGCGTTTTCGAGGTTCTCGCAACAGCAGGTAACAACAGGCTCGGCGGTGATGACTTCGATAACAAGATCGTTGACTACCTCGTAGAGTCCTTCAAGAGCTCTGACGGTGTTGACTTAAGATCTGACCGTATGGCTATGCAGAGATTGAGAGAAGCAGCTGAGAAGGCTAAGATCGAGCTCTCCGGCGTTACATCCTCCAACATCAATCTCCCTTACATCACAGCTGATGCAACAGGTCCTAAGCACATGGACATCACTCTCACAAGAGCTAAGTTCGATGAGCTCACAGCTGACCTCGTTCAGAAGACAATGGATCCTGTTAAGCGCGCTATGAGCGATGCTTCAGTATCTCCTTCAGATATCGACAAGATCCTTCTCGTAGGCGGTTCCACAAGAATCCCTGCAGTTCAGGATGCAGTTAAGAATTACTTCGGCAAAGAGCCTTTCAAGGGTATCAACCCTGACGAGTGCGTTGCCATCGGCGCAGCTATCCAGGCAGCAGTCCTCACGGGCGACGTTAAGGGACTCCTTCTTTTGGACGTTACACCTCTTTCACTCGGTATCGAGACAATGGGCGGTGTATGCACAAAGATGATCGAGCGTAACACAACGATCCCTACAAAGAAGAGCCAGGTATTCTCCACGGCAGCTGACGGCCAGACACAGGTTGAGGTCCACGTACTCCAGGGCGAGCGTGAGATGGCTGCTTATAACAAGACACTCGGCAACTTCATCCTTGACGGTATCGCACCTGCACCGCGTGGTGTTCCGCAGATCGAAGTTACATTCGATATCGACGCTAACGGTATCGTTAACGTAAGCGCTAAGGATAAGGGCACAGGCCGTGAGCAGAAGATCACGATCCAGTCTTCTTCCAACATGAGCGAGGAAGATATCCAGAAGGCTGTTAAGGAAGCAGAGATGCACGCAGCTGAGGATAAGGCAAACAAGGAGAAGATCGAGACAAAGAACCAGGCTGAGACAGCTTGCTATCAGGCAGAGAAGACCATGAAGGATGCAGGCGACAAGATCTCTGACGCAGACAAGGCTCCGGTCAATGAGTGCATCTCTAAGCTCAAGGATGCCATCGCAAAGGATGACACAGATGCTATGAAGAAGGGCACAGAAGACCTTACACAGGCTCTCTACAAGCTCTCCGAGAAGATCTACCAGGCAGCAGGTCCTGCACAGGGTGCTCCGGGAGCAGGCCCTCAGGGTCCTCAGGGACAGCCTTCACCTGAAGATTTCGCAGGCTACGGCACAGAGTCCGTTGACCCTAACCAGGGCGCAGGCTCAGACGGATTCAAGAACGCAGGCGGCGACTTCTAATCCTTAAAAAATCTGATACAATAATCCGGCACTTCCGTAATGGTCGTGCCGGATAAACTTGTATAAGGAACATGTATAACAGAACGGAGGGGTTCCTCATTGCCTAGAGATTATTATGAGGTCTTGGGAGTAAACAAAGGTGCTTCCGATGACGAGATAAAGAAGGCTTTCAGACAGCAGGCCAAGAAATATCATCCGGACTTGCATCCGGGCGACAAAGAGGCTGAGACTAAATTCAAGGAAGTCAACGAAGCTTATTCGGTTTTGTCTGATCCTGACAAGAAGGCCAAATACGACAGATTCGGTCACGCAGGCGTCGATCCCAACGGATTCGGCGGAGGCGGCGGTGGCGCATACAGCGCTTACGACGTTGACCTGGGAGATATCTTCAGCTCATTCTTCGGAGGCGGCTTCGGAGGGAGCTCCAGAAGACGTACAGGTCCCCAGAAGGGTGCCGATCTTAAGTATCACATGGCTTTGGAATTCATGGAGGCAGCATTCGGCTGCACCAAGACTTTCCAGATCACCAAGGAAGATATCTGCAAAGCCTGTAACGGTTCAGGCGCACAGCCCGGAACGACACCCGAGACATGTCCCACATGTAGAGGTGCAGGACGCGTTCAGCAGCAGACTCAGACCCTCTTCGGCATGACAATGGTTACCAAGGCGTGCCCTACATGTAACGGCAGGGGAACAGTCATCAAGACACCCTGCAGCCAGTGCAGAGGCAAGGGAAGACTTAAGACAGTCAAGAACCTTTCCGTACAGATCCCCGCAGGCGTCGATACAGGCGATCTCCTTCCTATCAGAAACGAAGGCGAACCCGGTACGAACGGCGGACCTTACGGCGATCTTTACATCGAATTCAGGGTCAAGAAGCATGATGTTTTCGAGCGCAACGGAATAAATACATCCTGCAGCGTGCCGATCACATATGCCCAGGCAGCTTTAGGCGGTGAGGTCGAAGTCCCCACCATCTACGGCAAGGAAAAGTACACCCTCAAGGAAGGCACACAGCCCGGCGACACGATCACCATAAGAGGCAAGGGTATCCCCAACAAGGGCAATCCCAACATGAAGGGCGATCACGTTGTTAAATTCGTTCTGGAAGTCCCGACGGGCCTCTCGCGCGAACAGAAGCAGCTCTTGAAGCAGTTTAACGACACGCTTACAGACCGCAACTACATGAGATCGAGCCAGTTCTTCCAGAGGATAAAGAACCTGTTTAAGTAAATTCACAGGGGGATCCTGACGAACGGATCCCCTTGTTTTTCGTTAGAGGACAAGATTATGAGATGGGCAGAGATAACGATCAAGACAACTGAAGAAGCTTCCGAAGCAATCTGCGAGATGCTCGCACAGGTCGGCGCTGACGGCATTGCGTCACAGGACCCCATGGAATTCCGCAACACCATAGATAACGACCCGTTAAGCTACTGCGATGACGGCACGATCGAGAGCTATGGCGAGGACGTTGTCATCAAGGCTTATTTTGCCGAGACAGACGACGGCGTGATCCGCATGGGTGCCAAGAGCGAAGAATTCGCAAATCCCGACGGCGTCGGCATGATCTACGGCTCCATCACGGACAAAGAACTTCCCACGGCTGAGGCTATGGACTTCATCAAGTCCCGCATCGCTTCGATCGGCGAGTTCCTTGATGTCGGTAAGGGCTTCGAAGGCTTCCGTTATGTCGATGACGAAGACTGGGCCAACAACTGGAAAAAATACTATGAGGAGTTCAAGCTCTCCGACCGTATCGTCATCTGTCCTTCCTGGGAAGAAGGCGATGCCGAGCTCGAAAAGGATGCTGTTAAAGTAATCCTGGATCCCGGCTCCGCATTCGGTACCGGCACCCACGAGACAACCGCCATGTGCGCTGAGATCTTAGACCGTGTGATCAAGCCCGACACTACGGTGTTAGACCTCGGTACAGGCTCCGGAATCCTGGCGATCATCGCAAGCAAGCTCGGCGCTAAGAGCGTTGACGCCGTCGACATCGACTCCATGGCAGTCAAGGTCGCAGAAGAGAACTGCGCCATCAATGAATGCGCCAACATCGAATGCTACACAGGCGAGCTTAAGAGCGTAAAGCATGCGCCTTATGACCTTATCGTCGCAAATATAATCGCTGACGTCATTGCCGAGATTGCCTGCGATATTCCGGCCGACCTTGCAGATGACGGTATTTTCGTATGCTCCGGCATCATCAACAATAAAAAAGAGCGAGTCATCGAGGCTCTCAAGGCCGCCGGAATGGAGATAATCGCCGAGCAGTCCAAGAACGACTGGATGGCGTATATAGCTAAGAAAGCGTGAGGCTTTTTGCGCTTTTAGCACCAGCGATGCTTAAGTTTGAAGGACAAAATCCAGGCAAAAACCTAGGCGCCGCCTAGAAAAACGCCTGGATTTCGATTGTATTTGACCAAAAATCTAGGCAAAACTCTAGGCGCCGCCTGGAATTCCGCCTGGAATTTGACCATTTTTGAACCAAACTTCGGGCAAAACTTCAGGCGCCGCCTGGAATTCCGCCTGACTTTAATCCAATCCCCCCTAAAACCCCGCCTTTCAGGTTGTTTATTGCCCTTTTTAATATTATAATAGCGCGTGTTATTTATTAGACTAGGAGAACTATGATGAGATACGCAGCACAGAAGGGAACGAAGGACATACTGCCTTCAGAGATACACAATTGGCAGCGCGCAGAGAAGACTTTTGCCGATGTTTGCCATTCCTTCGGCTATGAGGAGATAAGGATCCCGACATTTGAGCAGACGGATCTGTTCCAGAGAGGCGTTGGCGATACCACAGACGTTGTAACCAAAGAGATGTACACCTTTGAGGACAAGGGTGGCAGAAGCATCACTTTGAGACCTGAGGGTACGGCAGGCGTCGTTAGAAGCTATATTGAGAACGGTATGTCGAGCCTTGCAACACCTGTCAGGATGTTCTACAACATTACGGCTTTCCGTTACGAGAAGATGCAGAAGGGCAGAATGCGCGAGTTCCACCAGTTCGGCCTTGAGTCTTTCGGAGCACAGGGTCCTGATATCGATGCTGAGATCATTTCCGTTGTTGATGTCTTCTTCAGGAAGATGGGACTTAAGAACATTGCGCTCCACATCAACTCGATCGGCTGCCCCAACTGCCGCGGTGAGTATAACAAATTGCTCAAAGACTATTTCAGACCTCACGTATCTACTATGTGTGAGGACTGCCAGGCAAGATTCGAAAAGAACCCTCTCCGCATGATCGACTGCAAGGTCGATGGCGGCAAGGATATCGTTAGGAATGCGCCGAGACTCATCGACCACCTTTGCGATGACTGCAAGGCTCATTTTGAAGGCCTTAAGGCTAGACTTGATGCTATTGGCATCGCATATACTATCGACCCTAACATCGTAAGAGGTCTGGATTACTATACAAGAACGGTTTTCGAGTTCGTATCAGAGAATGTCGGAACGCAGGGAACCATCTGTGGCGGCGGAAGATACGACGGACTTGTCGAAGACTGCGGTGGCACGGCTACACCGGGCATCGGGTTTGCCATGGGTGTTGAGAGACTCCTTCTGGAGGCTGAGGCGCAGGGCGTGCTCACAGACGCGCCTTCTTATGTAAAGCTCTATATCGCATCTATGTCTGAAGCAGCAAAGATCGAAGCATTAAAGCTCTGCTACGGATTAAGAAACGCAGGCATCGGCTGCGAGACGGATATGGCAGGCAGGTCTTTCAAAGCACAGATGAAATACGCAGGCAAGAAGGGAATTCCTTTCCTTGCAGTAATCGGCGATGATGAGCTCAGCTCGGGCGAGGTTAAGGTAAAGTGCATGGCTGACGGTACGGAGACGCCCGTAAAGCTTAATGAACTCACAGCGTATCTCGCAGATAAATAAGCAAACAATTTTGGAGGAATATATATGCAGTCACGTACTCATACATGCGGAGAATTAAGGATCACTGATGCCGGCAAGAAGGTTCAGCTCTCGGGCTGGATGGAGAACTTCCGTGAAGTCGGCGCTGAGCTTGGATTCGTAGTTATCCGCGATTTTTATGGAACAACACAGGTAGTTATCGAGACAGCCGAGATGATGAAGACTTTCAAGGCTATCACCAAGGAGTCCACGATCTCAGTTGAGGGCGTTGTAAGGGAGAGAAGTTCTAAGAACCCCAAGCTCGAGACAGGTGATATCGAAGTCGTTCCCGAGAAGGTTACGGTACTCGGAAGATGCCGTTATAACGAGCTTCCTTTCGAGATCAACCACAGCAGGGAAGCTGATGAGGCAGCAAGACTTAAGTACAGATATCTTGATATCCGCAATCCTGAGGTTAAGAAGAATCTCATCCTCAGGAGCAACGTTATCGCAGCACTCAGAAATGCAATGATCGACCACAACTTCATGGAGATCACGACGCCTATCCTTACGGTTTCTTCACCTGAGGGCGCCAGAGACTACCTCGTTCCCGCAAGAAAGCATCCCGGCAAGTTCTATGCGCTGCCGCAGGCACCCCAGCAGTTCAAGCAGCTCCTGATGGTTTCCGGCATCGACAGATATTTCCAGATCGCACCGTGCTTCAGAGATGAGGACGCAAGAGGCGACAGATGCCCGGGTGAGTTCTACCAGCTCGACATGGAGATGGCTTTTGCAAGCCAGGAAGATGTTTTCGCGATCATTGAAGACGTGCTTCCTCCGGTATTTGCCAAGTACGGCAAGTACAACAGAGCATCAGGTTCACCTTTCGTACGCATTCCTTATCTTGAGGCAATGGAGAAGTACGGCACAGATAAGCCCGACCTCCGTATCGACCTTACTGTTACAGATGCAACAGAACTCCTCAGAACTGAAGAGTTCGCACCTTTCGCTGAGGGCGAGATCAAGGCAGTTGTTATCTCTGACTTCCACGAGAGCCGCAAGTTTATTGACAAGACGATGGCTGACTGCGAGATCCAGTCCGGCAGCAAGGGCTACTGGTTCAGAATGGACGAGAACGGCGAGATCGTCGGCGGTATCTCCAAGTTCGTAGCTCCCAAGAAGGATGAAGTAATCGCTAAATTAGGCCTTAAGCCCGATACGCTCGTTGTCCTTTCAGCAGGCAATAAGGGCCAGGCACAGAAGATGGCAGGCGTTCTCGTAAAGACATTCGGCGCTGCAGTTCCGGGCCACATGGACAAGGAACAGTATGCATTCTGCTGGATCGTTGATTTCCCGATGTATGAGATCGGCGAGGAGTCAGGCGAATTAGAGTTCTGCCACAATCCTTTCTCCATGCCTTCCGGCGGCCTTGATGTTCTCCTTAAGGCTGAGCGCGGCGAGATCGATCCTCTGTCCATCATGGCTGACCAGTATGACCTCGTTGTAAACGGCATCGAGCTCTCATCAGGCGCCGTACGTAACCACGATCCTGAGATCATGATCAAGGCATTCGAGCTCGTAAGACTCGGTGAAGAGGACGTTAAGAAGAAGTTCCCTGCTATGTACAACGCATTCTGCTACGGCGCTCCGCCGCATGCGGGAATCGCTCCCGGAGTTGACCGTATGGTCATGCTCCTTTCCGGCGAGGAGACTATCCGTGAGGTAATCCCTTTCCCGATGAACAAGAATGCCCAGGACATCATGATGGATGCGCCCGGATATGTAACAGACAAGCAGCTTGAAGAGCTTCATATCAGCATTACGAAGACTGAAGCTCCTGAAGAGTAAAAAGTGGAGATAATAGAATAGATGAATGACGAATTGAAGAACAACAGCGGTGACGTCGTATTTGGCGATGAGCCCGCGAAAAAGGAAATCGCAGTAGCCGGCCAGACTTCTGTCACCAGAGCCGGAACCGAAGATAAGTATTTGGCAGAAGCAGATGAAGCTTCCGGCAAGGAACTGTCTGCTGAAACAGTGCTCAATGAAGAGAAGTCTCTTTCAAACGAGAAGGTCTTCGCGAAGCACAAGAAGCTCGAGAAGGGCACTGTGGCATATGAGGTCTTCGACTGGTTCCGCACGATCTGCATCGGTATTCTTGCAGGTATATTCATCGTTGTATTCCTTGTTCAGAAGGACAATGTTTACGGCGATTCGATGAATCCTACGCTGAACTCCGGTGATGCGATATTCACGCAGAAGCTCTCCACATATTTCAAGTCGTTCAAGAGAGGCGATATCGTTATCCTGGACGGCAGCCACATGGAAGGTTATTACGGCAAGGAATATCTTGTTAAGAGAGTCGTAGGACTTCCCGGAGAGACTGTAAGGATCGCTGACGGATGCGTCTATATCAAGGCTGCTGACGGTTCCGATTTCTATCAGCTCGTTGAGAACTATCTGCCCTCAGGCGTCAAGACCACTATGATGGAAGACGGCATCAGGAAAGGCTATAACGAGATCACGCTTGCCGAGAATGAGTATTACTGCTTAGGCGATAACAGACCGGTAAGCAACGATTCACGTAACTTAGGTCCTTTTACTGCTGACAGGATCAAGGCAGTCGGCGTCATCAGGGTATACCCGTTCAACGAGATAAAAATACTCACATAAGGATCAACTTAAATGAGCGGCAACTATCGCAAATACATCAGAAACTTCTGCATCATAGCGCACATCGACCACGGCAAGTCCACTCTGGCTGACCGTCTTATCGAGCATACCCACGTTAGGGAGAAGCGCGAGATGCAGGACCAGATCCTCGATAACATGGATATCGAGCGTGAGAGAGGAATTACGATCAAATCTCAGGCCGTAAGACTTCCTTACGAAGCTTCTGACGGCAATACATATCTTCTTAACCTCATTGATACTCCCGGCCACGTGGACTTTAACTACGAGGTCTCAAGGTCTTTGGCAGCATGCGACGGCGCTATCCTTGTCGTAGACAGTTCACAGGGCGTTGAGGCGCAGACCCTTGCAAATGTTTATCTTGCAGTCGATGCAGACCTCGAAGTCCTTCCGGTCATCAACAAGATCGACCTGCCTTCAGCAAGGCCTGAAGAGGTCCGCCAGGAGATCGAGGACGACATCGGTATCGACGCTTCCTACGCACCTCTGATCTCTGCAAAGAGTGATATCAATATCGACGAAGTGCTCGAAAAGGTCGTCGAATACCTGCCCGCTCCTGAAGGAGATGAGACTCTCCCTTTGCAGGCACTTGTTTTCGACTCCAAATACGATTCATACAAAGGCGTTATCGTCAGCGTCAGAGTTAAGAACGGCACCGTCAAGACAGGTGACCGCATAAGGATGATGCACTCCGGCAAGGAGTTCACGGTAACAGAGCTCGGCATGTTCCATCCCGGTGAACTCGTGCCTACAGAGAGCCTCAAGGCAGGTGAGGTAGGCTATATCTGCGCTTCCATCAAGAACGTAAGAGATACGGCTCCGGGCGATACGGTTACACTTGCTGACAATGCAGCAGAAGAGCCTCTCATCGGCTATAAGGGCATCCAGCAGATGGTATTCTGCGGTATCTATCCGGTAGACGGCGCAAGATACGGCGACCTCAAAGACGCTTTGGAGAAGTTAAGACTTAACGACGCTGCGCTCTCATTTGACGCTGAGACATCGGCTGCTCTGGGCTTCGGCTTCAGATGCGGTTTCTTAGGACTTCTTCACTATGAAGTAATCCAGGAAAGACTCGAGCGCGAATTCAATCTCGACCTCATCAGCACCGCTCCTTCGGTTATCTACAAGATCTATCTGACAGACGGTTCGGTTGTAGACTGCTCGAATCCTACGAACATGCCTGATCCGGCATCGATCGATTACATGGAAGAGCCCATCGTAAAGGCTACGATAATGCTCCCGAAAGAATATGTCGGCAATATCATGGAGCTCTGCCAGGAGAGACGCGGCGAATATACCGACATGAAGTATCTTGATGAGAAGCGTGTAATGCTCCACTACAAGATGCCTTTAAATGAGATAATCTATGACTTTTTCGATGCATTGAAATCACGCACAAGAGGTTATGCTTCGCTTGACTATGAGCCTGCAGGATACCAGAGATCCAAGCTCGTTAAGCTCGATATCCTCTTAAACGGCGACCCTGTCGACGCTTTGTCTTTTATCGTTCACGCAGACAAGGCTTATGCAAGAGGCAGAAGGATGTGCGAGAAGCTCAAGGAGAACATCCCGAGGCAGCAGTTCGAGATCCCCGTACAGGCTGCGATCGGCGGCAAGATCATCGCAAGAGAGACGATCAAGGCTTACCGCAAGGACGTTACTTCCAAGTGCTACGGCGGCGATATCTCGCGTAAGAAGAAACTCCTCGAGAAGCAGAAGGAAGGTAAGAAGAGAATGAGACAGGTAGGTTCTGTCGAAGTTCCTCAGGAAGCCTTCATGAGCGTGCTCAAGCTCGATGACGAGTAAATAAAAAGATAAAACACTGCCTGAAACGGCAGTGTTTTTTATCAGATGCAAGGGCGGGGCTGCCGGATAACCGTAAGGCTTCAGACATGCTTTTTGCCTCAAAAACAGTGAGATTTCCCTTTGTTCAGAGCAAACCTTCAATTCGTGCGTTTTTGAGGGTGAAAAAGGTACGATTTTACCCTTTGCTCAGAGCAAGCCTTGTTTTCGTACGTTTTTGACCTCGAAAAAGGTACGATTTCGCGTGTTGCAAATTGCAGGTGCCGTTCGCAGCGTTTTTTATCAGATCATTCTTGATGATGAAGGGAAGCCGGAAGACTTTTTGGACTCTTTGGGTTTGGAGTCAGTGTCACCTTCAGCATGGTTCTCTTCTTCATCGGCGATAGGATAGGTGTTGACTATCTTTGCGGCCATTTTCGTATAGGTCCTCAGACACTCTTTATTCTCACCACTCAATTCATCTATCTTATTGGTGAGCACATTTATTCTTTCTTGGACGGGCTTTTTTGCAGCCTGTATTGATTTGTTCACAAAAGATTTTTGCACGTTATAGATCACAATGATCAGTGCAATTATTGCGGCGACCACTATGGGCAGCCAGTATTGTTTGCCGACGATGGTGGCATATCCAAGACCAAACAGAAGCAGCAACGAACCATAGATCAGTAACGGGATGAACGATTTTCCGTCATCCATGATCATTGAATCCAAAAAATCGGAGAAGTCTTGTGTGAAACGCGTATTATTGATCGCCTGCGCTCTTGCCAGGTCTAAATACGTATTCTTAGCTACAGACAGATCATCTGAGAGCTTTGCAATGTCGGATCTTCTTTTCCTGTAGGTGTAGAGCACATCCAGAGACTCCCTGATCATGTTGAAGTAATCCTTGTGCTCCGGCTGACTGTGCTCGATCGCGTTTATCAAAGTAGGATCGCCGGACTGAAGGAAGACTTCTTTCTCGTTGAGCATAGGTCTCAGTGAAGTCCATTTGCACTTGCAGAGAATAAGACCTCTTAATGCTTCAAAGTTATGAGGGTCTTTCTTGAGCATGTAGTCGAAAGCGTCCTTTGCGGCTCCGAATTCATGTCTGGTTATGGATTTCTTTGCGATATCCATGACGTTGTCTTTTCTGAAGTATTCGTAATCGAAAGTAACACCGCAGAAAGGGCAAATATAGACTTGACGGTCGATGTCGATGTCGAGAAGACCGCCGCACATGTTACAAACGTTGCTCTTAAGTATTGCCATATTACCATCCCCTATAAATAGATATATTCCGATACATATAATATCAGATTTTAAAGAAAAATTTACCAATTTCGCTGTCGGGGTTATATAATATATTAAGTGCTTTTTGGACCCCCGGTTCATTCACATTACAATTCAGGAGGCTTTACATGAATATTGAAGCTCTTTATGCAGGAAAGAATCCCCAGGATTTTTACATCGGCAAGGTAACCCAGGTATACAGAAGTAACTGCGTTGCACAGGTCGAGAACTTCGATCTTATGTCTGACAGAACAAGATTTAACAAATCCTTTTTGCCTAACACGATCAACAACTTCGTAATCATCGACTCGGTAGTTGGTCTGTTCCTGGGCGAGGTTTTTGAGAATAAGGCTTCCAGAAAGAGCATCTATGAGATGAAGACCGGCGACGTCAAGTCAAACGACTATCAGGAAATCTGCATCGACACGATCTCACTCATGCCTACAGATTCCGACAAGTTCCAGCTCGCAGGCTTCAACACTCTCGGTATCACCGATAAGGTTTACCTTGCGACGGACGATGTTTATAAGCTTTTCCTGGCTTCACTCGAGTTCACGGGCGAGAATGAGGAACCGCTTCCGGCTTTCGCTACTTACCTGAACAAGTCACAGGCTGAGGTCTGCCTTAAGCCCAGCACGCTCTTTAACCGTCACCTTATGTGCATCGGTGCTACGAACAGCGGTAAGTCCACAACGGCTCTCGCTATCCTTGATAAGGTAGTCTCCACAAGAAGAAAGGCTCTTATCATCGATCCTACAGGCGAGTACAGAAACGCATTCACCAACGAAGAGATCACAAAGCTCACGCTCGGTGTTGATACTACGGTATCTCCCGGAAAGATCTCAATGGAGCAGTGGGAGAAGCTTTTCGAGACCGAGAACAGCTCACAGGGCGCGGTCCTTTCAGAAGCTATCACATCACTCAGATATATGAAGAAGATCGGCCAGAATACTTACTATCCGAAGGTCGGTGAGGATATCGAAGAGGTTCAGGAGAACATCGCATCCGTAGGCAAGGATGACGTTGATTTCAACATCGAGCTCCTTCCTGAGCAGATCCAGGCAGAGTCCGTATGCGAACCTGACAGAGACAGCGACTACAACTTCAAGTACCGCTACGATACATTGAGAGCTAACCTCAACTCTTCACTCGTTCAGAAGATCCAGTACCAGATGACGAACACGAAGTTCCTGTCATTCTTCTCCAACGATCCTAACATGTATAACCTTCTCGATGTTATCGAAGACTTCATTCATCTTCCTGAAGAGAGCCTTTATATCGACACATCACAACTCGGCGCTTCCGAAGGTATCGGCGGCATGATCATCGACCTCGTAAGTACATTCGTTATGTCCAGAGATGAGGTCTGCCCGTTCGTATTCTTCATCGACGAGGTACACAGATATGCCAAGTCCAGATACTCCGACAAGGAATATCACGGCGGTCTTACACTCCTTGCAAGAGAAGGCCGTAAGAAGGGTATCTTCCTTTACCTCACAACACAGAACCCGAAGGACGTATCACCGATCCTCTTCGGTCAGATCGGTACGATGCTCATCCACAGACTCATGCTCAACGATGAGATCCGTGCAGTAGAGAGCCATCTTGACGATTACGCTATCAAGCACGTAAGAAAGCTCAACCAGGGTGAAGTTATCCTTACGAGCGTTAACCTCCTGCACAACATGTTCATCCATGTAAACAAGAGTCCGAGAACGCAGCACAACGACACACCTCAGCTCTGATAACGTCTGACAAAGAATTTTATTGCCCCGGAGATTCCGGGGCATTATTTTTCATTTTTGTTGTACAATTGTTGTCACTTGCAAGACGGGGGTAATGAATATGGCAAAGCAGAATATTTTCGACAACGAGACTTTTTTCGAGAACTATCAGAAATTAAGGGAGAGGGAAGTAAACGCGAATAACCTCTTTGAGATCCCTGAAAGGCTTAAGATGCTGCCGGATGTTAAGGGCCTTAAGATCCTTGATCTCGGATGCGGTTCCGGAGAAGAGTGCGTGGAATACATCAAGATGGGTGCGAAAGCAGTTGTCGGCGTTGATATCTCCGAGAAGATGCTCGAAGTCGCAAAGGAGAAGAACAGCGATCCTGCCATCACATATCTTTGCATGCCGATGGAAGATATCGGAAGTATCGAAGGTGAGTTTGATCTTGCCGTAAGTTCTTTAGCGCTGCACTACATCGAAGATTTCAAAGGCGTGGTTAAGAACGTGGGCAGGCTCTTGAAAAAGGGCGGTGAATTCATTTTCTCCCAGGAGCACCCGATGGTAACCTGCCACTCCGGCACAGCGGGTTCCAGATGGACCAGGGATGAGAACGGCAACAAGATACATGTAAATATCTCTAACTACGGCAAAGAGGGCGAGCGTGAAACATCCTGGTTCGTAGACAATGTAAAGATCTACCACAGGATGTTCTCGACAGTTATAAACGATCTTGCTGAGGGCGGTTTTGCGGTCGAGAGACTTGCTGAACCTTTGCCTTCAGATGAACTCCTGGAGAAATATCCTGAATATTACGACCTGTTCCACAAGCCGGATTTCCTTTTGGTAAAGGCTCGAAAAGTCTGACTGACGTGACAGGCAGTTAATGCATCATGCGTCTGCCGTAACCCTGCTTCTCGAATTCGGTAGCGTTCTCGTTAACGGACTGCTCCTCGGCTTCAGGCTGGGCGGATGTGAAATCGTACTTCTTTTCTTCGCCGTATCTCCAGCCGCCTTCCAATGATACGAAGTCCTGAGTAGTCTCATAGGCAACGACAGGGAAGGTCGTATCGAAGTAAGCCTCTGCGCCCTGTTCTTCAGCTATGTCATGGCTGCTGGTCTGATTGAGCGATTCCATATCTTTCTTTGCCTTGCTGTGAAGGATCTTGGGAAGGATCTCGGCAAGGAAATATGTTAGAAGTCCCATGGTAATAAGAACGATGAGCAGCTCGCCGGGACTGTTATAAATAAACTTCATCCATTGGAATGTATCACCGAAGCGGAAAAAGCGGACTAAGACCAGGGCCAATGCGGGAAGCAGATAGAGACCTGCGCGAAGGCCTGTGTTGAGGCTTATCGCATTCATCTTAGCCCTTCTTCCTGTTCTCTCTATGGTCTCCCAGCCTTTGGCATAAGGGAAATCACCGGCGACTTTTCCTGTCTGGCCGTTTACGATGTACTGATAGCTCTTTCCGTCGAATTCAACGTTCAGGAACCAGCAGGGAAGGAGCGCATATTTGATGTTCTGGTTGTTGTAGCTTGTATAGCTTGCGTTAGTATCCGGAACGAAGGTATCGTATCCGAATGTGATCTTCTCGCAGACTGAGAAAGCATATCTGTCCAAACGCTTATAGATCCTGTCGGTCATGTCGAGAGGCTGTTCATCGTATTTCTCTGCAAAGTAGCCCTGAAGATATTCAGGCCTGAACTTGATGAGATCCGAATAATCGAAGGGTTCACAGGCAGCCATAAGACGGTTGGGGATCTTGATCTCGCCGTCAAAGGGGACATTATTCAGTCTGAATTTGACCTTGCCGAAAGTGAGCATCGTGTAATTGTTCAGGGTGTTTGCATGGGACTCGGTATAGACCTCATCAACCATCCTGCCTTTGTTGCCTTTTCCTGCGACATTGACTTCGACCTCAGTCGATATGATCCATGTGGGCACATAAAGACCGGTCATCTTTTCAAGGATCTTCTTAGACTTGAAGCTCTTGGGAAGGTGGCTTACCGTTGCGCAGTGCTCCTCGAAAAGACTTATCGCCTTCTCCTTGCCGAACTTGAAGGGAATGATGTAATCGGGCTTAAACTCCCTGGTAAGTCTCCTTGAGACGAGGGCAGGGGAGCCGCAGAAGGCACAGAATGTCGATGCCGTATTCTTGTCGGTTACTATCTGGGCGCCGCACGAATTGCAGACGATCTCGACACGTTCGGCATCTTCCTTGCTTATCTCGATCGTGCCATCGTAGTCTCTCTCGGGATTAACAAAGCCGAATGCACCGACCTTGTCCAATGTGTCAGGATCGAAAACGCCGCCGCAGTTATTACAGATGCATTCGCCGCGGATGGGATCGAAAATAAGATTGGAACCACAGTTCGGACATTTTACGGAATTAGCCGAAAATGTCTGCGTCGCTGAACCGCCAAGCCCGCCGGCCCTGGCAGGTTTATCCCAGATTGCCATATAAAACTACCCCTCTTATCTGTTTATCCATTTTAAATATACAAAAGGGGTATTTTGATGTCAATGTGATATCAGAGTATTACTTCCATCCCTGTCTTCTGCGGCTTAAAGCCCAGTGCTTCATAGAACTTTCTGGCTGTGGGATTGCATTCCCAGACGTTCAGCGTGATGTTGTAAAAGCCGTTGTCTTTGGCGTATTTCTCGACATGTTCATAGAGCATCGTGCCGACATGCTTTCCTCTGGCTTTCTCATCAACGCAGATGTCGTCGATATAAAGCGTTTTGATGTCTGTCAGAACAGAGCTGTTTAATTCCTGTTTGCAAATGCAGAACGCATGTCCTGCGACAAAACCTGTGTCATCAACGCAGACAAATACGGGTGTCTTGTCGTCTGATACTATGTCCTTCAGTTCTTCGGCATTGTACTTGGTCGCAGGACCTTTGAAGAGGTCCGGACGGCCTTCGTGATGGACCATATCGACCTGAATAAGAAGGTTTAAGATTCCGGGAATATCCTTTGTTTCTGCGCGTCTTACGTTCATATTAACTCCTGGGACTGCCGCACTCGGGGCAGAATTTTGATGTGAGGCCTGTTTTGCCGCATGAGCAGTTCCATGGACCGGCGGAATCAGGCGAAGGCGTAGTGCCGGCAGGCGTTTGCTGTGCCGTGTTCAGGGCCTGGAACATCCCCATTCCCATGAATCCGTTCATCGTGCCGGGCGCACCTTCAACAGGTGCAAGAAAAGGATTTACGTTCGATACTTCGATCTTTGCGCCGGATTGCGAAACACATTCGTTAATGAGTTCTGAAAGCTTTTTATCGACTTCCTTTCCGCCCATCTTGCAGGCGGCTTCGCCAATGGTACGCTTGATCTTCGGAGCGCCCGTTATCAGCGAGTCATCGTAGTAGATATTTATGCAGGAAGAAGCAGAATAATCCATTACCACATATTCCGGAGGAATACTGGGATCTATGGATGCATAGTGCCAGACGGGAAGATTCTCTCTGTCAGAGATCTCCTGAACTTTGGCAAAGATATCTGAAGCGACTTCCTTGATGTCAGTCTGCTCAGGCAGATTGCCCTGTTTTCTGTATAAAGTAACGCGCACGATGCCTTCCTTATCAGGGATCTTCTCGATTGTCTGCCTGCGCCAAATATTGCTGTTATACATCATGCCGGATTCGAAAGAACTTGTCTCAACGGCGATGACAGGGCCGTGTTTTTCCTTGAGGCTGCGGCATTCTTTAAGGGCAGGGTAGATGACTTCCTCTGAAAGCTTCTTATCGTCTTTGGTAAGCTCGAAAAGAAGTAAACTGAACTCTGCAGAAGCCTTTTTGCCTGTATCCTCGGGTGCTTCCCGGAATGTGATCTCCGATTCTGTCCCGTCATCGGATCTAAGCGTAAGAATGCATGCAATTCCGGAATTTCCCGGTTCGATGATCTTCGGCGGGGCAGGTGTCTTTCCGCACCATTCTGTGATGTCGAATTTTGCGATCAGATCTTTGAACTGGCTGATAATTTCCTGATCAAGAGGATACTTGCAGATCTTTGTGTCTGTCTCATCTCTCGTGATCTTGGTTATTACAAGATCTCCGCCTTCGAACGGCAAATCCCATTCGTTAGTGTGATCAAATGTATACTCTTCGGATATGTTGATCCTTGTGTGCTTGAAATTAATGCCGGTGATATTCATATGAAATCTCCTGTAACCTCTGATGTTTAAGATTATAGCATTAACGTGAGCCTGCTTTTTATCATGCGTAAAGTAAAAACATATACCCCGTACGAGTTAAACGGTATGTTTAAGTTCTTTCAATCGGCAAGCAAAAAATAAACACCCACGCACGAGTTAATTGCGCCAGCAATTACTGTTCGAAGTGCGGGTGTTATTTTTTGCGATTTTTGGTGCGCCTGACAGGACTTGAACCTGCACGTCTTCCGGCACCAGAACCTAAATCTGGCGTGTCTGCCAATTTCACCACAGGCGCATTTCGCCGAACATTATAACACTTCGGTTGATAAATATCATAATCGACGCATAATTGACGAGAAAAAGATAAACTGTTATAAGATTGTTCGGGGAAAGATACGCCCCCAATAAGTCACTTTCGAGGAGTTTTGGAGTTGTCTGAGAGAAGAAAGCGCAGAGAGAACGTTATTACGGCACTTCTTATTGCAGGAATGTGCATAATAGTCGCCGGCACCATTATTTTCGCTGCCAAGTACTTAAAAGACAGCGGTTCACAGGTCAGCGTTACGTCTTCAACGGATGTAACCTTGTATCTGGATTCGGTTCAGTCTGAGATAACCGCTCTGGGCTCGACAGCCGGTACGCCGGAAAGCACAACTGAAGGTACAACCGGAAGCACAACGGCAAGTTCATCTGAGAGCACTTCAGAGAGCACCTCAGCAAGCTCTGCTGAGAGTAAGGCAGAAACTCCGACAGGAACACCTGCAGTGACGGCAGCACCTTCTCCCGCTGCATCGGATGAGCAGGAGACTTCATCTGAAGAGACAACCGGGGAAGAGATCTCTTTCGCGTTCTCGTCAGAGCCTGACCAGCTTACGAGCATTGCAGATCTCAGCGCCGGAACGCTCCTGAGCGAGGCGCAGATCGATAAGAACAATCTCTCGCAGTACTTTACCGCCGTTACTATTGAAGAGGGTGACAGCGTATATAAAAGGATCAACGGCAAGTCCTACCAGAAGAATAATGACATCAAGTTAAGTGACCTAAGGTATCTTAAGATGCTCCACAGGAATTTCAATAATGATATTCAGGTCGGCGAAATGATAGTAAATAAAAGCGTTGCAAACGAAGTCCTCGGTATCTTCAAGCAGCTTTTCTCTGACGGTTATCAGATCTATTCCATGTATCTGATCGATAATTTCTGGGAAAAGAATGCCGGTACCGCTGACTGGAATTCGATCGAAGCAAATAACACCTCATGCTTCTGCTACCGTGCCGCTACAGGCGGAAGCAAGCTCTCAAAGCATGCTTTGGGCAGGGCAATAGACATCAATCCCATGCAGAATCCTTATGTTACATACAAAGACGGCAAGCCGCAGTATTCACACAGCAATGCCGCTGATTACGTAAGCAACAGGTCATCTAAGAAGGCGCACGTCATTACGACATCTGACAAGGCCTACAAGCTCTTTACCAAGAAGGGCTGGTCATGGGGCGGAAACTGGTCGAGCCCTAAGGATTACCAGCATTTTCAGAAATAAGGCAAATGAAAGACATTTGACTATCTGATTTTCACTTGATAATATCTTTGCATGAATAATCCTGACAGAAGAAAACAGATTTTGGACATCCTTGAGGCTGAGGGCGAGATCAATACGACCGTTCTCTCGTCAAGGCTTGGCGTTACCGGCGCCACGATAAGAACGGACATCAGAGCTCTCGAGAGAGAGGGCGCGATCGTCAGATTCCACGGCGGAATCAAGCTTCCTCACAAGATGTCTTCTTACAGCGGCGAGAACTATATGGTCAGAGCCGTTACCCACGTCGATCTCAAGAATGCCATCGGTGCAAAGGCCGCAAGCCTTGTTGCAAACGGAAATACCATTTTCATGGATGCGAGCTCCACGACCTTTCATATGATTCCTTACCTCAAGAAGGCAAAGGACGTTACTGTAATAACCAACGGAATCCATACGGCCATGGAGCTTCAGAGGAATTCCAACTTCAAGTCGATCATAATCCTTGGCGGCATGTTAAGGCCGCATTCGGGTGCGATCGAGGGACTTTCATCCAAGGAAATGATAGGCAGACTTTCAGCTGAGTTTTATTTCGTGTCCGGGAACGGCTTTTCTGCGGATGCCGGACTTTCAGGTGATAATTTCTTCGAGCTTGAGCTCAAGAGGCTTTGTGCCGACAGGGCAAAGAAGATCGTTGCACTGATCGACTCCACCAAGCTCGGCGCCGATTCGGCTTCGTCATTTATCCCTGCCGACAGGATCGATTATCTTGTTACGGATTCAGGCGCTTCGCCCGAGAGCGTTGCTTTGTGCCGTGCCAAGGGGATCGAAGTCCTCATCGCAGAAGTCTGATTGCCTGACCCCCGCCTAATATGCAAATTTCTTTTTATCTAATTTTTAATGTATAATACTCGGATGAGAATAATTTTACTTTTCCGAGGTTAAGTAGATGCAGATAAATCCGATAATTTTGCCCAGCTGGCTCATGAGCAAGTGCGTTTTCCAGCAGGGAGTAGAGCATAAGATCGAAGGCATTGCGGCTCCCTCTGCGACCGTTACGCTCGAGATCGTCAAGGACCCTACTGATGGCAGGAAGGTCAGTAAGCTCGATACCGATTACGGTGTCATCTTAAGCCGCGAGGCTACGACCAACGCCAAGGGCCGCTTCAGTTTTACGATCCCGCCTTATAAGGCTTCTTCAGACGCTTACACGTTCACGTTTAAGTGCCTTACTGACCAGACCACACTTACGGACATGCGCTGCGGCGACGTGTGGGTGTTCTTAGGTTCCGACTTCCTCTCGATCCCTATGAAGGAAGCTAATGCCACAAAGGCTCCTCTGAAGCGCAAGGTCATGAACTACCTGAGATTCTTCATGCCTTCCCGTTCAGGCCTCGAAAAGGGTGAGGAGATCTATCCTTACGAAGACAAGACGCACTATAAGAATGCCGAGTGGATCAAGGTTACCGATACGGCAAAGCTTGCAGAGGTCTCATCCTCAGCATTTGCCTTCGCATACCGCTTGAGTGACCAGATCTCATATCCTGTCGGCATCGTTGATCTCTCATATAACGATTCGACGATCCTTAACTGGATCGCGCCTTTCGCTTTGGACAGAGTTGAAGCGCTTAAGGATGTCGTCAAGAAGGCAGGCCTCTATCTCGATGAAGAAGCATATCAGAAGCTCTTGAGGATCGACGAGAAAAAGAAGAAGGCCGAAGAGCTCAAGGAAGAATACAAGGAGACCATTGAGTCAGGCGATATCGATATCTCCATGCAGGATGAGATCAAGAGACTGGAAGGCCAGGATCCTGATGACATCAAGCCTCTTGATATCGACTTCCCGACAACGGGCGACAGTACTCTTAACGAGACAAAGGGCCACAAGGAGAATATCTCATTCTCTTCTGCAAGCCAGCTTGACTTCGGCATGATCCAGGAGAAGAAGGACGACGATAAGCTCAGCAGGGCTGACATGAGGAAGTTCATAAAGCTCAAGTACAGAATGTCCATCCTCTACAGGACAAAGCTCGTTCCTCTGAAGAACCTTGCAGTACGAGGTTTTTGCTTCTCGCCTGATAAGGGTGAGCTCATGTTCGAGAGATACGATCTCTTCCTCATGGGACTTCTTACGACGCTCGCTGATGTTTTCGAGCCCAAGGAAGTATACGATGAGACGGTAATGCCTTCGATCCTTTTCGTAACGATGCATCCTAATGATGTTGACTTCGACAATCCTTACAGCGTGCTCGAGTTCAATGAGAACTTTACGGCATTTACGAAGATGCTCAGCATGCCTTCCGGAATCGTAAGCATGCATGACATGCTCCTTCCTGATAAGACGATAAGCTTCATTCTCGGCATGCGTCTTGCGACGATCGCTCTCGGAACGCACTTCTCGCCTAAGATGAGCAAGTCTTCACCTGAGCCTAATGATATCGAGATCGCAGGAAATAAGCGCATCATCAAGTTCAGCAATCTGAATTCCGGCCTCAACAGCCAGGATGCTTCAGGCGAGATCACGGGATTTGCCGTAGCTGGCGAAGACCGTATCTTCTATCCCGCGCACGCAAAGAGCCTTTACGGCATGTGCGTTATGGTCTGGAGAGACGATATCGAAGAGCCGCAGTCCATTACTTACGGCTTTACACCGTTCCCTCATGACGCAACGCTCAAGAACGGTGAGGATCTTCCTATCCTGCCTTTCAGATTCGACAGGGATCCTGCATATTTCGCACCTGACTTGAGCTTCACACACTGCGACAAGCTGGAGTTCGTAGGCAAGAGAACACCCGAATCCGATTTTGAGAATCTTGAGATCTACAGAACGTTCAAGGGCAAGGGAATCATATCCCAGGATAATATCCACAAGCTTACCGGAAGCGCATCTTTGAGGATCCGTTATGAGACAGACAAGTCACTTTACGGCTTCGAACCCTGCCTCGAATACGCTTCGCTTTTCTCGCCCATCGAGATCTACGGAAGGACGAGGATCCAGCTGTCGATCTTTAATCCTGACCAGAAGAAGAAAAAGCTTATCGTTGAAGACTTCGGCGAAGCCGAGATCCGTCAGCAGCTTACCTGGCAGACGATCACTCTGGATTATTCCGAGGACGGACCCATCAGACTTAACAGCCTGAGAATATACATTGAGGACAAAGACCGTAACGGCGAGATCTATATCGACGCTATTAACTTTATCTAAAGAGAGGAGCCCTACATGGCAAACAAGCTTTTATCCGCTATTGAAGACGACGTTTTCTTATCAGAAGGATCGGTGCCGATAGTCATAGAAGGCCTCGAGCATTCCTACGATAAGGAAGACTTCCTGCCTGAAGAGAGCATGCATAATTCTCATGAACTGCTCTGTCTTCGCGAAGGCAAGATAGAAGCAGTGATCGGCGGTGAGACCATCCAGCTCACCAAGGGTTCTGTAGTCGTTATAAGACCTCTCGTAAGACATAAGCTCATGATCAAGAGCGAGAAGGCCGATATGCTCAATCTCTATTTCGGCTTCGTTCACGATACATCGGATCTTAAGCTTACCAAGGAATCAGGCAGCAATTCCGTCAACAAGGAAGCCAAGAACAAGAATGCGGGCCCCAGTGTCAATATTCCGGGCTCGCTCGCGAAAATAACACTCGAGAGCTTTTTGAAGTTTGCAGATCTCGGTATTACTGAAGATAACGAGATGATCAGGCTTCCGTTCTTTGTCATCAAGGGACATGAGAAGAAAGAGATCAACGAGCTTGCAGAAAGGATCGTAACCGAGCATTCGGACAACCGTTACGCAAAGGACCTCATGGTCCATACGCTTACGGTAGAGCTCATGATAATCCTTTCGAGAGCATTAAGAAGCGAATGGGAAGAGAGCTTAAGCGTTAAGAACGGCAAGGCCAAAGAGCTCGTTGCCATCGCAAAGCAGTATATGGATGAGAACTTCGATCAGGGCATTACCGTATCGGAGGCTGCATCTTATGTTTACTTGAGCCAGGGTTATTTCACCCGCGCTTTCAGGGATGAGACCGGCATAAGCCCGATGAACTATCTCATGAAGAAGAGGATAGAGAAGTCATGCAAACTCCTGCAGAATAACGAGATCAAGGTCTCCGCGATATCACTGCAGTCAGGATTCTCTTCACCCCAGAGGTTCAATGTCGCATTCAGAAAGCAGATGGGCATGACACCCATGGAATACCGCAAAAAGTATCTGTAAGAACGAAGGAGAGATAAATGTACGATTACGCAAATGACAATTCGATCCCTGAGGAGAGCCGTCAGAATATGGATCTCCCGAAGATCGAGAATGCCGTAAGAGATATCTTGGAAGCGATCGGTGAAGATCCGGACAGAGAAGGCCTTCTTGAGACACCCCAGAGGGTTGCAAGAATGTATGCTGAAGTATTCGCAGGACTTCACAGGGACATCAACAAGGACATCAAGACCTTCCATGGAGAGGGCAACGACGAGATGATCCTTATAGGCGATATCCCGTTCTATTCGATGTGCGAGCATCACCTTCTTCCTTTCCACGGAAAGGCTCATGTCGTATATATCCCTAAGGACGGCAAGATCTTCGGCCTTTCTAAGGTCGCAAGGATCGTCGATACATTATCCAGAAAGCCCCAGCTTCAGGAGAAGCTCACATCCGAGATCGCTGACGCAATCGAGAAGGCCGTAGATGCAAGATCAGTATGCGTTGTTCTTGAAGCTGAGCACCTCTGCATGACCATGAGGGGCATCAGAAAGCCCGGTTCAAAGACAGTCACTTCCGCTATGAGAGGCGGATGCAGATCCGACATCAGGACCAGAAACGAAGCTCTCGCACTCATCAACAGACAGCGTGCGGGAATCTAAAAGAGAGAAGCGGAATGAATTCAACTGACGGAAGATTCACAGGAATATACAAGTGCGGCAGCAGGACGCTTGAGTTCGGCAAGAAGACGCTCATCATGGGTATCTTAAACCTTACACCGGATTCTTTCTCCGACGGAGGCAGATATACCGACGTTGATGCTGCCGTTGACCAGTGCGCAAGGATGATCCGTGAAGGCGCTGACTGCATCGACATCGGTGCCGAGGCAACAGGACCCAACGCGGTTCCTGTCACGGCAGAAGAAGAGATGGAAAGGCTTATTCCTTCTTTGGAAGCAATCAGGAGCCGCTTTGACACTCCGCTCTCCGTAGATACTTTCAAGTCAGTTACGGCAGCTGCAGCTATAACCGCAGGCGCCGACATAATCAATGACATCACAGGTTTTCTTGGAGATCCCGACATGGCTAAGACCGTCGGTGACAACGGCACCGGATGCATCCTGATGTTTAACGCCAGGACTAAGGGAGATCCGTTCCCTTATACCGAGACGATAAGCAGCAGAGCCGTAAGAGAGCTTACCGAGAGCATTGAGATCGCAAGGAAAGCCGGCATCGCCGACAACATGATAATGACTGATCCCGGAATCGGCTTCGGCACGACAAGGATCCAGGATGCTGAGCTCAGCGCTTCATTATTCTCTTTGGGCATGCAGGGAAAGCACCCTGTTCTTTATGCCGCATCAAGGAAAAGATATGCAAGGCTCTTTGCAGGCGGTGATGCGGCGGACGAAGCCCAGCTCGATTATGCCACCGCGGGCCTTTCGTTCATGGCCGCATCGGTCGGCGCTTCAATGGTAAGGGTCCATAATGTCGCAGCTACGAGGATGGCTCTGAAGAGCTTTGATGAGTCATTCTACGCATTTGCGAATTTGTGAAAGGATAACTGATTTGGATAAGATAACGCTCTCGAGAATGGAATTTGAAGGACATACCGGCTGTTTTGATTTCGAAAAGAAAGACGGCCAGAAGTTCATCATATCACTGGACATCTTCATGGACAGGATCAGGGGCTGCTATACCGATGACTTAGCAGATACTGCCGACTATTCAAAGATCTATGAAGCCTGCAAGGAGATCGTTACTTCTGATAAGGGCGATCTTATCGAGCATCTTGCACAGAAGATCGCCGACGGAGTCCTTAAGACTGACAGCCGCATAGAGAAGGTCGTTGTTACCGTATCGAAGCCCGAAGCACCCGTAAAGGGCATTTTCGAGACGATGGAAGTGACCATCGAAAGGAATAAAAAAGAGTTCGTCATCCTGTCTTTGGGAAGCAATTTAGGCAACCGCGAGGAGAATATCCTTGCAGCAGAAGAGGCTTTGAAGGCTCTTCCCGGAGTCGAAGGCTTCAGGCAGGCTTCGATCTACGAGACAGAACCTGTAGGTCTTGAGGAACAGCCGTATTTCCTTAATACATGCGTAGGATTTTACACGGATATCGGTCCTTTCGAGCTCCTTGATAAGATCCACGTGATCGAGAATGACCTGTTAAGGAAAAGGGATGTCCACTGGGGACCCAGAACGATAGATATAGACATCATCTTCTACGGGGACAAGGTAATAATGAAGCCTGAACTGACTATCCCGCATCCCAGGTGGTATCTCAGGTCATTTGTTACGGTCCCCTTAAGAGAACTTAAGGATGTGGGACAGGATCACCCTGACGATAAAGAAGTGTCCCTTTATCGGAAGCGCGGATAATTGAGTTATCAGGTATCAAAGTTTATAATTAGGCACGTCATTTACGAAAGATGGAGGAATTTATGTCAGAAAACAATTCGGGCGCATTCGTACCGCAGTCAGACAACAGAGGCGGCGACCAGAACAGAGAAAAGCGCCAGAAATTCGACCCTGCTAAGCAGGACGGCCGCAGAAACAACTACAACCGTAACCGCAGAAGAAGGAATAACGGTCCCAGACAGGGCGGATATGACAAGAAAGGCGATAACGCTGAGATCCAGGCTGAGGGCAAGGGCCAGAACCAGAATCAGAACCAGGGTCAGAATCAGAACCGCGAGCGTAATTCCGACAGACAGAATAACCGCGATAAGAACAACAATAACAGGTTCAATAAGCGCGAACAGAACCAGGGCTCTGAGAAGAGACAGCAGTTCAACGGTGAGCGCAAACCCAAGAATAAGCGTTCAAGAGAATTAGACGCTGAGGTCGCCAAGAACGTCAAGAAGGTTGAGACCATCGAAGATATCAGAAGCGATAATGCCAGAATAACCAAGGAGATCTATCTTGAGATCGCGTCGCTCAAGAATATTAATCTCAACTGATTATGAAGGGTATATTTATAACTTTTGAGGGCATTGACGGATGCGGCAAGAGCACGCAGTGCGAGCTCCTTAAGGAATATCTTAAGGCTAATAACAAGGATTTCATTTTCGTCAGGGAACCCGGCGGAACCGTTATCGGCGAGCGCATAAGGGAGATCCTTCTTGATAAGAAGAATACCCAGATGACTGCAAGGACCGAGCTTCTCTTATTTGAGGCTGCAAGAGCCCAGATAACGGATGAAGTGATCAAGCCCGCATTAGAAGAGGGGAAGATCGTTCTTTGCGACAGGTTCTTCGATTCGTCGTCGGCATATCAGGGAATGGCCAGAGGCATGGGCATGGACTTTGTTGCAGGCCTTAACATGGCAGCAACAGGCGGTCTTAAGCCTGATATCACTTTTTTCTTTGACATCAGTGCCGAACAAGCTCTGGAGAGAAGAGGCAAGAGAGGCGAAGCATCCGACAGGATCGAGCTTGCGGGCCTCAAGTTCCAGGAAGATGTAAGGAAGGGCTATCTTGAACTCGCCAAGTCTTCCGAAGGCCGCGTGGTCACGATAGATGCCTCTAAGGGAATAGATGAGATCTTTGAAGTGGTGAAGGGATCGTTGGAAGGGAAGATCTGATGGCTTTTTCGAATATCACAGGACAGAAGCAGATAAAGCTCAGATTAGCTGCCGAAGCTCAGAGAAGAGGCAGCGGAGCATACATGCTCTCAGGTCCTGCCGGTATGGGCAAAAGGCTCATCGCAGAAGAATTCGCAAAGGCTCTTATGTGCTCTGATGCAGGCCCGGACGGCGCCTGCGGAGTATGTTCCAACTGCAGGTATTTCGATAACTTCACGACACCTGACATCACAAGAGTCTATGAACCCGCGGAAACCAAGAACGTCAAGGTCGATTTCATTAAGGACAATGTCGTTGCGGAATCTTATCTGAAGCCGCAGTTCGCAAGGACCAAGACATTCATAATCGATTTCGATTATCTGGGCGTCGAGAGCCAGAATGCTCTCCTTAAATCGCTCGAAGAACCCAAGAAGGACGTGGTATTCATCCTTACGAGCTCGAATACCGATGCAGTCCTTGATACGGTCATGTCCAGAGTAACAGAGATAAAGTTAGATCCTTATTCCGAGGAGGAACTGGAACAGATCGTAAAGGCAAATTGCCCTGATCTTGAGGAGTCCAAGGTCAAGGCGGCCGTATATAACAGCGGCAGGATACCGGGGAAGGCCATAAGCCTTGCAAGAGAGGACTCCGGTGTAAGCATCAGGCATGAGATCAACAGCATTATGATCGGAATGCCAATGGCGTCATATATCGATGTGCTCGAAGATTATGTCGATGTATTAACAGGCTTTAAGGATGATGCGAAGATCGCAGCTTCTGCGATCCTTTTATTCCTTGACGATGTCGCAAGGCTCAGCAATTATCCTGATTGCCGCAAGATCAATAACGAAGCAGACAGGGAGGCGATCGAGAATTTCGTTGCCTCGAACAAACATATAACAACACTTAAACTGGGAAGATGCACTGAGGCGGTCAATACCTTCTTAAGGGCTCTGGAGGTCAATTCGAATTTTGATTCCTCCGCATCCGCCATGCTTCTTCGAATACATGAGGAGCTTAAAAAATGAAGATCGTAAACTTAAGAACAAGAGATGCCGGCGTTACGCTGAGATTCCGCTGTGACGGCTATTCGCTCGCATTGGGCGATGCAGTCATGGTGGAGCTTGAGACAGGCGAAGAGATCGCCTTCGTTGCACAGGAACCCTATGCCGAGGACACGAATGAGGAGATCCCTTACATCAAGCGTATCGCAAGTGAGAAGGAACTTGAGAAGTATTACGATATCTGCGCCAAAGAGAAGGATGCTTTCTTCAAATGCAAGGAGCTCATCGCCGCACGCTCCATCGAGATGAACCTTGTTGACTGCGAGTACACGTTCGATATGAAGAAACTGACATTCTATTTCACGGCAGACGGCCGAGTAGACTTCAGAGAGCTCGTTAAGGACCTGGCATACACATTCCGCACCAGGATCGAGCTCCGTCAGATCGGCTCGAGAGACCAGGCAAAGCTTGTAGGCGGAATCGGCATGTGCGGAAGAGAGCTCTGCTGCTGCTCGTTCCTTAACCGTTTTGCACCAGTTAACTTAAAGCTTGCAAGATCACAGGGACTGTCTCTTAACCCGGGCAAGCTCAACGGCGCCTGCGGAAGGCTCATGTGCTGCCTCCAGTTTGAGAAGGAAGCTTATGACGATGCTCACAGAAGGCTCCCCGAGCCCGGTGCAAGAGTAAGGACACCGCGCGGAATGGGGCAGGTTACGGATGTTAACTATATCGAAGAAACACTGAGCATAAAGTTCGTATCAGAGAGCGAGACGGAGATCGAGAAGTTCTCTTGGGCTGATATTGAGGATCTGAACGGCGATATGGTCAAACATAACTCCAATAAGAACGATTTCAACGATTATCCCGACATGAACGGGGCATACAGCGACTTGGAAGGTGACGAAGGCTAAGGTTTCCGACCGATGTCGATTTTTAGGTCATAAAAAGTGGCAGAAAAGGGTGTTTTTTAACAAACACCCTTTCTTATACTTGTTGTATTTTGGGTTTTATGGAATAATCATCTCATTATCTGAATAGGAGGATATTTTTATGGCATATGTAATTTCTGACGCTTGCGTATCTTGCGGTACTTGCGCTGACGGTTGCCCCGTTGGAGCTATTTCCCAGGGCGATACACAGTACAACATCGATCCCGATGTTTGCGTATCCTGCGGTGCTTGCGAAGCTTCCTGCCCTACAGGTGCTATCGCTGAAGGCTAATCGTAAGTTATAATCGATAAGCAGATTACAGAGGTCATCCTTAGGGGTGACCTCTTTTTTTGTTGTGATTGGCTAGGAGCGTTGCAGCACGGTGGAGGCGGACCACACTGCACGGTGGAGGCGGACCACACTTTTAAGGGTTTGTTGCCTTCCGGGCGGACAAAAAGCAACATTACAGGCAACACGGCCCCGGGTGATGCAAAACTCATAAAACATTGATTTTACTGTATCTTATTAGATAGTATAATTCAGTTATAAAAATACCGGATTGGAGGGGGAATGCACCGTGTTATCAAAGCACAGTCTGTCTACTAAGATTATTCTCATGGTAGAGTGCATTCTGCTCGTCTCCAGTATCTTTTTCTGTTCGGTATCGATCTACAGATCCAGAGTAGGCATCCGCAAGGCCATCCAGCAGCGTATGCTCGACATCGCCAATTGTGCGGCAGGTTCTGTCAGCGGCGAAGACATGAAGTATCTCACGGAAGATGCCGTTGGCGACGACAATTACAACAAGATCTATAACACTCTTGCTGTCTTCAGAGACAATGTAGAGCTTGAGTACGTTTACTGTATCAAGGAAGCAGGTCCTGACAGCTTTATCTTCACGATGGACTTGGACTTAGTGGATCCCGCAAGCTACGGCGACAGCGTTGAATATACCGTAGCGCTTTCAAGTGCTGCGAAGGGAAGAGCTTCCGTGGACGAGACCCCTTATACGGATAAGTGGGGAGAGTTCTACAGTGCGTACAGCCCTGTATTTGACGCGCAGGGCAATGTCTCCGGCATTATAGCGGTCGACTTTTCCGTAAGCTGGTTTGAAGACCAGCTGTCGGCACAGACAAGGTCCACTGTAATAGGATATGTGATAATCCTCGTTATATCGCTCCTGGTCGGTGCTGTTCTGGCGCTTCTTACAGTAAGACCTTATGTTAAGGCTCAGGGCGAGCTCCTTGAGGAGAAGGTAAGAGCCGAGAGCGCAAATAATGCGAAGAGTGACTTCCTTGCGAACATGTCTCATGAGATCAGAACTCCCATCAATGCCGTATTGGGCATGAATGAGATGATAATACGTGAGAACCACAGGGCTATGGACCTTGCGGCAAGCGATCCGCTGCTCGTTAAGGATTCTTTGGAGAACATCAGTGTTTACGCAGGCGATGTTAAGAAGGCCGGACATAACCTTCTTGCAATAGTTAACGATATCCTGGATTTCTCCAAGATCGAAGCGGGCCGCATGGACCTTCTTGAAGCACCTTACCAGTTAAGCTCGCTCATTAACGATATAAATAACATGATCCTCTTCAAGGCGCAGGATAAGGGCCTTAAGTTTACCGTAGAAGTCGATCCTTCCATCCCTGATGAACTGTCCGGTGATGAAGTCAGGATCCGTCAGATATTTACGAACCTTCTGAATAATGCCGTCAAGTTTACGGACAAGGGTTCAGTCAGCCTTAAGATCCGCGGCAAGAGGACAGAAGAAGGGAAGATCAATCTAGTCATCACTGTCTGGGATACCGGAATCGGCATCAAGCCTGAAGATCGGGATATGCTTTTTAAGAAGTTCGAGAGACTCGAAATGGAGCGCAACAACACTATCGAAGGCACCGGCTTAGGACTTGCTATCACCAAGAGCCTTATCGATCTTATGAACGGTACTATCGAAGTCGAGAGCGAATACGGCAAGGGTTCCATCTTTACCGTTACGATCCCTCAGACTATTGCTTCTGAAGAGCCTATTGGCGATTTCCAGGCGCGTCTTAAGGAGCACCTGCCGGGTGACAGGCCGTATAAGGAGTCTTTCAGGGCGCCTGAAGCGGTCATCCTTATCGTTGACGACACGAGGATCAATCTTACGGTTGCGGTCAATCTCCTGAAGAATACCAAGATGAAGATAGATACTGCCATATCCGGTGCGGATGCAGTCAATATGGCCGCTAAGACCAGGTATGACATCATCTTCATGGACCAGCGCATGCCGGAGATGGACGGAACTGAAGCATTCCACAAGATCCGCGATGATGAGAACAGCTTAAGCCATGATGTACCTGTCATCTGCCTTACTGCCGATGCCGTAATAGGCGCGAAGGAAAGGTATCTTGCAGAGGGCTTTTCTGATTATCTTACAAAGCCTATCGACAACTACGCGCTTGAGAAGATGATAATGAAATATCTGCCTGACAATAAGGTCGAGAGGGTCAAGGATGAGCCCAAGATGACGACGATCGAAGAGGGCACTTCGGAGGATGCATTTACGATCCTGCGCTCTGTCGGCATCGAGCCCAAGGCCGGCCTTAAGTACTGCCAGGATGATGAGGCTCTGTACCGTTCGCTCCTTGCCGAATATGCATACGGTGAACTCGAAAAGTCGCACAACCTGCAAAAGAGCTACGAGAATGAGAACTGGCATGATTATTCCATCTATGTTCATGCGCTTAAGAGTTCATCTAAGATGATCGGTGCATCTGCACTGTCACTTCGTGCCGCTAAGCTCGAAGCTGCTGCGAATGCCGTTGACAGCGGAACGATAAAGACTGAACATGATATGCTGATGGAAGAATATGAAGTGGTTACGGCAGTTATCCGTTCAGTGATACCCAAATCTGAATTGAATTCCGAAGATGACGGCGTGACCGAGTTCTCGCCCAGCGATGACGTGATGGAATTCCTGCCGAGCAGTGAGATTGACGATTAAGAAGAGGTTATTATGGCCAATTGTGAGACATGCCAATATGCTTATATAGACGAAGAGACGGGCGAAGCTGTCTGCGATCTTGATCTTGATGAAGATGAAGTCATAAGATTATCGAGCCGTCCTGTCAAAGAGTGCCCGTTCTATAAGGACGGAGATGAATATAAGACGGTAAGACACCAGATGTGATCTTGCGTTAGGAGAGGAAATGATCAGAGCATTACTTACGATAGATGATGTTTCATCTGAGAACACACCGGCAATAGTTGATTATCTTTGCAGCAAGAATATCAAAGTCATTATGTTCATGGTGGGGCAGTGGGCCGAGAACCACCCGGACGAGCTGGTCTATGCGTTAAAGCACGGAATGATCGTGGGCAACCACAGTTATACGCATCCGCATTTCTCGGAGATAAGCTTCGAGGAGGCAAAAGAAGAGATCTTAAAGAACGAAGAAGTCCTCGACCGTTTCTATGAGCAGGCAGGTGTAGAGAGGCGCTTCAGACCGTTCCGTTTCCCTTATGGTGACAAGGGCGGTGATAACAAGGCGCTTCTGCAGGACTTTCTTAAGGGAAACGCCTTTGACAAGGTTAAGGATACTGAGCTCGGCTATCCGTGGTGGAGTGAGCGCGGACTTGATAAGGACATCGATACGTTCTGGACATTCGATTTTGCGGAATACTGTATCAGGCCGGGCAGCGGATTCGGTTTGGAAGATGTTATGAAGAGGATCCATGACAGTGATCCTGAAGACGGTGCTGTGCTCCTTAGGGACAACAGCTCCCACATTCTCCTTCTTCATGCACATGATGAGACTGAAGCGCTTGTTCCGGGCTATTACAAGATCTTCATAGAGGAGCTTCTAAAGAACGGCGTGGAATTTATCGATCCTGAATTTATCTGATAAAGACAGTAGCTGTTGACTATTATTTGGCCGGGTATTCCGGCCTTTATTTTCGGGATATCTGCGAAGAACTTTGCGGTGTTTTTGGCAACTCATGTCGCGCATATGGCAACTCGCGTCATGAGCCGTTGAATGACTTTCCGGACTTTGCTATTTTCGAGCCGGCAAAGGAAAAAGGAGACAGGATATGATCAATGCAAAAGATATATGCAAGAGCTTCTCGGATAAACAGGTGCTTTCAGGGATCGATCTGGATATAAAGCCGGGTATGATCTTCGGATTGCTCGGACCGTCCGGTGCAGGCAAGACGACACTTATTAAGATAATCACGGGGCAGACCGGGTTCGACTCGGGTGAGGTCAGTGTTTTCGGGAAGTCCGTAAAAGACCTGACAGGCGATGATAAAAAGCAGATCGGCATCATGATGGACGATCACGGAGTTTACGACAGATTGTCTGTTGCAGATAACCTTAAGATCTTCTGCGATATCTACGGCATCCCTTATTCAGGTATAGGCAAAGCGCTTGAAGAAGTCGGTCTTTCTGACAGTGCCAAAAAGCCTGCGGCAAAGCTCTCGAAAGGAATGCTCGCAAGATTAAAGCTTGCCAGGGTGTTCATGGTGTCTCCGAAGATCTTGTTCCTTGATGAACCGACAAGCGGTTTAGACCCCATGACGATGAAATATATCCACAGGCTCATTCTGGACCGCAAAGATTCAGGCTGTACGGTCTTCCTTACGACACACAATATGGAGGAGGCGGCAGTGCTGTGTGATGATGTCGCGCTCCTGAATGAGGGGAAGATCGTCGACCGCGGCGCACCTTCTGAGATATGCAGAAGATATAACCATCAGAAGAAGATAAATATACACCTTAAAACCGGTGAGGAGATCTCTTTCCCGCACGGTGCGGAATCTGCAGAAAAGATCAGCAGTCTTATAGCACAGGGAAAGGTCGAGACGATACATTCATCAGAACCTACACTGGAGACCGTGTTCATTGAACTGACCGGAAGAAAACTCGAAGCGGAAGAGGAGATCAGATATGCATAATGTCGGCGTTATCTTTAAAAAGCAGCTGAAGGATACATTGAAGAATAAGACTGTTCTTATCCAGTTCATAATGTTTCCGGCAATGACGCTCCTGATGGAAAATGCGGTCAAGATCCCTGACATGCCGGAGCTGTTCTTTACCAAACTGTTCTCTGTCATGTTCCTTGGAATGGCGCCGATAACATCGGCTGCGGCGATAATCTCAGAAGAGAAGGAAAAGAACACACTGCGTGTTCTGACGATGGCAAATGTCAAGGCCTGGGAATATCTTCTTGGCGTCGGTCTTTATGTCTGGACGCTCTGCGTGGCGGGCGCAGGGATAATGGCAACAGGGCTTCCTGCATCAGACATTCCGTTCTACCTTGGCATTATGGCAGCAGGATTAGTGATCTCTGTGGTTATCGGTGCGTGCATAGGAGTGTTCTCTGCAAACCAGATGTCTGCAACGTCGCTCTTTGTGCCTGTCATGATGGTCTTCTCGTTTTCGCCCATGCTTGCGATGTTCAATGATAAAATAGAGAAGGTCGCCAGGATCTTTTATACGCAGCAGCTCAGAGTCCTGATGAACCAAATGTCTTTTGAGGGAATTAAGACGGAGAGCATACTGATCCTTATAGTGAATGCTGTGCTGGCGGTCGTGCTGTTTTTCGTGGCTTTCAGGAAAAAAGGACTTGAATGATGAAGATCAATCTTGATATTGACGGCAAATATGACGATATAGAAGTCATCATCCGTGCACCGCATCTGAATAACGACATCGAGAGAATGGTCGCTATGATGCGCATGATCGACATGCAGATTGCCGTAAGGAAGGACAATGAGACCGTGCTTCTTGACACGGATAAGATCTTGTATGTCGAGGCCGTCGACCGCAAGACATTTGTATACACAAACGCTGATACCTATGAGTCAGAGCTGAAGCTCTATGAACTCGAGCAGCAGCTTGCCGAGCGTGATTTCCTGCGCATAAGCAAGCAGAGCATCGTGAACCTTCGTAAGATCAAGAGTCTTAAGACTGACGTTAACCGCAAGATAAGGATCACTCTGCAGAACGGCGAGCAGATCGTCGTATCACGCATGTATTCAGATGAACTCAGAAGAAAGCTGGGGTTAAGATGATGGAAGAGAAGAAAAACATTTTCGATTACATAAGGCAGCTGTTCGCGATCTACGGAGTCATGGTCCTGATATTTGTCTTATTCAATCTGATCGTAGGTGATGAAGCGAAAAGCATTTCCACGCTTTTCACACTCGGCTCACAGGGACTTTTATCTTCAACACTTCTTCAGCTCCTGCTTATGGCAGCGATAATCACTGCGGCGCAGAATATATTCCTCACCGATATCCTTATCAAGGATCTCGCATTGATCATCCGCAATATCTTATTCTTTGTGACCATTCTGATCGCTATCACCGCATTCGTCATCATCTTCGGGTGGTTCCCGATAGATAATGCTGCGGCGTGGATAGGATTCATCATCTCTTTTGCTGTCTGCACCGGAGTCAGCGCGCTCCTTATGAAGCTTGAAGAGAACGCCGAGAATAAGAAGATGCAGGAAGCGCTAAACAGGTTGAAGAAATAGTCCTTATATCAGGCCGTTTTTGAGCCCGGAAATATACCACTTTGATTTAAAAATTTGTATAATCGATTTGGTGGTTTATTGTTGCCTGCTTATCGTGCAGGCTTTATAAAGGAACAAGGGTTGATCAAAAATGGCATTACTTAAGAGTTATTCCTGCGTTAAGTGTGGGGGTGTCCTGAACTTTGATGAGGGTCAGGAAGTTTTTGGCTGTCCTTTCTGCGGCGGCGAATTTGCTTTTACGGATTTCCACAGGGGAGATCTGATCAAACAGGGCAAGATGGCCTTGAACAGAGGAAACTATCTTACTGCAAAAGATAAGTACCAGGCGATCC
>JAEEGK010002927.1_pt1 | contig 42787 bp, 37 predicted proteins | sample 8958771 | NCBI WGS metagenome assembly JAEEGK01 (sample SAMN16246547, study PRJNA631951) | gut metagenome | biome: gut microbiome; feature: rumen; material: SC-attached | host: Bos | place: Iran: Karaj | collected 2018-10
TCGGAAGAGGGTAGTGTGGACAGTGTGAGCTTTGATGATACGACGAACACGCTGAAACTGAACGATTCGTGGATAGATGCATATGACAGTGAAGCGATTGTTAGTGACTTGGCCAATCTTACTATATTCCTTGTTGGAGAAAATGGTATTAACGGTAGTAATGGGTTTACATTTAATAAATCTTCGTCGGTGGAAAAGGCGACAATAACCTTTACCACGGACGAAGAGTCGAATGGTAGCCTGTATATCTACAATCTAGAAGAAAGACTGTTTGGAGCAGGAGTAACGCCTGCTTATACCGATGTCTCTATCAAACACGATGGTGATAGCCATACGATTGATAGCCAGTTGGGAATTAAAGTGGGAGGCGTTGATGTAACGCTGTTCAACAAAGACAATGTGCTGGGCGATGGCAAGGTGAACTACAATCCAGAGACATACACGCTGACGCTGAACAATGCAACGATTGAACCTGAAGAAGAGACATCGGGTATTGTGCATTCCAATGCTGAGAACCTCAAGATTGCGCTAATAGGCAACAACAGTATTCGAGGTGGAGAGGGTTGTTCGGCTATTAGTCACTACGGTGGAGTGGAAACATACTCTTTGAGTTTTGCCAAAGGAAATGCGGCTCAGCATTTCTCGCTGACGCTGATTGGCCAAAGTGAAAATGACCTGATTGACGGATTCGATACTAATTACGGTGATTTCTTCGTATTTAACAATGAGGATGACGGTACCTATACTTCGACTATCAGTTCAAGTGTCTTTGGAGGAACAGGAAGTGCTGATGAACCTTTCTTGATCAAGACGGCAGAGGACTTGAAGAACTTTGCCTTCCACTATAATGAGGGTCGTTTCTCGAATAATGTCCACATCCAGCTCTTCACTGACATCGATTGTGAGGATGAAGAGGGCTTCACGACCATTGCCAATAATACTGACGCCACTTTCTATGGAGTGTTTGACGGAAACAACAAGACCATCAGTAATCTGACAATGACGGGCATCGGCCTGTTTGGCTATGTGTCAAAGGACGAGGACTTTGGTGTGGGAACCATCAAGGATCTTACATTAAGCAATTTCAATATTACGGGTACTGATTATACCACAGGTGGTATTGTTGCGACACTGTCTGATGGCGCAGTCGTTTCCAATTGTACTGTCAAAAATAGCATCATTGCCTGTGCAACAAACGAATCTAATCCTAAAGTGGGTGGTATTGTAGGCTGTCTGAATAACTCGACCGTTACGGGCTGTACTGTCAAGAATGTTCAGGTGAAGGCAGAAACTACCTATACAGGCTCTAGAGCTTCAAGCTATGCTGGTGGTATCGCAGGTAATGTAGATATAGGTACGGTTTCTGCATGTGAAGTTGAGAATGCAACCATTAGAAGTAGTCATGTTGCTGCCGATGGCTATCAGTCTGCTGGTGGTATTGTTGGTAGTTGCGAAATGTGGAGTGAAGACGATATCACCATTAGCAATAACTCGGTAAAGGGCACGACAACTGTTAGTGCCGAGGACAATACTCCAGAAGGTGAATCGGGCACTCCATTTGCAGGAGCGATTGTAGGTCAATTGGGTGCAACGACAACACTGTCCAATAATACTTATGAGTATTCAGTCGCTGTCTCTACCAAGCCCTCAGATGCTGTTGCATCAACAGTTCGTGGTTATCAACAGCGTGGATCTGGTAGTATAATAAAGTATGAAGGATCAGACAACTATCCTGAGCTTTATGCAGAACTAAATGACGTCTTTGAGGACAATGGTGCCGTGATGTACACCCAAAAGGTGACGCTGCCGGAAGAGACTGAAGAGGCCAGCGTGATGGCAGATGAAGAGACTTACTATTCTACTGTTGTAGAGAGTGATGTCCTGAGTATTCTGGTTGCACCTGGTCAGACAGCGACATTGAATGCAATACCTGGCGAAGGCTTGGCCATCGCTTCGTTCACTGCAACGAATACAACAACTAGTGAGGCAATAACAACCACTGCTACTATAATAGAGGGCAATGAAACCCAATACACGTTTACAATGCCAGATGCTCCTGTTAATGTTTTTCTGACAACAGCTGCAGCATATGGAATTACGGTTGCTGGCGTTGCTGTAACGGAACTGAACTATAGTGACGTGTTGGGCGACCATAAGGTTAGCTTCGATGTAGAGACTAGCACGCTGACACTGAATGGCGCCACTATCAATGGCAATGTCTATTATAGTCTTGAGGATGAACTGACTGTTCATCTGTTGGGCCAGAATGTTATTGATGGCGGATGGTCAGAGGATGCCGATGGTCTATATGCCTTTGTTTGTGAGTCTGAAAACGCAAGTCTGGCATTTACTACCGATGACGAGAATCCTGGTCAGCTGCTAATGAAGAATACCTATCGTAATAAATGGGGTTATGCTCAGTATTATACGGATGGTTTCAGTAGGAACAAGACTTATAAAAACGAACTTGTTGAAGGTTACAGCAGTGATGAAAAACACTTGATAGCTGTGGGACCGACAATAACGCCAGGTGAGGGACTTTACTGGACCGACCAGGAGTACACGATTACTGATGGTGCACAGATTTCTTGTAGTGATAATCAAGGTCATTCTGTGGATGTAACCGTTAATGCGAATTCATTTACTTTGACGGGAACCGGGAAATATACTATCAGTATTTCGAAGACAGTAGCGCTTGATGATTCGAATTTCAGTCTGTCTAACAGCGGGTGCTATATTGTCCACAACAAGCCGACATATAGCATACCGGAAGGTACTTATAATGATGAACTGGCTGTGAAGATTGAGAATCTGCCTACACTGCCAGAGAATGCTACATACTATCCACAGGTGTGGTACTATCTGAACGACGACGAAGAGCATCCGGTACAGCTGACTTCTGCTGAGCAGACCATTGCTGTAACGGAGTCTACCAAGGTTTGTGTATATTTCATTGACGAGGACTCTGGCAAGGTAGTGAAAAGCGCTCCTGTTGAGGCTGAATATACCATTATTGCCAAAACACAGCTGAACATCTCGTATGCACAGAATAGTCGCACATGGGCTTCGTACTGTGCTACGGAGAAAAGTCTGGAGACACCAGAAGGCCTGCAGGCTTACGTGGTGAAGCAGGCTACGAAGACGGGCGTGCAGGTCGAGGCCATCGACTATATTCCGCAGGGCGTGGGCGTGCTGCTGAAGCGTACGGCCGACAACATCTCAGAACCTATCATGGCCAAGGCTTATATGGAGGATGAGACGGAAACCTACACTAGTGAACTGGTAGGTACAACGGCATCAACGCCCGTCAAGACGCTGAATGGTACTGTCTATGTGCTCTATAACGACGGCTTCACTCGTGCTACGAGTGGCTCGATAGGTGCCAACCGCGGATATCTGCTGTTTGATGAGACTGTAGCTGCTGGTGCGCGCTTAAGCATCTTCGAGGACGAAACGACGGCAGTTGAAAACGTGAATCGTGAAACATTAACCAATAACCAATATTACAACCTCAATGGCCAACGTGTAGTAGCTCCGAAGAAGAACGGGTTGTACATTGTGAACGGTCAAAAGAAAATCGTGAAATAATAACCCAATTAGTCAACAATAATTAAAAGATAAACATATGAAACTGACAAAGAAAATCGTTGCATTAATGGCTGTCCTGATGACGACAGCAAGTGTTTGGGCCGGTGGGGTCACAGTGAAAACCCTGCTGAATGGTGTGGAAAGCAGTACTGTAGGTACCGTGACGCCAAGGGTAAGTGAAACGAATGGAGTGTGCACGCTGACGGTACAGCCTTCCAGTGGCTACTACATCGATGTCATCACGGCCGAGAAGACGGTGAGTGGTGATATTGCACAAGCACGTCGTCGCGCTTCTGGTACTCCAGGTATGGACAATTATCTGCAAGTGACAGCTCCTCAATCTCCATACGATCCCAGTGATGTGACAACTTGGACGTTTACAATGCCTGCTTCGGACTACAACGTGGAGGTGATTGCCAACTTCAAAGCCCGTACCTCTATTGCCGGTGCTACGCTGAACCTGACATTGCCTCAGGGAGGCTTTGTCTTTGATGGCGAAGCTAAAGAACCTGCCGTGACTGTCACACTAGGTGGCAGTACGCTGGCAAGCAGCAACTATACGGTTGATTACAGCAATAACACCGATGCAGGTACGGCTACTGTCATTGTGACGGGTAAGAATACCTATACAGGTACTGCTACGAAAAACTTCACCATCGGCAAGGCTGCACTGAGCGAGCTGAGCGTAATGATTCAGGGCTGGATATATGGCCAATACGATGAAGAGGTCAATGCTCCACGCGTGGATGGAAATGAAGGCGAAGGTACAGAGACCTTTACCTATAGTGTAGCCAACGAAACTAATTTCTCTACTACCGTGCCAACCAATGCTGGTAACTATACGGTGAAGGTTGCTGTGGCAGAAACAGAAAACTATCAGGCTGGCGAGGCTACTGCAAACTTCACTATCACCAAGGCTGAACTGACCAACGCCTCTGTATCGCTTACGGGCTGGACCTATGGCGATGCTGCCAATACTCCTGTTGTGACAGGTAATCTGGGTACAGGTTCTGTCGACTATTACTATGCCAACACAGCTGCTCCTTCATTGGAATATACTGCTACCGTTCCTACAAACGCAGGCAACTATTCTGTTAAGGCTGTGATTGCTGAAACAACCAACTACAAGGGTAAAGAGGTGACGAACACCTTCTCTATTGCCAAGGCAGACTTCTCGCTGGTGACCATTGCAGATATTGCCAACCAGACATATACTGGTGAGCAGATGAAGCCCGCTGTTACTGTGACTTTCAATAGCAAGGCTGTTGATGCATCGGAGTATACTGTGGCTTACAGCAACAATACCAATGTTGGTACAGCAACTGTTACGCTGACAACAACGAATGTGAACTTTACAGCTGGTGAAGTAAATCCCACCAAGACCTTCCAGATTGTTCCCGCCTCTGTCACCATCAGTGCTGAGGATCAAACGGTAACTTATAATGGAAATGCTCAGGCATATACTGGTGCTACTGTTGCCAAGGGTTCGCTGAGCATTAAGTATGCTACTTCGCAGGATGCGGATGCTGAAAAGACTACTACGGCTCCAACGAATGCAGGTGTCTATTACGTAACCATCTCACAGACCGATCCGAACTATACTTCGCAAGATGCTACTGCTACATTCACTATTGAAGCCAAGGAACTGACAAACGATATGGTTCAGAATCTCGCTCAGACTAGCTTTAACTATGACGGTAGTGCAAAGACCCTGTCATTCTCTATGTATGATGCTGAACTTAAATCAGGACTGACAGAGAATACGGACTATACCGTTACTTACAGCGACAATATCAATGTAGGTACCGCTACTGCTACTGTTACAGGTAAGAACAACTATACTGGTTCCTTTACTTTGGACTTTGATATTCTGCGCAAGCTGAATATTAGCTTCTCTGAGACCAATAGCTGGGCAACATACTGTGCTACTGAAGACCTGACCATTCCTGGTGGTCTCAATGCATATGTAGTGACCAGTATCACAGGCTCTGCTGTTGAAGTTGAGGAGATTAGCTTTATTCCTGAGGGACAGGGTGTCCTGCTGCACTTGGAAGAGCCTGCTTTTGCTTCAGACGATTTTATTGCTGCTAAAGACAATGGAGCACACGGTGAGCTCCCCAATAACTATTTGGAAGGTGTCGCTGCTGCTACATTGGTTAGCTCTCTGACTGCTGATGGTTCAAGCATCTACGTGCTCTACAACGACGAGTTCGTAAAGACCACTAGTGGAACAATTAAAGCCAACCGCTGCTACTTGCCTATCAGCATGAATGTGAACGCTCGTCTGGCTATTAGCTTCGCTGACGACGATAACGATACTACGGCTATTGAGAACGTTAACCGTGAAACAATAACCAATAACAATTATTACGACATGCAGGGTCGCAAGGTTGCTCAGCCTGCTAAGGGCTTGTACATTGTTAATGGCAAGAAGGTTGTGATTAAGTAATTAATAGGTATCTGACTATGAAGAATCATATCAGAGATATGATGGTTTTAGCCTTCCTGGTGCTGGCATCTTCAACGATGTGGGCAAAGGGACAGGTGACCATCGTCCAAACAGGTCAGGGCAACGCATCGTACGACCTCAAAGAGGAGTCGATGTGTGAACTGACTATGGTGCCCGCTTCGGGGTACTATATCACTGCCGACTACATCAAGGTCGTCAAGACGATTGATGGTGGCAGTGCGTATAGTCGCAGAAAGGCACCTGCTGTTGCCGAGCCTATTGCATTGACGGCGTTGAATCCTGATGGGAATCCTACGGAGACGACACGCTACACCTTTGTGATGGAGGGCAACTTTGACTATGAGGTGACTGTCGACTTCCAAAGTGCGCAGGCTAACAACCTCTTCTTGGTGAATGGCCAAATGGTTACTGAGAAGAATCGTGGCGACATCTTGAATGATGGTGGAACTATGATGTTCAATGCTGCCAATAACAGACTTGTGTTCACGAAGTTGGCTTCGCAAAATGTTAGCATTGAGTCGTGGATGGCCAATATGGTTGTCTATCTGAAGGAAGGAAACAGCATGAGCGCCAGTGACGGATTCCTCTTCAAGGGCCATGGAGGTAACCTGACATTTACCACCGATGGTAACGACGCTGGTACGCTGACGTTGGGGATAGAGGCACAGGCTTCTGTCGTCAGCGGGTTCAATCTCATCATCTTTGAGCAGAATCTGACCTTGCTGTCTGGCAGTTACGATGGTCAGGAGGCTGTTATCGGCACTCCTGTGAAGCCTATTGCTGACGAGAAAGAACCTGAGAATACCGTTGACCTTGGTGAAACGGGTGAGACGGACGACTTTAGCAATACCATTATCAATGACGTGCTCTATACCCTTGATGCTGGTAATGAAGACGGTATAGACACTCAAGAGAACAGTGTGGTGTTAGGCTCTACGATGGCTGAGGACGACATCAATGAGATTGTCGACAGTTATACTCCTGGTACGGAAGAGTTTGCTGAACACTTCGCAGGTGTAACCTTCATGATTCCGGCAGGTACCGGTAAGGTGCTTGTCACCGCCAAGACTGGTGAAGAGGGTATCATACATGTGAAGATTGGTACGCAGGTTCCGTTTGTCATTACTGGTGTTATGGAATATACTGCTTTCGAAATCCCTTACGCTTGTACTCAGGCAACCTATGTGTATATCTATAATGCCAGTCCTGCTGTTGAGACTGCTGAGGCACCCAATCATCGTGCAGGTAAGAAGACTACGGTGACGGTAGGCTTGTCGACTGTGGGTGTCAGCTTGGCGGATGTGCAGCAGTCAAACAACGAAGGTAATGTCTCTGCACAGACGATTACTATAACATCTGATGATGTCGTCCGTGACATGGCGGATGGTACGTTGGCAGTTAAGAATAGTGAGGTAACCTCCCTTTCTGAAGGATTGTTTAGCGGTTTCCCGTTCCTCAAGTATATCGACCTGCGCAACACTCAGATTACAGGTGTACAGGTTAGTCGTAAGGTTGGTCCGTTTGCGGGTGTATCGAAGAATACGTTCATCTATCTACCAGCAGGAAACACTACCGATGAACCGAATGTCATCATTGGTAACATTTGTGAAAATGTGCTGCTTGACGGCAATATGAAGAATGACGAGTCGTTCGAGATTTCTGGCAGATTCATTGCCAGTGCTGTCAACTTTGACCGCACATTTAAGAAGGACGAGACGTCGACAATCTACCTGCCGTTCCCCATCAGTGCCTCAGACAAGCATCTCTTTGGTACGTTCTATACCGTGGAGAAGATTGTTGACGGAAAGGTGGTCGTTAAGGAGGTCGAGGGCGATATTCAGGCTCATACGCCATATCTCTTCAAAGCTGCTGCAGATGATACACGACTGTATAACCTCAGAGTCATCGAGATGAACATGGATAAGCAATCGTTAGTTGCACGACGTGCAGAAAATACCGCTCAGCTGGTTGGTTGCTATAGTCCTTTCAATGGTGTGGGCGAGTCACAGGCTTTCATCTTTGCACCTGATGAAGACCCAGAGAAGATAACCTTCGAGCGTATTCAAGCTACCGACTTTGTCAAACCCTTCCAGGCCTATCTGCTTAGTGATGCTGAAGGCGCTACGTTGGATGTCACCGATAAGGAACCCACTGGTGTGATAGATGTTAGAGCCAAGAAGGAAGAGGTGGGAAGCGTGGTCTATGACTTGCAAGGTCGTAGAATTGCCAATGGCCACCAGCCCAAAGCCAAGGGCATATATATTATCAACGGACAGAAAACGATAATCCGCTAATGCCCATGACAGAAGAATTATTAGAACAATTAAATCAAGGACAACGCGAGGCCGTCACTTATTGTGACGGCCCGCAGTTGGTAATAGCGGGTGCTGGTTCTGGAAAAACCCGTGTGTTGACATATAAGATTGCCTATCTGTTGGCTCAACATACCTATCAGCCATGGAACATTCTGGCGCTGACCTTTACCAACAAGGCCGCTCGCGAGATGAAGGAGCGTATCGGGCGACTGGTAGGGCAGGAGCAGGCTCGCTATCTGCAGATGGGCACGTTCCACTCCGTCTTTGCCCGCATCCTTAGAGCGGAAGCAGATTCCGTCGGCTTCACTTCCAATTTCACCATCTACGACCAGTCTGACTCGCGTTCACTCGTGAAGAGCATCATTAAGGAGATGCAGCTCGACGACAAGACGTATAAGCCTGCCTCGGTGGCTGACCGTATATCGATGGCAAAGAACCACCTGCTGTTGCCGCAGCAGTATATGGTGAGCTCGTGGGCTGCTGATGATGCACAGAAGAAACGTCCACAGGTGGGTAATATATATAATAGGTACGTGGAGCGCTGTCGTCAGGCTAATGCGATGGACTTCGACGACCTGCTGGTACAGACCTTCCTGTTGTTTAAGAACCATGAGGACATCCGCCAGAAATATGTGGAGCGTTTCCGCTATGTGCTGGTTGATGAGTATCAGGATACGAACTACGCCCAGCAGGAGATTGTCCTGCAGTTGACCTGTGAGCATGGACGTGTCTGTGTGGTGGGCGATGATGCACAGAGCATCTATAGTTTCCGTGGTGCTAATATTGACAATATCCTTAACTTCCAGAAACAGTATCAGGGCTCGCGCCTCTTTAAGCTGGAGCAGAACTATCGTTCCACGCAACTTATCGTAAAGGCTGCCAATAGTCTGATACGCAAGAACGAGCGACAGATACACAAGGATGTGTTCAGTGAGAACGAGGAGGGCGAACGACTGACCTTGAAGCCAGCCTATAGCGATAGGGAAGAGGCTATCATTGTGTGTAACGACATCAAGCGAATACGTCGACAGGACCAGGCGCAGTATAGCGATTTTGCCATCCTCTATCGTACCAACGCACAGAGCCGCTCCTTTGAGGAACAGATGCGAAAGGATGGTATCCCATATCGCATCTATGGTGGTCTGAGTTTCTACCAGCGCAAAGAAATCAAGGATGTCATTGCCTACTTCCGTGTGGTGTCTAACCCTAATGATGAGGAGGCTCTGCGCCGTATCATCAACTATCCGACACGTGGCATCGGTGATACGACAGTAGCAAAGATTGTGGAGACGGCCAACCTGCATCATGTCAGTCTGTGGAATGTTATCCAGCAGCCCATCGTCTTTGATTTGAATCTCTCCAAGGGTACACTGAACAAGATAGATGCTTTCAAGCAATTGGTAGAGGGCTGGACAGCACGTATTGGTCAGGAGGATGCCTATGCTCTTGGTCACGCTATCATTATGGAGAGTGGCATCAGCAAGGATATCTATGGCTCGAACAATCCAGAGGACCTGTCGCGTCAGGAGAACCTGGAGGAGTTTCTGAGCGGTATGCAGGACTTTGTGGAGACTCGCAAAGAGGAAGACCGTGGCGACGAGACAGGCCTTAGCGACTTCCTGCAGGAAGTCGCATTGTTGACCGACCTCGACAGCGATGGCGATGAGGAACAGCCAAAGGTGACGCTGATGACCGTCCATGCTGCCAAGGGTCTGGAATTCCCCACCGTCTTTGTTGTTGGCTTGGAAGAGAATATCTTTCCGTCACCGATGTGTACGGGATCGATGCGTGAACTGGAAGAGGAGCGCCGCCTGTTGTATGTAGCCATCACACGCGCTGAGAAACATTGTATCCTGACGTGTGCTCAGAACCGTTTCCGCTATGGTAAGATGGAATATGATACGCCTAGCCGCTTTATCAAGGATATAGACCCTAGTTTGCTGAGGGTGGAGGGTGGCACAGGTATTCCTGGTTTGCCCCAAAACTCTGGTAGTTTTAGCAGCTCTAGTAGGACTAGTTATACTAGTAATTCTAGCTGGACGAACCGAAGTAATTCACAAAACCCACGCCCTGTGGCTACGCAGTTTATTGCCGACGTGAAGCCACGTTTGGTACCTGTTCGCAAGGAGACACCTGCACCACAGTCTGCTATTGGTAATATCGGACTGAAGGAAGGTAACATCATTGAGCACCAGCGCTTTGGCATTGGTACTGTTGTGAAGGTAGAGGGCAGTGGTGAGAATACCAAGGCTACAGTAAACTTCAAGAATGCAGGTGTTAAACAACTGCTGCTGAAGTTCGCAAGGTATACGATAATAGGGTAGGCCTAGTTAAACGGCTCAAACAAGTAGAAAACTATAAAGCCTCGTCTTCCGGACGTTCCGGAAGGCGAGACTTTGCTTTTGGTAGATGCTTCTTCTTGCGGAGGTAGGCAGCCTTACGGGCCTCATACTCCTCGAAGTGTTTTTCTAAGAAGTTGTCTGCCATGGTGTTCTTCCTGTAGCAGGCTATTTGTTGACGTTATAGATGACGCTCATGCGGATGGGGGCATGCTTGTTGTTCGCACCACCCACCAAGCGTACGCTGTTAACATTCATCTCGTTGGCAATACCTGATGACGATGTTGTTGCAGTCGTTGTACTGGTCTCTACCTCTACAGGAATGAGTACGGCCTTGTTCCAGTTCTCTGACTTGCCTTTACGGGCATACATGCGGTTTATCAGATAGGAGATGTTGTTGAAGCTATAGGTCTTTTGCGAAGAATTGTAGGTTGCCAGATAGGATGTGATGTTGTCTGGCGTTCCATTGTTCTCGAAGAATGAACGGAGACTGTCGCGCTCGATGAGCAGCAGTCTGGTAGGCTCTTCAAGGATGACCTCCGAGGTGTTGCTGCGAGATCTCATACGCGTGAAGGCTACCTTTGCCGACGTGATGGTGTCGTTCTCATGTCCTTTCTTAATGTCGTCAATGGGCAGCGTCACCTCTGTATAGATACCTGCTGGCGTCTTCAGATAAGTGCAGGTGTCGGTAGCCACTAGTTTGTCAATACCTGTCTGGTCGTTGCTGACATGCGTGGCCTTGAGTACCTCGTCAGTAGAGTTGAGTGAACAGGTTGAACTATAAGTGACATCGTTAGACTTGTAGCGATAGTACATATTCAACTGAGTGAAAGCGACCTCGATGATAAGTCCTTGGCCATCAGTCGATTTGATATAGAAACCAGGACATACATTGTTCGTAAAAGTGTTGAAGTTCTTGAAGAGCGAGGCATCTTCGTAGAACTTACGCATGATATAGGTTCCGTAGTTGTTGTACTTCTTGCCGTCCTTATCAATGTATTCCTTGTTGAGGGGCACCTTGACATAGGCGTAGTACGTACCAGTACGATAGACGTTACGCATGCTGTCGCTGAGTGTCAGGTCACTGGCTGTATAGACCTTGTTACTCCTGACGGCTCCTGCGTCGTTACGGATGAGACCATTGGCTTCGGGGTCGAAGTCGGTATAGATGGCATCCGTGCTCTTCATGGGGTCGGTCAGCTCCATGAGTTCGAGTTTCATCGCTGTCAGCGAGTCACCCTGAAAGGTGTTAATCAGAATGTGAACATTACATGAGTCGACGATAGGCAGATCGTTCTCATCACGTCCAACAATGCTCTCGCTGCTTCTGAAGAGACTCTTGGCCTCAGATTCAAGGAGAGAGAACTGCGTAGAGTAGTCACACTTGATATAGGTACCAGTCTCTGGGTCTTTGATACGACCTAAGTATGAATAGGCGTTACGCGACAGAACAGCACCAGACGCAATGGAGCGGGTGGTGATATCAAAGGTATCTGTCTCTGTGGTGAATCTGTCAGCTTCGCTTGTCAGCGAATAGCCCAGTGTTGATGTGTCTTCACTGCACGACGAGATTGCTGCTATGAGTAGCGCAATCCCGACCATTATCCAATTTTTCATTTCTTTTCCTTACTTATATCTTTTCGTAAAAATCCTCGTATGCACTATAGAAGTCCTCACCAGGATATTTAAGGGTGGGGATGTTGTTGGCGTTGGCATACTTCAGAAGATTAGCATTGACATCCTTATGTGCTGCAATGACGCCGTCGCTATAGTCGATAGCCATCTTGTTCAACTCATCGAAATCGAAGGTGTCATTATATTTCTCCAGCAGTTTGGCATCGGCCTCGCGGAACTCTACGCACTTCTTGAAGTTGTCGCCAAAGTCGGAGGTGATGGTCTTGGGGAATAGTGACGTCACTACCTTAGTGTTGGCAAATGAGGGCTCCTCACGATAGGCCGTTTTGATGTAGAGAGGCACTACGGCACTCATCCATCCCTGTACGTGAATGATGTCGGGCACCCAGCGCAACTTCTTGACGGTTTCCAACACGCCACGAGCGAAAAAGATGGCACGCTCACCATTGTCGGCATAGTCGTTGCCGTTCTCGTCCTGCTCCATCTTGCGCTTGGTGAAGTAGTCCTCGTTGTCGATGAAGTACACCTGTATGCGGGTTCCCACAATGGTAGCCACCTTGATAATCAGGGGATGGTCTGTATCGTCGATAATCAGGTTCATGCCTGACAGACGTATCACCTCATGGAGTTGTCCGCGACGCTCGTTGATGATGCCCCACTTAGGCATGAATGTGCGGATCTCATGACCGCCATCCTGCATGACTTGGGGTAGTGCTTTACCCATCAGCGAGAGGTTGCTGTCGGGAACATAAGGAACAATCTCCTGATTGATGAATAGAATCTTCTTTGCCATATGGTACGATTTTATCTTTGCAAAGTTACGAAAAATTATTCACAAAAAGCATAGTTTCGTGCATATTTTAGATTTTTTTGCGCCTATTTTGCTATATTTTCAAGATATTTTTTCATTATTTGGTAAAAATGTTGTTATTTTGCACCCGATTTTGTACACTATCAGTTTAGAATGAAAGTTTTTAATAAGATTGTAGACCTTCAGAACCAGTTGTTTGAAGATCGCAAGCAAGGAAAAGAGATAGGTCTTGTACCTACGATGGGAGCACTCCATGAAGGACACGCCTCGCTGGTGCGTCGCAGTGTGAAGGAAAATGGGATAACAGTAGTGTCGGTATTTGTTAATCCGACACAGTTTAACGACAAGAACGATCTGAAGAACTATCCCCGCACATTGGATGCTGACTGCAAATTGTTGGAGGAGTGTGGTGCTGACTATGTGTTGGCCCCAAGCGTTGAGGAGATGTATCCTACGCCTGATACTCGCCAGTTTGAGTATCCTCCTGTATCTACGGTGATGGAGGGCGCTCATCGTCCGGGTCACTTCAATGGTGTGTGCCAGGTGGTGAGTCGTCTGTTCTATATCGTCAAGCCAAACCGTGCTTATTTCGGTGAGAAAGACTGGCAACAGATAGCTGTTGTGAAAGCAATGGTCCGCCACTTGCAGTTGCCTGTGCAGATTGTTGAGTGCGACATTGTTCGTGATGCTGATGGGTTGGCTCGTAGCAGTCGTAACACGCTGTTGTCCAAGAATGAACGTGCTATCGCTCCAGCAATTTATAAGGCTCTGAAAGACAGTCTGAAGTATGCTAAGACTCATACTGTTCAAGAGACACACGACAAGGTGGTTAGTGATATCAACGCTGTTGATGGTCTGGATGTCGAGTACTTCTCTATCGTTGATGGTAACACGTTGCAGGATATTGCTAGTTGGGATGACACGCCCTATGTGGTTGGTTGTATTACTGTCTATTGCGGTAAGACACCGATTCGTCTGATTGACCATATAAAGTACAAGGCCGTATGATGATAGAAGTTCTGAAATCCAAGATACATTGTGCTACTGTTACGGAGGCTAATCTGAACTACATGGGTAGCATCACCATTGACGAAGACCTCATGGATGCCGCCAACCTCATTGCAGGTGAGAAGGTGCAGATTGTCGACAATAACAATGGTGAACGTTTCGAGACTTATATTATAAAAGGTGAACGTGGCTCGGGCTGTATCTGTCTGAATGGTGCTGCAGCACGCAAGGTGCAGGTGGGAGATGTGTGTATCATTATCTCTTATGCCATGATGGACTTTGAGGAAGCGAAGACCTTCCAGCCTACCGTTGTATTCCCTAAGGAAGGCAACAAACTGTAAGTCATTTCGAGCTATATAATAAACAAGCCGCCCAGAAAAACTGAGCGGCTTATTTATTGTTATCAAGTCGTTTGCTTACTCGATGACTACGAGGGGATCGTCTTCCATGACGCTCTGACCAGGCTTTACCAGGATGGCTGCAATCTTGCCGTCCTTCTCTGACTCGATGTTGTTGGCCATCTTCATGGCTTCCAGCACGAGCAGGGTGTCACCAGCCTTCACTTCGTCACCAACAGCCACTTCGATAGAGGTGATAACGCCAGGCAGTGGAGCCTTGACGGCGTTGTTGGTGTTGACGTTGGCATTGCCTTCAGAAGAACCCTCAGAAGCTGTGGATTCTGCTGTGGCGGGCTTGCCGAGTACGGGCTTCTTCTTCTCAGGTTCTGCTTCGGGTTCCCATTCTACCTTATACTCTTCGCCATTGACGTTGACGGTAGCTGCGGTTCCCTCGATATCTCCAATGGTTACCTCATACTGGTTACCATTGATGGTGTACTTATATTCTTTCTTCATGATAATTACGTTTTAAGGGTGAGCGGTCATTGTTTGGGCATAACCGTTCCACTGAGTCTGCTTCTCCGCAATTGTGATAATGCCTGGCTCCTTGTCGTGGACATTGTTGCCCTTGAACTCATAAAGTGCCATCGCAATGGCTGCATAAACTTCGTTCTTCATACGCCATTACATTGGAATGTTACCATGCTTCTTGGCTGGCAGCGAGTCACGCTTGGTAGCCAGCTGTGCCAGTGCACGACAGATGCGGAAACGAGTGTTGCGCGGCTCGATGACATCGTCAATGTAGCCGTACTTAGCAGCCTGATAAGGATTAGCGAAGAGGTCGTTGTACTCTTCCTCCTTCTCAGCGATGAAGGCCTTAACGTCCTCACCAGCTTCCTTCTTGGCCTTGGCTTCCTTAGCATACAGCACAGCAGCAGCACCTGATGCACCCATAACGGCAATCTCGGCTGAAGGCCATGCGTAGTTCAGGTCGGTGTGGAGCTGCTTAGAACCCATCACGATGTGTGAACCACCATATGACTTACGCAGAGTAACGGTAATCTTGGGCACAGTAGCCTCACCGTAAGCGTAGAGCAGCTGAGCACCATGCAAGATGACAGCGTTGTACTCCTGACCAGTACCAGGCAGGAATCCAGGAACGTCAACAAGCGATACGATAGGAATATTGAAGGCGTCGCAGAAACGAACGAAACGGGCACCCTTACGGCTGGCGTTAACGTCGAGCACACCAGCGTAGCAAGAAGGCTGGTTGGCTACGATACCTACGCTCTGACCATTGAAGCGTGCGAAACCAACGATGATGTTCTTGGCGAACTTAGGCTGTACCTCGAAGAACTCGTGGTCGTCGGTGATGGCCGAGATAACCTTGTACATGTCGTAAGCCTCGTTGGGGTTCTCAGGAATAATCTCGTTCAGGCTGTCCTCCAGACGGTCGATGGGATCGTCGCACTTCTTGCGAGGAGCCAGCTCCATGTTGTTTGAAGGAATATAGCTCAGCAGGGTCTTCAGCATCTCTGCAGCCTCTTCCTCTGTCTTAGCGGTGAAGTGGGTTACACCCGACTTCGAGGCGTGTACTGATGCACCACCCAGGTGCTCCTGGTCGATGTCCTCGCCAGTAACGGTCTTCACCACCTTCGGACCGGTCAGGAACATGTATGATGTGCCTTCCATCATCAGGGTGAAGTCGGTGAGGGCAGGGCTATATACAGCACCACCGGCGCAAGGACCGAAGATACCTGAAATCTGAGGAATCACACCTGATGCTAGAATGTTACGCTCAAAAATCTCTGCGTAACCTGCCAGTGCGTTGATACCTTCCTGAATACGTGCACCACCCGAGTCGTTGATGCCAATCAGCGGAGCACCCATCTTCATGGCCATATCCATGACCTTGCAGATCTTCTGTGACATGGTCTCGCTGAGTGAACCGGCGTGTACGGTGAAGTCTTGTGCGAAGATGAATACCAAACGGCCGTCGATGGTACCTGAACCGGCTACCACACCGTCGCCAAGGAAGTTCTTCTTCTCCATACCGAAGTTGTAGCAGCGATGCTCCTTGAACATGTCGTACTCTTCAAACGAACCCTTGTCCAACAGCATCTCGATGCGCTCACGGGCTGTGTACTTGCCCTTCTCGTGCTGCTTCTGTATGGCTTTCTCACCACCACCGAGACGAGCCTGTTCGCGCTTCTCGATGAGTTGCTTAATCTTTTCTAATTGCTTGCTCATTACTTTATTTAATTTTCAATTATCAATTATCAATTATCAGTTAGCGAATGCGCCATTACTCAGGATGCTCACAGAGTTCTGTGAGGATTCCACATGTTGACTTCGGATGCAGGAAGGCGATGTTCAGACCCTCAGCGCCCTTACGAGGCTTCTCGTCAATGAGGCGAACGCCCTTCTCGCTGACCTCAGCCAGTGCGTTGGCTACACCATCCTCTACGCAGAATGCCACGTGGTGTACACCCTTGTTGCCCTTGTCCAGCCACTTCTGGATGGTGCTCTCAGGAGATGTGGGCTCCAGCAGTTCCAGCTTCACCTCGCCGCAGCGCAGGAAGGCTGTCTTTACTTTCTGGTCCTCTACAACTTCAGTTGCATAACACTCTAAGCCCAGTACGTCCTTGAAGAACGGCAGGCTTTCCTCGATGCTCTGGACTGCGATGCCCAGATGCTCAATGTGTGAAATTTTCATATCGTTGCTTATTAGTTGTACAATTAATGGATGCAAAGATACGAAATAATTATGAATTATGAATGATGAATTATGAATTTTTAAAACTCTACCAGCACTTTTGCGTTGATTTGGCGTCCTGTCAGGTAGTTGGGCACGGCATATTGTTGGTTGGTGACGTCAGTAACCCAATAATAGCTGTTGACATTGTAGATGCCAAAGATGTTCAGACCGTCAACACCAATCCACACGCGAGGATGCTGCAGCGATGGTTTGCCATCGGTTTTTCCGACGGCCAGATAGCTCATACCGATGTCGGCACGTTTGTAGGCAGGTGCACGGAACTGCTGGTACTCCAATCCGCGGTGGGGCGCTCCGAAGGGTAGTCCGTCGGCAAAGGCTAGTTTTAGCGTCATCTTCCAGCGCTCAGTACCTGGGAAGTAATCGGTAAAGTGCAGGTTGATGCCCCAGCGCTGGTCGGTAGGCATGGGCACGCTGACGCCGTTGATGGTCTGTCTTGTCGACATGATGCTGAAGGTCACCCATGAGTCGGTGCCTGGCACGAATTCACCGAAGAGTTTCAAGTCCAAGCCGGCAACATGGCCTTTGGCCATATTCTCGCCGTAGTACACCACCTTCATGTTCTGCACGTTGTAAGGCACGAGGTTTGACATCAGTTTGTAATATGCCTCGGCGGTGAAACGGAACGGACGGTCCATCATGCGGAAGCGGTAGTCGAAGGCGCCCACAAAGTGGATAGAGCGCTGACTCTTGATCTTGCGGTTTAGTGTCACGACGGTTTGCCCGTTGACAGTCGAGGTGTCACGCAGTTCTTTATAAAATGGTGCCTGATAGTACAAACCCGTTGAGAAGCGGAACGTCATATTTTCATTCCACGATGGGATGGCGGCAATCGACACACGGGGTGACACGATGGTCTCTTTGTTGTAGCTCCAGTTGGCCATGCGCAGACCGTAGTTCAGCGTCAGGTACCAAGGCTTCTCACCGCCCGTCTGCATGCGGTAGGTGTCTTGTATGTAGCCCTCAATACGGGTAGAGCTCATCTCGGTCTTTGAGGCCAGCGAGTAAATCATGTCCAGACGGTCGGCAGCGTGGGGGATGGAATAGCCGCTGGAGTCGCGCATCTCGTACTCTCTGCTTTTCTCCTCTATCTTTTCCCACTTCACGGTGACACCGGCCTCCCAGTCGTGCTTGCCGACCTTGTGGTTGGCCATCAGTTTCAGACTCTGCACGTTGGCTGTCAGGTAGTTGCGGGCGTGCTCCATATAGGTGCCCACACCCAGCTGGTCCTGTGTCTGTGCATCGTTCAACCAGTACTGCCCCTGAATGTCGTAGGTCTCCTGTTCCTTGGTGTGGAAGGCGGAGTAGAGTAGGCTTATCTTGCTGTTGGCATTAAACGAACGCGTCAGTCGGGCCGTACCGAACAAGGTGCGGAAGATGTCGCGCTCCTGACCGTCGAAGTACACCTTGAAGGTCTTTACGTTCTGCATGGCGCCAAACGATGTCTCGCGGTCCGTAGGCTCGAAGTTATAGTGGTTTTCTGAGATGTTACCGATGATGTCCAGCGACCACCGTTCGTTGGGCTGGTAGGTGATGTATGTCTGGTAGTCCAGGAAGTTTGGACTGTATTCGCCTTTCGTCTCCAGCGATCCCAACAGGTAGCGTGTCGACTTGTAGCGCAGACCATGACTCATGGTGAACTTGGCAGTCTGCTGACCATCAATGGTCACCTTTCCCTTGCTGGCATAGCCAACGAACACACCAGCACCCAGCAGCGATGCATAGGCATTGCCTTCAAAGCGGGTGGGGCGACGGTACTGGATGTCGAGCACGCTGGACATCTTGTCACCGTATTTCGCCTCGAAGCCACCGCTGGAGAAGCCAATCTTCTCCACCATATCGGAGTTGATGATGCTGAGACCTTCCTGCTGTCCAGAGCGAATCAGCAGCGGACGATAAACCTCTACATTGTTGATATATACGGAGTTCTCGTCGAACGAGCCACCACGAACGTTATACTGCGACGACAGCTCGTTGTGGCTTGATACGCCTGCCTGTTGCTGTACCAGTTCTTCTACGGCATTGCCCGTCGTAGAGGGCGTCTGGCGCAGGTCTTTTGCGTCCAATTGATCTGTACCTGTGGTCTGTCGTCTGCGTTCAGTAACTACCACCTCCTGTAGGGCTTCCATCGGCTGTAGTTGTATCTGTAGCTTCATGTTGCCACGAGGATTGCGTAGTACACGCGTCTTCGTCTGGTAACCCACCATAGAGAATTTGACCACCACCGAGTCCTTGGACTGCAGCTTCAATGAGTACTCACCCTTGAGGTTAGCCATGGTCACGGCACCTTGTTCCAGACACGATATCGTGGCCAGTTCAATGGCGTTGCCGTCCTGGTCACTCACCTTGCCGGAGAGGGTAAACTGCTGTGCGCTGATGCCCATTGCCATCAGCAGAAATATCGTGATAAGATGTAGTTTCTTTGCGTTCATTCCAATAAATAACGCAAAAATCTGGAGTTTATTGTATTACTCTCGCCACAGCCACGACGCCAGCTTGTTCAGCCAGCGGAAACTGATGCGGAACCAGCGCAGGGTGCTGACCTCCTTGCCGCCAAAACTTAGAATGAAGTCGCGGTAGGGATTGTGGCGGAAGGGTAGTCCGACATCCATAAAGCGGATGTGTTGGCAATTGTCTTTGTGTGCTTGACGTATTGAATTCCAGAAAGTTACACCGTTTGGGTGTAGTGAAGCATAACTCTTTCTGCGCGAGGCTGTATACCAGAGATAGGCATCTCCTTCAGAGTACACCATCACGGAACAACCGACCGTCTTACCCTTGTAAGTTGTCAGCAGAATCTTGCAGTATCCCTCGTCCATCATACCCTTGAAGAAAGCATTGTCGGGCAGATAACGGCGCAACTTCAGCCAGTAGTGACGGCGCATCAGCTTGGTGAAGGCCTTGAAGTCTTCGTCGGTCTTCACCTCGTGGGTTTCTACACCACGTTCGATGGCCTGTGTTACATGTTCTAACTGACGTGGCATGATGCGTTCTTCAGGAGTCTTTGAGTGCAGCGAGTTGTGCACATTCATCCACTTCACGGGGAAATAACCTTCAGCGCGCAGAGGGGCATAGCCAAACATTTTCTGACTCATGTGACTCACCTCCATATACATCGAACGGTTGGACAGACGCCTCGTCAGCGCGTGAATCATCATTGAGAACAGCATATTGTCTGGCTTGTCTCGATAGATACCTTCGCCCAAGATGCGCACGTGGCGATGCAGTAAAGGCAGCATCCAGATGTAACGGTAGCGCTCTACGGCCAACAGGTGGGCAACCACCTCACCATCATCATCCGTCACCACCACCATGTAGGGCTTGTGGCGTGGTGTCCGCAGACACAGTTCCATCAGCTCGCGACTGTGGAAGTAGCTACCCTCGGGCAGGGTAGGCAGCGTGGTGGTGTCTGTATGGATGGTGACTTTCATACTGCAAAGTTATACCATTTCTGTGTAACAACCAAATATTTGGACGTCGGAATTTGGCAGTTACTGATTTTTTAAGTACCTTTGCAACATTATTAAATAAGTTTGACAATTATGAATTTCAGCGATTTAGTACAACAGCGCCGTTCGCACCGCAAGTTCACGGGCGAGGAAGTGAGCGCAGAGGATGTGAAACAGATACTCAGGGCAGCCCTGATGTCACCCACGTCAAAGGGACAGCGTGCCTGGCAGTTTGTGGTGGTCGATGACAAGACCGACTTGGAGAAACTCTCGGATGCCAAGGATATGGGCGGACAGCTTATCAAAGGTGCAGCATTGGCTGTTGTGGTGCTGGGCGACCCCCTGCAGAACGACTGTTGGGTGGAGGATGGCAGTATTGCCGCCATCTCTATGCAGTATCAGGCTGAGGAACTGGGACTGGGCTCCTGCTGGGTACAGATGCGTGGTCGCGGACTCTCCGATGGTACTTCTGCCGATACGGTCATACAGGGCATCCTCAATATCCCAGAGAATCTGTCGTGTCTCTGTGCGCTGGCCATTGGTCATTGGGCTGACGAGCGCAAGCCACAGGCTGAAGACAAGTTGAAGTGGGAAAACGTTCACGTCGATAAATTCTGATGAGAATCGCATTAATCGGACGAGGTCGTGTGGCCACCCACCTGCTGAAGGCGCTGCTGTTGGCAGGTCACGAGGTGATTAGTGTCAACAGTCGTACGCTGGAGGAACTGCCCACGACAGCTGATATCTATATCCTCAGCGTCAAAGATAGTGCCCTGCAGGAGGTCATCGCCAAGGTTGCTAACAGCCATCACCCAACACCCAACACCCAACACCCCATCTTCGTCCATACTGCAGGCTCCATGTCGTTGGACCTTTTTAAGGGGTGTTGCACGCGCTATGGTGTGCTCTATCCCATGCAGACGTTCTCCTTGGAGCGTGAGGTGGACTTCCGCGAGATACCGCTGTTCATCGAGGCTTCCGATGCCGCTACCCTCCAGCAAATCAGAGTGTTGGCTGATTCCGTCAGCCAACACGTCTACGAGCTCTCTACTGCCGACCGCCGTTACCTGCACCTCGCAGCTGTCTTTGCCTGCAACTTCGCCAACCATTGCTACACGCTGGCTGCCGACGTGCTGGCACAGAAGGGACTGCCCTTCGACGTTATGCTGCCGCTCATCGATGAGACAGCACGCAAGGTCCATGAGCTGCACCCAGTGGATGCTCAGACAGGTCCTGCCGTGCGTGGCGACCAGAACGTTCTTGCTGCCCAATCGGCACTACTCGACGGACGCATGCGTACCATTTATAATCTTATGTCTGAAAGTATACAAGATAAGAAACAACATGATCAATTACGACTTACAGAAGATACGGGCCATCGTGTTTGACCTCGATGGCGTGCTCTCTGCAGAGACCATCACGCTGGCTACCGACGGCACGCCCCTGCGTACTGTCAACATCAAGGACGGCTATGCCATCCAGTTGGCTGTCAAGATGGGTTTGAAGATAGCCATCATCAGCGGTTGCAAGATTGAGGCCGTGCGCCATCGCTATGAGGGTCTCGGCATGCAGGATATCTACCTTGGTGCCGCTGTGAAAATCAAGACCTACGAGGAGTTCAAACAAAAGTACGGTCTCTCAGACGACGAGGTGATGTTCATGGGTGATGATATTCCTGACCTCGAGGTGATGCGCCTGGTGGGCTGTCCCGTATGTCCCAGCGATGCCTGTCCGGAGGTGCGCGAGCTCAGCTGTTATGTCAGCCAGCAGCGTGGTGGCTATGGCTGTGGCCGCGACGTTATCGAACAGACCCTGCGTGCACAGGGCAAGTGGCTAAAGGATGAAAGGGCCTTCGGGTGGTAAACAAAGCGGCCTGCGGCCTAATTGATAAATGATAAAAGCGGCCTGCGGCCTAATTGATAAATGATAAATGATAATGAATAATTATAAGATAATTCTGGCCAGTAATTCGCCACGCCGCAAGGAACTGTTGGCTGGCTTGGACATCGACTTCCAGGTGCGCATTATCGACGGCATCGACGAAAGTTACCCTGCCAATCTTCCCACGCGCCAGATAGCGGAGTATATCTCCCAGAAGAAGGCAGCAGCCTATCGTGAATCGATGGCTTCCGACGAACTGGTCATCACCGCAGATACCATTGTCGTTCTTGGTGACGAAGTCATGGGCAAGCCCCACGATGAGGCTGATGCCTGCCGCATGTTGCGCGAGCTCAGCGGCAAGACCCATCAGGTTATCACGGGTGTCACGCTGACCACCCGTGAGCGGCAGCAGTCCTTCTCAGTACTCACCGACGTCACCTTTAAGACCCTCTCTGACGACGAGATTCACTATTACGTCACCCATTACCGTCCCTTCGACAAGGCTGGCTCCTACGGCATCCAGGAGTGGATAGGCTATATCGGTGTGACCTCCCTTAACGGCAGTTACTTCAACGTCATGGGTCTTCCCGTTCAGCGCATCTACGAGGCGCTCCGCACGTTTTAGTTTTTGCCCACAGGTGGAAACTATAATTAAGCAAGCATAATAATTATGAAACGTGTTTTACTTATTTCTATTACGGCCTTAATCTTTGCTTTTACAGCAAAAGCCCAAAACAAGAGCAACTTCCATATGGAGTTATCTGCTCAGAGCAAATATATGTGGAGAGGTATCGAATATGGAACTTCTCCAGTATTATTTCCCACACTCAGTTATGACAATAACGGATTATATATCTATGGAATGGGAGGTTATGCTACAGATGGTAGTCACCAAGAAGTTGACTTAGGGATAAGCTATACTTTTAAGGGTTTTACTATCTCAATAAACGATTATTACTACCCAACAGCTGTTGGAGATAATGATAAGTATTTCAATTTTAAGAGTAAAGAGACCGGTCATTGGGTAGAAAGCAGTCTACGGTATTCACCCAACAAAATCCCCATATGGTGTATGCTATCTACATATATTGCTGGCGCCGACAAAAAACCAGATTCCGGGAATCAAGCTTGGTCAAGTTATGCTGAAATTGGAGCCCATTACGACTTTGACGACAATAGTATTTTATCATTAGCCATAGGAGCTGCCCTGAACAAGTCGTTCTATAATGACTATTCCCATCATTTTGGAGTATGTAATATCGAATTAAAATACTCACACGACTTTTCATTAAATAATTTCACGATTCCTGTTAGTGTATCATACATTGTCAATCCATATAGAGAAAAGAGTTACGTATCATTTTCAACGGCTTTCAGATATTAAAAAATGAGACGAAATGCTATTATAATGGCTGCTGGCACCGCTTCACGTTTTGCTCCCCTTTCGTACGAGAAGCCCAAAGCTCTTCTCCGTGTTAAAGGAGAAATTCTTATAGAAAGGCAGATCAGCCAACTAAAAGAAGCTGGTATATCAGACATTATTATAGTAGTGGGATATATGGCGGATAAATTCTATTACCTACAAGAGAAATATGGAGTTAGAATTGTTCTAAATACAGACTACAATCAATACAACAACACATCTTCTCTCATTAGGGTTCTTGAAGAGCTTGGTGATACATATATTTGTTCGTCAGATAACTATTTCCCCAACAATGTATTTCTTGACCATTCAAACCAAAGCTTTTATTCTGCGCTCTATTCATCTGGCAAGACTAATGAATACTGCATCACAACAGACAATGAAGGAAATATCATTGATGTGAAAGTTGGAGGTGATAACTCATGGTATATGGTTGGCCACGTTTATTTCAACAATGATTTCTCTATAAAATTTAGAGAAATTATGAAAAAAGAGTATGAAAATGAATCAACTCGCCATGAATATTGGGAAGACGTTTATATTAAACATATAAATAATCTTCCACCAATGAAAATTCACAAATACCAATCCCATGATATAGAAGAATTTGATTCTTTAGAAGAACTCCGACAGTTTGATGAAACCTATATATACAACACAGGATGTCAGATGTTCAAAAATATCTGCCAGATACTAAAATGCGAGGAAAAAGATATTTTTGACATTGACGTATTAAAAAAGGGAATGACTAACTGCTCCTTTGCTTTCACTTGCAAGATTGACGGAAACAGATATGTATATCGTCATCCTGGAGCAGGAACAGATGAAATGATTAATCGCAACAACGAATATTCCTCTTTATTGTTAGCGAAGAAAGAGCATCTTGACGAAACTTTTATTGCAATGGATCCTGCCAAAGGGTGGAAAATTTCACATTATATCGATAACGTCGAAACACTAAATGCAGAAACAATTCAATACAAAGACAATATCAACGCAATTGCTTCTATATATAAGAAGCTCCATCATACATCGACCTCAATGAAACATGAATTTAATATATTCCGTGAAATTGAGAAATATGACATGCTTATAGATCAGTTAAATGCCACGATGTACGAAGGATGGGATTCGATAAAAAAAGACGTTATACTTTTAGAAGAAAAACTCACAAAAATGGATAAGGAGCTATGTCCATGCCATAATGATGCAGTACCCGAGAATTTCATCAAAACAAAAGATGGAAGGATTTTCCTTATTGACTGGGAATATTCAGGAAAGAACGACCCTATAGCAGACATTGCCGCCCTATTCCTTGAAAGCTCTTTTACAAAAGAATGCCAGGATTATTTTTTAAAATTGTACTTTGATGGGGAAATCCCTTCTTCATCAATAACAAAAATAAAATGCTATCAAATCCTATGGGATTTCCTTTGGGCTCAATGGACAATTATTAAAGAAGCAAAAGGTGATAATTTTGGCTCATATGGTAAAGAACGCTATAATAGAGGTGTTCACAATTTAAAAAGTATAAAACACAATTAATATAACAATGAGAGATAGGAATTTTTCAATAAAGAGAATCGATTGGGTTACCACGCTTGTACCATTTATTTCAGTAACCATTCTATGCGTTTTGTTTATGATGGTACCTGACAAATCCAAAATCATTCTTGAGAGCATTCGAAAATTCATTGGTGACGATTGTGGCATTTATTATGCGATACTGGGTGTAGGTATTTTCTGGCTAAGCATATGGACTGCGTTTTCTAAATATGGTAAGATCAAATTAGGGAATATTGATAAGCCACAATATAGCAATTTTATGTGGGGTTCCATGATATTCACCTCTGCTTTAGCTGCAGACATTATGTTCTATTCACTTAGCGAATGGGCTATGTATGCAAGCGACTCACACGTTAAAGCAATGGGGGATATGCAGACCTGGGTTCCTACTTTTCCCCTGTTCCATTGGGGACCAATTGCATGGTGTTTTCATATGATTCTTGCTGTCTGTTTCGGATTTATGATTCATATTCGGAAACGAGAGAAACAACGTTTTTCAGAGGCATGTCGCCCTATTTTCAAAGATAAAGTGGATGGAGCACTGGGCCGTATTATTGATATAATTGCTATTCTGGCAATGCTGGCAGGTATAGCAACAACATTCTCCTTGGCTACTCCACTTCTATCTGCAGCAATATGTAAGGTCTTTGGCATAACGGATAACATATATCTATCTATTACTCTGCTACTCATCATTGCAATGATATACACCATGGCAGTATGGTTTGGAATGAAAGGAATTTCCCAAATGGCGAAATGGTGCATATATTTTTTCTTTGCATTTCTTGGATATGTTTTCTTTTTAGGCGGAGAATCACGCTATATAATTGAAACCGGATTTGAAAGCATTGGCAACCTTATAGAGCATTTCATCAGTCTATCAACAACTCTTGATCCCCTACGCAAAACATCCTTTCCACAAAATTGGACCCTCTTTTATTGGGCTTATTGGATGGCATGGACTATTGGAACGCCATTCTTTATCGGCATTATCAGCAAAGGCCGTACAATCAAGAATACAATACTCGGAGGATATGGATGGGCTTTGGCAGGAACTTTCACCTCTTTTATCATTCTTGGTAATTATGGATTGGCTCAACAAATGAAACATGGTCTTGATGTAATTGGAATGATAGATGCTGGCGGAACATATTACGATGCGATATTAAATATCCTTAATACTTTGCCCTTCCCGAATATAGCATTAATACTACTAGTTATTACAATGATTATGTTCTATGCAACATCATTTGACACGCTTACGCTTATAGCATCAATATATTCATACAAACAAATTGGTGCAAATGAAGAGCCTCATAGAGCAATCCGTACTTTGTGGGCAATGATCTTCATTCTTCTACCAATTGGACTCCTTTTTGCAGAAAACTCCATGTATGGTTTACAATCAGTCTCAATTATTGCAGCCTTTCCTATTGGAATAATCATCTGTATGATGATATACTCCTTCTATAATGATGCAAACAATTATTTTAGTAACAGCAAACATTAGTGTCCACCAAAGAGAATTTAGAGTTAATTGGCCATCAATACCTGTTTCTGTTTAATCGATTCCACCACCTCCAAATCTGCCGGCAACCAATCAACGCTATCAAGTCGCTCTTTGCCGAGCCAGCGGGCAGCTTCGTGCTCCTTCAATGTCAGCGAACCACTCTCTACATGACACCAGAAACAATGCATCGTTAAGTGAAAGGCTGGGTAGTCCCACTCCACAGTCTGCACCAGACGTTCTACAACAATCCTTGTTTACAGCTCTTCCCATATCTCACGCTTCAGCGCCTCTTCCGGTGTCTCTCCTGCTTCCATCTTTCCGCCAGGAAATTCCCAGCCATCCTTATAGTCGCCATATCCTCGTTGAGTGGCGAAGATGCGCCCTTCGTCATCGTGTATGATTGCTGCTACAACTTCTATTTGTTTCATATTTCTTCCTCCGCTGCTTTCAGGTAATTCTCACTTTCTTCATCCACCTTCGGATAAGGAACTCTCTTCGCCCCGTGATCCTGCAACCAGATATGATTTAGCGTGAACGCGATGGAATCCAATGTTTCTTCTCGTTTTGAAGGCTTCAGCTCACATTCCCATACCGTGATGCAATGCCACCCCATTTCAGCCAGTTTACGTTGTTCCTCCTTATCACGCTCCTTGTTCCTGCGAATCTTAGCCACCCAGAAATCACGATTGGTTGTTGGAATCTTGCAGCAGACAGAACTTTCCATTGTTTTTGAATCCACAAGATGCCCATGCCAGAAGCATCCATTGATGAAAATACAAGTTCTGTATTTTCTCAGCACCAAGTCCGGATGTCCAGGCAGTCGCTTGTGGTTCAGTCTGTATCTGAATCCACGTTTCCACAGCCCCTTGCGCACAATCAGCTCCGGCTTCGTGTCCTTCGACCGAATCGCTGCCATGTTCTTGTGACGTTGTTCTGTGGTGAGTTTATCCATAAGTGTTCAAATAGCTATTACTTCATTTTCTTTCGCAATTCCTCAATTTGCCTATTGATGTCCGCTTGCATCTCAATAAGCCTTTCCAATTCCTGCTTATATCCATCGCTTTTTTTCTCACTTGAATCTACATCTGCGCTTGCTGACTCATCATCTCTGAGCCCAAGTTTTTTGATGCGCGATGATATACCTCCTGTATTTCGATTCATCAGAGATGCAATCTCAGACGCGCTAAGCCCTTGCCTATAGTATTCTGTGAGTTTCTTGTCTTCTTCATCATCCCAATGTGCATAAGCGCTTGCATGAAGTTGTTTCTGCTGTTCCATATAGGAAGCGGGCTCTGGCGATATCAAAATCGAAGGCACATCTGCAAATTCCACAACATCAGGAAACGGCAAATCCACGTTATCACTTGCATACTGCTTGATAGCCTCGATGAATGGCTTTCCGTAAGCTTTGGCCTTATACTCGCCAAAGCCATACACATCCGCCATCGCCTCCAATGTCGTAGGCCGTTTCAGCACAAGGTCCTGCAGCGATTTGTCGGACATGACAATAAAGGCAGGCTTACCTATCTCTGCTGCCACTTGACGTCGCACTTCACGCAGCCGACTGAACAAATCGCCCGATTGTCCTTGTCCAACTGTAGCCCATTCCATCTCCCGCTCCTCACGTTGCTTCTTCCTGCGAGATTTCACGGTAAATTCCTCGCGGTTGATGATGGCGAGCTGCACATTTCTCCTCCCATATATCACCTCTTGCCCCAATTGCGTGATATGCAGATGCCGGTCTTCGTTATAAGCTATCTCGAAAAATCCCATCTGTAGCATCTGCAGCAGATAGTCGTGCCAGTCACGAGCAGAAATGTCGCGTCCTGCCCCAAAGGTCTTAATCTCGTTATACTTGTTGCTCACCACATCAGGCGACAGCGTGCCTCGCAGAATATCTACCATCAGCGTGAATCCGATTTTCTCCTCCGTACGGACAATGGCCGATAGGGCTTTCTGTACGATGGTCGTTCCGTCAAACATCTGAGGTGGCGTATGACACACATCGCAATTACCGCAGCCTTTATCGCTTGTCTCACCAAAATAGTTCAGCAATATCCGTCGCCTACATACCTGTGCCTCGGCATACTCCTGCATACGCTTCAGTTTGTCGAAATTGATTTCCCGCTGACCACTCTCATCCGCAAACTTCCGCAGGGTGATAATGTCCTGCAGGTTGTAGAACAGAATCGTCTCGCAAGGCAGACCGTCGCGCCCACCACGCCCTATTTCCTGATAGAAACTCTCAATGCTCTTGGGCAGATTGTAATGAACCACAAAACGCACATTGCTCTTGTCGATGCCCATGCCAAAAGCGATGGTGGCACAGATGACCTGCACTCGGTCGTTCTGGAAATCATCCTGCACTTGGTTACGCTCAGAGTTAGGCATGCCTGCATGATACACACCTACGGAGAAACCATCCTGCTTCAACTTCGCAGCAAGCGCTTCCGTCGTTTTTCGAGCCAGACAGTAGATGATACCGCTCTCACCAGGATGTCTGCGGATAAGCTCCTCGATAGAGCGCAGCTTGTTCTTTGCAGAATAGCCACGTTTCACGTCAAGGCTCAGGTTCGGACGGTCAAAACTGCTGATGTAGGTCTTGGCATCCTTGATGTTCAGTTGCGCCAGAATATCCTCCTTCGTAATTTTATCGGCAGTAGCCGTCAGGGCCATAATCGGCACGTGGGGGAACAACTGCTTCAACTGCCCCAGTTGCGTGTATTCAGGTCGGAAATCGTGGCCCCAGCCCGATATGCAATGCGCCTCATCGATAGCAAAGAGCGACACCTTTACATTCTGTAGTATCGTCAGCACACCGCCCACCAATCGTTCAGGCGAGATATAGAGCATCTTCACTTTTCCGTCCACACAACGATTAATGATATCGCGGTTATACCCCTCGTCATTGCTGCTGTTCAAAGCCTCCGCCGCAATACCGTTCATCCGCAAACCCTCCACCTGATCTTTCATCAACGAAATCAACGGAGACACGATAACCGCCATTCCGTCCATCATCAGCGCCGCCATCTGAAAGCACAACGACTTGCCGCCACCCGTAGGCATCAGCACCAGCGAGTCGCCACCGCCAATGGTGTGCATGATGATGTCCTTCTGCAAAGGCCGGAACTCATCATACCCGTAATAGGTCTTTAACACCTGTTCTATATTATTCATCCTTATCTCGCTCATTTATCGTATTCTTGTTTTAATCGTTTGAACAACAATCACATCCGCTGGTAGCCACTTCACGCTGTCCAGCTCATCCTTCGCCAGCCACTTCGCCGCCTCATGCTCATTCAGATGCAGCGCCTCCGTCACCAGCGAACACAGATAGCAATGCATCGTCAAGTAAAAGGCTGGATACTGATACTCCACCGTACAAAGGAACTCATCCACGCTAATCTCCGTAGAAAGTTCTTCGCGAATCTCCCGCTTCAGTGCTTCCTCTGGCGTTTCTCCAGCCTCCATCTTTCCGCCAGGGAATTCCCACCAGTCTTTCCACTCGCCATATCCTCGCTGAGTAGCGAATATCTTATCTTCTTTGTGAATAATTGCTGCTACGACTTCTATTTGTTTCATTATATACCCTTCCTGGTCATAACACTTGTGATACTTGTTGATTAAGTCGATAATAGCCTGAATCCTATTTTCGTCACATTTCAAATCCCTAAATCGTGATAACTGGTTATTATACCGATCTTGCGAACCAATTTGCAGACGTTTTTCAATATCAGATGGAATAAAGAAGGACGAGCGAGCACCAAGAAACTGTTGGAATTCGGTCAAGAATATATTGATGCCAGCCAAATCGAAATCTCCGAAATGTACATAGCGATTGGTTATTCCTTGCAACCATTTGCGAAGATCTTTCGACTGCGGATAGCGGGAGACAAACAACAGCGGTGTGTCGCCCAGCACAGATTCAAACAATTTTCTTTGATGACGAATCATACGGAAGTTCTCCATATTCTCGATACCCACCACAACGACATCATTTGGAATCGTAAATTGCTGCCAATTATCAATGAATACAAAACCACCTTCTGGCGGATTGACTACTATTTCATTGCCAGAAAGTGAACACGTGATAGGCTCATAACTATTAACAGGGAATCCTGGACATGAACGAACCATCACAAGTTTGGAATTACCTGTTTCGGCGGCCTGTTCAAAACGTGTCGTGTATGAATCCAAATAATTATCACCAAGGGTTCGAAGCTCTTCATAGCGTGTTTGCAGGAAATTCTTCAATGCGATGGCATCGATTGCCCTGAATGCTCTTCGACTGCCATGTGTCTGCACCGTCAGCAATCCTTCAGCCAATAGTGTTTCTGCAATATCCTTTCGCAGAGTGCTGGCTGCTACCGGTCCGCCATCCATGAGCTGCTGCAACGTACTTATCAGTGTTTTAGAGATCTTCATCATGCATTGATTGTCATCAGTCGCTTGATATGCGTCTGTGACTTGCCGTCCTTTGTCAGCAAATAGTTGTATTTGTATAGATTAGCATTATAGCCCATTGGAGAACTATTAATCAGATAGATGTTACGTACATTGGCAAATTGCAGAATGCCGCTCACATTACTTGGGTGCAGTTTACCAATCTCGTCCATCATACAGTGGATGATGAATTCACCATTCTTTCTGGAAGCTCTTGTTTTGAACACATTGATGAGCATGATATTCACCATAGCCTTCACAAGGATGTCTGTACCATCAGATCCAACATTGTTAATACGTTCTACCCACCCCGTATTATTGTCGTTTTCCTGAATGCGGAACTGTAGTCGGAAAGTGTCGCTAAGCGTAAGTTCTGTACGGGCTGGTTCTTTCTGCAACTGTTTCATAAACCTCTTCAGATACTCTACTACCTTCTCATTCACCTTGTCACGGTCTCCGCCAGAGAAGAGGTTCAACTCACCAATGGTCAGAGCATTTTCCTCCGTAAAGTCTCGGATTTGACGCAGTAGAAGCATCATCCGGTCTGACGATTCTTCAGCCCGGAGTTCAATACTACGAATAACACCAGCAAAGTTACGCTCTTGGAAGTCACGATTCACCTCGCTGATAATGCTGCGAATCTCTGCAGAATGATTCATCAGCAAACCAACTTCGCGAGACACACTACGCAGAATGGTGTTATAGTGGTCACTAACCCGGACACGATACATCTCAATTTTATCGTTCTCAACAAAATCCTGTAGGTTGAGGGCAAAGACCAGATACTCCTCATCATATTGCGGAGTGATAAAATGGAAAGTGTTGTTAGTACCAAAGTGAGAATTGAATGAATTGGTGGCACGTTTCAGTTCCTCCATCTTTTGGCGCTTCTTGTTAACAGTACCTCGCATCTGCACAACCAATTCTGACAATGCTGATGTTGAGGGCAAAGTCACATCATCGTGCAGGAAAGCCTCTGGCAGAATGTTCTCCACTTGGCATAGTTGCTCATATTGGGTCAAGCCATCCTTCATGGCCTTAACCGTAGCCTGCTTGGAAGTGAGAAGTTCAGATTGTTCTGTTCGATCTGCTTCATATCGTTTGCGCTTATCTTCATACTGCTGACGGGCTGTCTTGTCCTTCGTTTCCAATTGTCGCTTCTCTTCGCGGAATTCAGACTCATGCGAGAAGAGTTCTTCTTCGTCCTTTCGGTATTCGATGACAAAGTGTCGTTGCTGGTCAATCTTGTCGAGCACAGCCTGTACCCATTCGCAATCTTTCCGGCAGAGGTCAAGTGCATTTGTATCAGCACCCTTGCCTTTCAGCTCATCACGTTCCTGTCGTTTCAACATCTGCATGCGTTCATCAATGTCATTTTTCTTAGCTTCTCTTTCATCTGCTTGCTTCTGTCGGAAAGTGTCGAATTGCTTCTGAAGTTCACGTATTGCTGCGTTATAGTCACTATCAGCAGCCTTTATGTCCTTCTCTCGCTTGCTGCGTTGTTGCGTACGGTTGTTTTTCTCTCCATCCAATGCCAGCAAAGTTTCATTATACACCTTTGTCCGTTTTTCACGTTCTGCTGCAACCATTTCCTTTTCTTTCTGTTCTGCCTGGCGTAAACGTGTTTCTGCATCCTTGATCTTTGTTGGTATCTGCTCCAACTGAACTTTCAGAATAGTTTCTTGTTGTCCAAATTCTGCAATTTTGCTTTTATAACTCTTGTGCAGTACTTCCTGTTCATTTTCTAATTGGATTTGAAGGTCTGACATTTCTTTCTTTTTGACAGCAACCGCTTCTTGCTGCTGATTTTGCAGGCTGCGGTATTCGTCTGGAGTGCGATGGTGCAGAGGTATTGCCTCCAAATTGATGCTTACTCCAAAGAGTTGGCTGTTATCAGTCAGTTGGGGAGATAGACCTTGTGCATAGAGCACTTGCTGTTCGTCTACAACCTTGCCAATATTGTCTTCCCATCCTGGTTTGTTCTGGCTAAGCCACTCATAGAAAGAACCTTTCCAACGAGCAAGTATCCCTTCCGTTTCGGAGAGTTCTGTTTGCAGCTTTTCGAGCTGACTTTTAGCCTCTTCCTGTTTGTGGTCATAGTCGCGCTTTATCTCATTGCTCTTCATCTCCCATTCTTGCCGAAGGGATTTTAAGTTATTTGATGTGATAGTCAATTGGCTGTTCAGTTGATGTTCCTGAGTTTTCAAGTTCTGGATATCCGTCTCGTAGTCGCCTGTCTCCTTTGCCATCGGATGCCAGTATTGTAACTCCGTCAGCCGTTTATCTGCCAAGTTGTGATTCCCCTGCAAAACATTAAGACGTTCATCCGATGCTGCTAGCCATTCTCCGTATGCATCCTCCACAGACTTTTTACGTAGGTCACGCACCTTCACGCTCTTGTCACGTTCTGTCTGTATGCCGTCGCGATAGCGTTGAAGTTCTTCCTTTTGGGTCAGTCCGAACTTACTCCACTCGTCATCAAGTGCAGAAAATAATGCACGGTATTTATCTGTCACATCTTTGTATTGCTCTTCCAATGCGCGAAGCAATTTTTCTTTTTGTGTCTTCTCGCTAACGTATTTCTGTTCTTGCGCATTCAGTTCGATAATGTCCTTGATACCGATTTCCTCGTAGTGCTTGCGTTTTTTACGAATATCGTCTAATCGCTGCTCACGCTTGCTGATTTCTTTAGTCAAGCGGTCATGCTCCTTCTCATACTCCTGCTGTATGGCATCAATCTTCTCTTTGAGTTTTCTCAGTTTCCCTTGTATTTCCAGAATCTCTTCTTCTGTCAAAGGCAATTGCTCACGAGTATGGGTAACCACATGGTTCAACTGATGCCAGGTCTGCATCATTTCATAGTCGAGGGCTATCAGCAAACGATAGTTGTCAACGACCTTTGCTGCTTTGTTGCGTACAGGTATCTCACCACTACTGTCTTTCCTATACCAACAGTCTATCTCGTCGAACTCCCGCTCGAAGTCAGCCACCAAATGACGATAGTCCGACAGGCGGATACTGTCCTCCACCTCTGTCATCGACTGTATGATAGTGTTCTTCACAAAATCGGCATCCAATTTACTGTTTAGGAATACATTTTGGATACTTCGTGGTATATTCTGGTATTTCGAACTCTCCACAATGGCGTACTTGTCGTAGCGATGGCTACGGTCGTGTGTGTTGCCGAAGATGATGTTGCGATACTGTTCGTATGTCTCTATCTTGGAACTGATGTCATTGCTTCCTATTCGTTCACGAATACGTATCCAGTCACTTTCCACTCGTCCGCTGTCATCAACAAACCATGATTTCTGATAAGGTGCATCAATGAAACGGAACACAGCCTTTCCCTGACTGCGATAAGTAAGGATTGAGTAGGCGCTGTTTTCGGTCTTTACCTCATATACTATATAGGAGTTGCTGTAACGGAAATAGAACTCCTCAAACGACTTCTGCCCCTGTTGGATGCCCAGGCGCATCTTATCAGCATTGTAGAAGAATAGCAATGCTCTCAATACCGTACTTTTACCTACACCCTGAGTGCCGGCAAAATGAACGTTACCGTCCAGCATCACCTCTGCGTATGGAATGTTTGCCGAGTTCAGGAATATGATTTTATTCAGATGTCTCATAACTCTGGTATCTCCTCTTCGTTATAAATAGTTATCAGGTTCACCATATCTTCTGCGTAACGGAAAGCGGCAGTCACCTTGTAGGTACCATCCTCTTCGTTAATCAACTCTGCGAATCCCATAGTTGTCAGTTCGGTGATGAGCTTTTCCACAATATCCTGATTGGTGTTCTGCTTACGGAATAGCTTGCGGGCCTTGTCACGCAGTTCCACGTCAAGGTTAATACGCTCCAGAATATGGGTGCTTCGGAACTGGAATCCCGTAGAGAACGTGATGTCGTAAGTCTTCAGGAAGTCCAATATATCTACCCATTGAGCAAAACTCTGCAACTTTTGCTCAATGGTCTGCTTGGCCTCTTGGGTACGGGCAAAATAGTAGTAGCCGTCACCCGACTCCAATCTCAGACCTAACTCAGAGAAATATGCCTCATAGTCGGTATAATTCTCCTCTATATCATCATAAAGGTGTTTCACTTCCTGGTCTGTGCTGTCAACAGAAAGGAAACCACCCTTACTCATCCGTTCAAAGATTTGTCGTGTATTAGCTCGCATATATCAGTGCATATTCTATATTTTCAAATGTCTCGTACTTATCAGTAATGCGCAGTTCATCGCTGTGCTGTGTTGCCATCTGGCAATAGAGGATAATGTGGTCGTTGAGGGTTCGTGGCAGATGATAGTTATAGTTTTTAATAAACGAGAACAAGTGCTGTCCCTGCGCTTTGAAAGCGTTCCACAACTCTGTGGTATTCACACTGCTCACTTCCTCGATGTTCTCGTTCAAGAACTCTCGGTCTAATGGCTCTGCCTCAGTCCTTGCCAGCCGACGCACATCATTCTTTCCGGCAATCTTCCTTATCAAGTCGTATGCCTCTTCGTTGTCTCGGAGCATATCTACTGATAGAAAGATGCGATTGTAAGGACGTTTCTCCATCCACAATGGATTGACATCATTCAATGTACGTACTATATTTGTATCTTCACGCCAAGTAAGTTGGTCTTTCAAGTATTTCAACCGGCGTATCTTCTTCAACAGCTGACTCTGCAACTCAATCTGGTTGATATAGTCAATAATCTGATGTTCTATCTCAAGTAGGTTGTGGTCGGCTTCCGTGAAATCATTGCGTACATCCATCGTTGTACGTTGCATCTCTGGATCAGTAGCCATTTTGAAGAACACTACCTCACCGTCCATCATTTTCTCACATTCTGTAATCAACTGCTTGATTCCCTTCCGCTTCTCATCCAGATTCTCGAGTCGTGTCTTTTTAATCTTGTAGTTGGGTTCCTGCTTGTAGGCCACATCCACATTACGCTTCAGATCAATAACATTCTTTAGCGTTCTCAACCCTATACGTCGTAACATCTTACGCACATTACCTTGGTATTGTATCTTGCGATGTTCATTAGTTTCTTCAAGGTAATATCCAATGTTCTCTTTCAAGGCATTGATGTGCTCCCTTACACTGGCCACACTTATTTCCTCATTCATGTCGAGAACTTCCTCAAAGAACTGCACATACACATCCTCCATCTCCAGGAAGTCGCCGTTCTCATGAATCACCCCATGCTCTATCAGATACTGCACACGTTCACGTTTGTAGTCAACAATCTCCAGGGCAAAGTCTGTGCGATAAGACAATGATCTGCGCCGTTCAAACATGTCGCGGAACAGCACCTTCTCTCTGTCAAGCATCTTAACAAGTTCTTCTATCGTTCTGAAGTGTGAAAGTATCTCCATAAATAATCATGCTTTCAAATGCTTATAAAGGCTTAGCTCTGGTGAGCTATTCATTTTTCTTGGATTCCTGAGAAAGGAGATATTGTTTGTACTCTCTCACAAAGAGTTCTTTTAGGTCTACTTCCAGTAGATCTGCAATCTTTAATATACACGCAAGGTCTGGTTGGGAAGAGTTCGTACACCACTTGCTGACAGTCGAGGGGTTAACACCGAGCTGCTCTGCCAGCCATTTGCTGGTACGTTTTTTCTCTACGAGAACCAATTTAATTCTGTTTACATCTTCCATACGATAAAGTTTTTATGCTACAAAGATAATGAAAATTTTTCATTTTCTGCCGAATATCTTGGTTTTTCTTCTAAAATTATGTTTTTTTACGAGTTCCGGCACTCAAATCAACAGGAGATTTTCTCAAAGTCAACAAAAACCGTAGTCACTTTATCCAGATAAAGATTATATCTACGAACAAAGTCGTGCCAAAGATGTCGGTCTGACGACACGTTAACATTGGCACGATTAACAGCGGTCAAAACATCTGTCCCATATATAATAAGGTGGGACAGTAGTTTTGTGATTTCTTTATTTCTCAATGGGGACTGTCTGCCCCCACGGCGAAGCCTTCCCCCGAGTGTAATTCAATGGTATAGATTATTATGGTCTAATTCGCGAGTTGTCTTTGTCGTCTCCACATTCCAACGATGACCATGAGGTAGGGTAGAGGGAACGGACAAAAGAAAATAGTGATATTTTTTGTTCCAATTGGTACACATATCGAAAATTATTCGTAACTTTGCAGTCGAAAAGGTTATGATGAGCGAAAACAAGCGAAATCTGACCGAAAAAGAAGAGTATTACAAATTAATTACAGATGAGAAATCGAACCACATAGAGACAAATGCTAACGGTGCTGGTTCTCAGTGTGTTAGACGGAAAAATATAGGGAGCCTCTCCTTCCGCGAGAGATACCTCTCTCTCCGCTTGCAAATCCGCATAACTAGTTGACTATCAATCAAGTTACGCGGATTCTTCTTATTCTCAGTTACCCAAAATCAGCCCCAAATCTCATCCAGAGCCCAGAGAATTCTGAAAATAGCGATTCCTAAACTATCCAAGGAGTTGTTAAAGTATGTATCTGAAAAACAAACAGGTAGCCTTTGCTATCAGATACAATATCGCTGACTGTAGTCCTACCTTATAAAATGTGGATAATCTGGTTCTCCAAGATTCGGTTCGTATGTAAAGCCCTCGTAACTGAAAGTGTTCAGATCCTTTGGTTTGTCAATTCGATTCTCTATGATGAATCGGGTCATAGCTCCACGACAAGTCTTGGCCCATACTGCTTGCACCTTCAGGTCGTTTCCTTTACGGACATAGAACAATGGTTGGATAATGCGAACTTCTTTACGGACTCGCTGCCAATCAAACAGGTGCTGGTATTCCTCAGTGGCAAGATGTATCAGGATTCCGTCATCAGCCTTCACACTGTCTATAAGAACATCAGTCAGGTGGTTCTTCCAAAATCCAAACATGTTCTTCCCCTCTCCGCTTGGTAATTCAACATTTCCCTCCATCCGATAAGGCAGAATACCATCAAGTGGACGAAGCAGCCCATAGAGGAAAGAGGTAATCCATAGCTTCCCCTGTGAATAATTGAGGTCATCAACATCCAGAGTCTCAGCCTTCAGATGCTTGTATGCTTGGCCATGATAGGCAAGAATAGCTGGAAGTTTGGGAGCATCTTCAAAGAATCGCATATACCGTAGTCTGTTTTGGACAGCAATCTGCTGGCTACAGCTTAGGATTTCAGCAATTGATTCTGCTGAGTACTGAGCCATATCCCTTGCGAAACCTTCTGCTTCACTCTGGAAGCGGGGTAATGACAGACTAACATCGGGAACAGACTTTAGATTGTCATTGGATTTCATCCCATGTTTCTCACGCTCGACAGAACAAACTGGTTTGCTTTGTTCTCGCTTAATCGAAACGTTCATTATCTTTGCGGAAGCGAGTATTATCTGCATATTAGACACCTACCCATTTAGTTGCTCTTCCAAAAACTCTGCTGCATCAGCTACACAGTCGGGACATTCACGCAACACGCCCTTTGTTCCTAGTCCTTTGACTTTGTCGAAGTCCGTCACGACTCGGTCATTCAAGCAAGTTTGATGGTTCTCGCTGCTCCGTCCTTTCAGTAGCTTGCATTGTGTGGCTCCATTTCTTTCTTGGAACTTGGTCATCATCTGCCGCATCTGTCTCATGGACTTCACCTTGTCCTTGTTGACCAATCCTAAGACAAGACCAGCCCCGACAAGTGCCCCACACGTTCCTTCCATGTTTCCCATACCACCACCAAAAGCTCCGGCAATGCTCATTGCTTCATCTTCACTTATCCCTGCAATATCGGCATAAGTATGGAGGATGGCTTGGGCGCAGTTGTGACTATTGCACCGTTTCTTTTCTGCTGCTATGTGTTTTCTTGTTTCCATGCAATTTAATATGTTGTGTTGATATACCTCTCTTCTAGATAATCCAGCCACGATACATTCCTATCGCTCTTGTAATGTTTCTTTAACACATCGAAAAATGCTTCATAGGTGATAGCGTGAAATGTCTCTCTGCCCTTATCCGTCAGAAGTTCTTCGTATGCTTCAATAGAGCCTGTATGACCATCAGTAGAATGAAAGTGAGTATTTTCTGAAGGATATAGCGTAAGAGAATCAAAATAGTCGATCATTCCTTTCTGTATCATTGCCAGTCCAAGAATGTGGTTTCTCCAAAGCTGAATGAAATCAGGATTGTTGAACTGTAAAGGGTCGTTGTTGACGAAACATCCACTGGCGCGAGTTGTTACCGAATAGGCAGATGTAGGTTCCTGCATCATTGCAAACTCTTTATTGCCCACACTATAACCCTCTTCCGTGTATTTTACTTCGATACCAATAACTCCAGTCCTTGTTTCAAACGTTTCATACTCGACATAAACGTCGAAAGCAGTCCTGTCTTGAATCGTATTGGGGGCATATTCTATTTTCCAGTTGCGAATGGTCTTAATGTCTCTATGAGGGAGTAATTCGGAGAAGCAATTAGCAGCAGCAACAAGGTCAGTCATCATTGGAACAAATATATTCCAAGGAACATGCTCACTTCGCAACATATTAGCCATCAATCCAAAATCTGTAGGAATCTTACCTCTGTCCTCACAAAGAGCTTTTCCTATCTCTTCATGGTATTCAGGAACAAAGTTCATCAACCGGGCAGCATCAGCAGGTGTAAGGATTGCAATGTCGGTTTCTGTTGTACGTCGATGTTCAAACTCTTCTGATGTTTCATTCGCACCTTGACGTGTAGAGTGGTTACGCCCCATCTTCAATTTTAGGATATTATCTCTGAACCAAGCCTGATGTTGGCGACAAGCCTTCCTGAAATCGCTATCCCCTCCATAGTGAGCTTTTGCTGGCTGTATTTCCTTGGAGGATGCTTAATACTCAACCTTTATGTTGTAGTCCATCTTTCCCAGATTATTGACAATCCTGTCAAAACCTAGTTTGTCGTATTCGGAAGAGTTAGCAAGAATGAACATGATTTTTGGGCGTTCTGAGAAATTGTATCTGATAGGCGTACCTTCAAACAATTGCAACTGTGTTTTCTGTTTGATGATACTCATAACATCTTGGAGAAGGGCTTGTCTGACATATACATTGTTTATGATTCCCTGTGACATTCTCACATGATCCTCAATGCCTGACTTGCCATCAACAGCCCCCAATCCGCATTTAACCTCAGCAAGATATACGTCATGTTTGCCTTCTTCATCAGGTACGTTGCTGACAATGAGCAAATCCACTTTCGTCTTCTCTACTCGATATTCTACAGGAATCTTGGCCTGATCTGGTGCCCATTCCATGTCAACAGCAAGATACTTCCCCGAAAAGGACTTGTGTTCAGACTCGTACTGCTGCTGAACGATAAACTCATCATGCGACTTGTATTTCTTGCACAGAGCCTTGGCATCTTCAAAATACTGTCTTACCTTGTCTGTGTCTTGCAAATCAGCAGGTTCCATGAGTTGCACCCTTAATGTCAAGCCATCTTTCCTATTTGTGTAATAGCGAGGGTTGAGCATTGTGATGTTATCAGAGGTGTTCTTCCTGTGAGCTATTTTGAGAATCAGGTTCTTCTGACAATATATCATTACTTCATCCTTCACTCTGATTTCAAAGGCCAACTCTTTGTCGGACTTTACATACTGGAGGAAGTCATAATAAACACCGCCCTTCAGATACTTTGCCAAATGATCAGATGATAGAATTCTTGCCATATTTTTACTTTATTGGATCAGTACAATACTCTCTACGGCCACAATCCTTGCAGAACTTGCCTATCCACACATTATCGAACTGCTCAATGGCTGCATCAACCATTTCTGGGTCATCGGTCAGGATGCCAGCCTCGAAGTTTCTTTTTCGTGGCGATTTCATTCCCATCCCTGCGCCAGTCAAGTTAGCGGAACCGACGTATGCAATGGAAGTGTCTATGATAATGAGTTTGAAATGAACTCTGGGACACAGCACACGCTCCATACCATCATAAAGGATAGGATGCTTCTCGTGATCCTCTCTCCATGCTGTTCCTGGTTCTTTGGCATGAATCAGCCTGACCTCCACACCTTTTTTCAGTAAAGAGGCTATCAGGGCAAGGAATGGCTTATCATCGATATAAAGGTCTTTGATGTCTGCCGTTCCAATCCACACCGTCTGTTTGGCTTTGCTTACCAGGGACACGACTTCCTTGTAGTGGTTCTCGTCTGCTATGTACTTGATGAAGCTCATTTCAACTGTTTGCCATCAGAGAAAGCATTACCAACAGTCTTTCCCAACTGAATGTAAGTATGATGTACCGGGTCGAATGTGATAAGTTTCATCTGCTCTACATCTGGCTTTCCATCTTCTGCCAGGTACTTTTCGTCACAGAGAATGTTCACGATTTCTGCAACGAGATAATAGCCAGTCTCGCTTTCGTCTATCTTCTGCTTTACCCGACATTCAAGCGTCATAGGGAACTCCTTGAACACAGGAGCATTGACATTGGGAGCTTTCTCTACAGTCCATCTACCGTACATGAAAAAAGTGACCACGTTGATGACAGCGAGGTAGATAAGGACGATATGTGGGAGATCCATTTCTTTCATTTACTTTTCAAATGGACTTCAATAGATTCTTAGCCAAAGGTACATACCAGTCACGGACTTCATCTGCTGTCGGAGTATGACCTCCTGGGAAATGGAATGACTTGTTGTAATACTTCAAGAAGGTTGGTTCAAAGTGTGCCAACGTATCTTTTTCTCCGAACAATCCCCAAATTCGATCTTTGAAGTCGGGATTGCAGTTATTGAATTGAATAGCCTCCAGTTTTGCAAACTCTTCAATCAATGTCTCATCAATGACAAAGTTCTGATTGCCGTCCTTTCGAGCTGATTTGTATTGATGCTCACCAATACGCTGTTTCAGGAACTCCGTCATCTGGAAGTGAGGATTACCGAGCAAAGCTGGAACCCCAACAACAGGAGCCACTATCTGAGCATAGAAGGAACCACAACTATTACCAATCAAGAGGCCTGGCTTCTCACTGTCAATCAGTCCACGAATAAATTTGACAGCCTCTTTTGGGTGCATCGGCAAGTCAGGTGTGATAACATCTGCTTCACCCTCAAAAGCCTCTCTCAGTGCAACAGCAGGTACACACTGACCACTGGCATAGAAACCGTGAAGGAACAGAATCTTCTTCATCCTAATTCATCTTAGTCATGTGATAGCCCATCCTGTTCAACTGCATAGCGGCTCCAAACAGGTAGAGTTGATGCAGACA
>JAEEGK010002931.1_pt1 | contig 42762 bp, 37 predicted proteins | sample 8958771 | NCBI WGS metagenome assembly JAEEGK01 (sample SAMN16246547, study PRJNA631951) | gut metagenome | biome: gut microbiome; feature: rumen; material: SC-attached | host: Bos | place: Iran: Karaj | collected 2018-10
CTGTCAGCATTACCGACTGTTTAATCATACACCTTAGAGCTTCAGACTAGATGAACATCCGAAGGTAACTATTTAAATTTATTTGCATAAATTCATTCTCTCATAACGTAGTTCATTCACTTTTCAGCGAAATCACTTAGACTAAGCAAAAGCCATAATTGCCTTAAAGGTTATTATGGATCGTTTACTAATCAGTCAAACTCCAGTGAATTAATTTCATTAAATCTCGCCTTGGCCACCACACTGTCAATAATCAGTTTAACACCGCGCTCAAGATTGCTTCCCGGGGAATAGTCATTCGGAGAGATCATGGAAATTCGTCCGGTTTCAAGATATTTCTGTGCCATCTGCTTCTTTTCCGGCATTTCATCCTGGTAGATCATGATGGCAAACCCGCCGAAATTTTTAACCAGGCGCATGCATGGAATATCGGTGGCACCGTCACCGATATAGACAATCTGTGAAAACGGCAGAACCCGGTTTTTATGAGGGGTATAGGCATTGACGGAATCGTCATCACGCTCATCCAGCACCCCTTTGTTAAGCCTGAAAATATACTGGGTCTTGTTGGTATAGTTAACCGCGCGGGCCGGCCAGATCGGGTTACCCTCCCCGTCATACATATAGCAGGAGGCAAAAATGCGGTTGAAATAACGGGCAATCTTTGTGCCTTCGATCATTTCCTTGAGACCTGATGAAATAATGTAGTGCTGTACATCCACCCCTTTTGATTTACCGTAGCGGTTGATCCGGTCAAACCAGGTATCAACACCTTTGTAAAATCTGATATTCTTGCCGTATTCGAAAAACTGCTCACGGCGGATCTGTACATTCTTCTCCTTTGCCATTTTCAGGATCAGCCACATATAGGCAAGAATGCCGTCCACATTCTGTTCATTGCTGAGTTCAGCCGACAGTCCCCAGAACTGCTTAGGGGACATACCGAACTTCGGTACCAGATCGTACTCCTGGATGTTGCCGAAAGCCAGGGTACCGTCAAAGTCATAGGTGATGGCAAGTTTAACCGGTTCTGTCATATAATCTTTTGTCTGCAGCTGTGAAAACCACGGTTACTCCGTGGAAGGAAAGCCGCACCCCTTCTAAATTCAAACAAATATCCCCGTCTGAGAATAAAAAAACATCCGCAGCGGGGCCGTATCTATAAAAACAACAAAAAAAACACAACCAAAACAGACGTCTCACACCGTCAGCTGGAAGGATCAGTCAGATTTCTGTTCACTCTTCTCCCCGTTTACCATAGTGGCGGATCCAAAAGCCTTGATCGGATTGCCCACACTGTCAAATTCAGTGGTATATCTTATTATAAACGGAATTCTGGCGGAAGTCAGAGGAATATAAACTTCAAGTTCAGGTGCCCCGCCGTCAATCTTTTTCATCATGTCACGGTACATATCAGCATAATCTGCCGGGAAAATACCCGATTCAATCAGCGGCTCAGGATAATTCTGAACCACTGCAGGAAGACCGAGATCCCGCATACATCTGAAACATGGACGCATTTCCTTGGTTGCAATGGTATATTCCCAGAAATAAACCTTAGCATGCTCCACCGCGTGCCTGAACTTTTTCTCCTGGCTCTTGTAATTCTCCAGTTCTTTCTTTTCCACTGTCACATTGCGGATCATTGCATAAAACAAGATTGCAGCAGGACCTTTGGCTATAACTCTGACGCTGGTTCTAATACAGATTGATGATTCACCGCAGCAGTTTGACCGCAGGTTGCGCCAGGTTTCGCACTCCTCCTCCCTTGCGCTTGTTTTAGCCCTTTCCAGCATCTGAAGGTAGATATTGCGGTTTTCTTCATCAAAGCAGTCCAGAAAATCGGTGACTACGATATCCTGCTGAGAACTGTTCATATAAAGTTCCTGAACGTATTTTTCGTTCACACGGCTGATTTTCACCTGATCTCCCTGCATGCTCAGTATAGCGGCCGGACCGACAAAATTACTGAAAATAAGAGTTTCCATGGAATGAGGATCCCAGAAATTGCAGCTGTCCAGTTTTTCCGTGAAAATCAAACCTCTGTCAATCTTACCAAGTTCAGCCTTCCGCAGCACTATTTCAAAATCATCCCTGGCTACCGGTTTGGCATAAAGGAAACCCTGAATACACTCGCATCCTATGCTGAGCAGAAAATCCGCCTGTTCGAGCGTTTCAACACCTTCAGCTATAACTGGAAGATTGAGCCACTGAGCCATTCTTATGATGGCTGTCAGAATGAGACCGCCGCGTTTGTTGCGGGAGCTGTGCTCCATGAACCTCATATCAAGCTTGATAATATCGAAATCAACATCCTTGAGAACATTGAGCGAGGAGAAACCGGAACCGAAGTCATCCATTTCCACCGTATAGCCGCATTTATGGAGCAGATCAACCACGCGGTTGGTATTTTCAAGACTGTCCGCTACCACTGACTCGGTAATTTCAATACGGAGATATTTTGCAGGTACACCGTAGTTTCTGCGGATCATTTCCAGCTGTTTTACGAAGTCCGTTAGCAGAAGATCGTAGCGGGAGAAATTGGTTGAAATCGGAACAAGATGAATATTGTTGTCGATGCAGTATCTGATGAAATTGCATGCCTGCTCAAAAACATAGTAGTCAAGAACAGAGATAAGCCCGGTATTCTCCAGCACCGGAATAAACACAGCCGGGGAAATCACCCCCTTTTCCGGATGTTTCCAGCGCACCAGACCTTCGGCTCCCACCAGTCTGCCGGTTGAATGATCATACTGCGCCTGGAAATAAATCAGGAAATGGCGCTCTCTGATGGCATTGTCAAACATGGTGAGAATTTCATTCTCGGACATATACTCCGCTCTCATCAACGGAGTATAGACACAGGAATGAACCGTATAGTTTCCTCTGATTTTAGATTCAGCAAAGGTGGCATTTTCTATGGCTTCGGTAATGGAAACCGGCTCACCGGTAAACTCATAGATCCCGAAGTTGCACATGAGTTCAAAAGGAAGATTCATCGCCCTGATCCTGGAGATCAGGTTGATGATAAACAGATCTTTGGATGATTTATCCTGTTTCAGAATAACAAAATTATCCGAGGAAAATACCGAGGCGCACTCACCTCCCCTGCACAGTGATTTAAGAAGAGAGCCTAGTTCCTTCATGATCTGTTTTACAACCTGATCACCGAACACATCTCTTATATATGATATTCTTGCTGTGTTGAAATATATCAGATAATAATCGCGGGATCCGATTATATACCTTTCAGCCTCACGGTGAAAATTTTTGATTGACATAAGACCCGTTACAACATCAATATCACTGGCATTGGTATCGTCCATACAATTCTTGCTACCTCGTGTTTGTGTATATCTCAATTTTTAAGCGCATTCTGCCGTTTATACCGCAGATCCGCGCTTCCTTCTGTAATTTAAGCCGCCTCAGGGATTGACATCCTTCGGGAACCGGTCATAAAAGTCACGGCCGGTTTCCAGACACTCTTTAGCCGCTTCCACTGAAAATCCGCCGTCAGCCGGTAATCCGCCAAATCGTCTCTCATATTCGTCAAGGATTTTGCGCTCCTCCTCAGTCAGCGGTTTGATCCCGTTCTTTTTAAGGTATTTTATTTTCGCATCTGCATACGCTTTAAACAATTTTTCCATTCTGGTCATTTCCTGCTCCTGCCTGCCCTGCTGTCAGCGTAATTAATTTCAAGATCCGGATCACCATGTGACCTGTAAAATGCACCGCCCGACTTTATAGTTCCGGATTTAAACTTCAATAAGGGATCAATAAACTTTTTGTATTTATTGCAGCATCGACGGATAATTCTTATAAAAATCAGAACTGATTAAATTGCCGTCAAAACAGCAAAAAGAGAACAAAAATCATTCATTTTTATACATAACTGCAACAATTATATGATCATCATAAACTGCGTAATATGATGTATATCGAAATATGCCGCTGTCACAGCGGCATACTTTTATTCAGATCACATTACTGCATTCACAGTCCAGCATGGAACTACTCACCGTCTTTTTTGCGCCGTGATGAAGGTTCCAGAAAATCCTTGAGAGGTTTGCCGTCAAAGGTCTTCCAGGCCTCCGCTCCGCTGCGGTTGTTTCCGGCAATTACACAGGCGGCAAGGCTGGCACTGTTGAAGGTGTAATCCTGGGTAAAGATATAGGAATCGTTTTTCTTTTTGATTATTTTTTTCATTATCAGGGCGTCACGGACCTCCTGAGCCTTGCATCTGAAGGAGTCGGCCACACTGCCGCTGATTTCAGATTTGGCCATGACCACAAACAGAGGTTTCCTCATATCCCCCTGGGGATATCCCCACGCAAGAACATTTTTTGCAGAAAAGAAAAAAAGTTCAGTATTGTTCTTTTTGAGCTCTTCAGCATATTTTTCGGTAAGCTGTCGGGCCAGATAAAATTTTTCCGATCTGCTGACAGCGCGGCGCGACTGTTCACCATCAGTCTCCTGCGTCACTGATTCGGATGTATCCGCAGCTTCGGAGGAGCTGCTGTCTGAAACAGTTTGATCCACAGCAGGATCCCCTCTGTGCGCCAATAGAACATCAAACGTGAGCTCTTCAACACGTTCCGGATCGATCATCTCCGGACTGATCCGCAGCAGCTGGCAGTACAGTTCAATAGGCAGCACTGCAAACTTCTTTTTTCCTTCCGAATCAACTATAAATGAAATATTATTTCTGTTCACATGTTCATCCTGTAGGTAAACGATATTAATCAAATGATTAATCAAATAGTATAACTTTGTGGGTTCACATACAATAAAGGCATGCCAAAAAGGTTAAGCAGATACAAAAACTGAGCTTAAAAAATTTTTTAGGTAGCGGCTCAGGCAGCTTACTGCAAAATTATCAGTTCTAAGCTCAATAGTCAGCAACAGGTGAGTACATCAGTTCATAACTGATTGCGTTCGTATTCAAGCATGATCTGACAGTTGCAGCATGAACGGATGAATTCCGGATCGTGGATAACATCAGCATAATGACCCACTCGAATCTTTCATCATATAAAAAAACACACGCTAGCAATTGTTTGCAAGTGAATTAATAACGAATACAGAAAAGCGACGCACGTTATATCTGCAACACACGCCGCAATGTAAAAACAAATAGGAAAACTTTAATCTCTCAACCGTTGAAACCGGATTATAGATATCGTTTCAATAATTCATCGTCAGCCAGAGTTTTTTCTAATATTTGGCTTAAAAGCGATGTATATCCCTTACCGAAAGCTTTTGCTTTATTTAATGCTCTTGATGATAAACGGACTGATACGATCTGTTTTTTCTGTTGTTCTAATTTAAATTGGCGAATAGATACCATTTTTGCAAATTCTTCATCTGTCAGTTCCGGATTTTCTTCGTCAGGAACTACCGGTCTATCTTTTAAAGCCTCTAACTCTGCGATCTGTTCTTCAGTTAAAGGTGCAGAAACATCAATTTCTTTCCTTACAGGCATAGTATCTTTTCTCCTCTGCTTTAGTTGCTCGTCTTGCTGAAATTATCCGGTATAATAGCTCCCTCTTCGTATAAATAACCACTATTACAACAGGTGAGTTATCAATCAGGCCGATAATTTTATATCTGTCTTCGTTTTGCGTTGAATGTAGATCATCGTAATATACCATTCCGTTATAATCATTAAACACCTTAGTTGCTGTATCAAACGAAATACCGTGCTTTTTTATTGATTTTCTCTTTTTCGGGATCCCATTCAAATAATTTTCTTTCCAAATTAATACCTTAAGTAGTATCTATCATATTATATATTGTATTTAACAATGTAATACATTGCAACCTTTTATACCAAAATTACAATCATCAAAGGTTTCAGCATAAATCGATAAAGAAAAAAGTTACAGTATAGGTTTGATTCTTTTTGCAATGTGCCAGACAATAGGCTGAAAAAAAAACAGAATATCAAAAAAATTTCCACAGCACCGGCACGGCGGTTTACGGCAAAATTATCAGTTCACAGCTCAATTGTCAGCAACAGGTGAGTACATCAGTTCATAACTGATTGCGTTCATATTCAAGCATGATCTGTCGGTTGCAGCATGAACGGATGAATTCCGGATCGTGGGTAACGACAACAACTGTTATGCCTCTGTCTCTGCTGAGCCTTTTCAAAAATTCAGCCATTGCAGTCATATTTGCATAATCAAGCCCGCTGGTCGGCTCATCAAGCAGCATATTTTTTCCTGAAGCAAACGCGCAGCCTATGGCAAGCCTCTGTTTCTGCCCACCGGACAGGGAAAGCGGATGCCGCTGCTGCGTGCCGTCAAGATCCAGTTCTTTCAGAATATTCCTGATTCCGCAGCTAATCTGTTCAGGCGGAGTGTCAGCGGGAAAACTGCAGGAAAGTTCCTCCTCCACTGTTTCTCTGCACAGCTGATAGTTGGGATCCTGAAAGACCATAAACCATTTGCGGCAGAATTTCTTTCTGTCAATTATTTGCGCTCCGTCCCTGATTACAGCAGAGAATTTAAGAATTCCCGAAAGACAGTGCAGCAGAGTACTTTTGCCGGTGCCGTTGGGAGCGGTCACTGCAGTAACCGCCCCTTTGGCAAAGGCAATGCGCCGGATCCGGTACTGACGATCTTTTCTTTTGAAACAGAAATCACTCAGCTCGTATAATTTGTCACTTTCCCTTTGCTGCGGATATATGACTTTCGACAGATCGTTCCTGACGGTGCTGATGCTCCGCAGTCCCAGTTTTTCCAGATCCCTGTCACAGAGGCGGTTCATCTGATCCCTTGAATATTCCTTCTCCAGCCGTCCGTCCCTGAACAGCAGCATCCGATCCGCCAGATCCCAGAGGAACCACAGCCGGTGCTCGGATACAATCACTGTTTTACCCATGGACTTCCATAACCGGATCTGCCCGCGCAGTGACTCGATGGAGGAATAATCCAGACTTGAGGACGGCTCATCCAGAAGAATAATCCGCGGATCAGCGATAATCACCTCCGCCGCCGCAATTTTCTGCTTTTCACCGCCGGAAAGTTTCTGAATATTCTCCCTGTCGATAATACTTTCAAGCTGCATCACTTTCACGGTAGCGGCCAGTCTTTTCATTATCTGTTCCTTCGGAAGACCAAGACCGGATACGGTAAAAACAAGCTCTCCTGCCACATCATTCATAAAAAACTGTGAACGAGGATTCTGCATCACTATTCCGACACTGTCCGGGCGGACCAGACCGTTAACCCTGCCAGGAACCGAAACTTTCCCGGTTACCGAAGCCTCATAGAAGTTGGGGATCAACCCGGTAATCAGCCTCATAACCGTGGTTTTTCCGGAACCGGACGGTCCGGCCAGCAGCAGAACCTCTCCCAGCTCTGCACGAAATGAGATACTTTTCAACTGCGAACCGCCCTGAGCTGAACTCACATCAGTACCGGAAATATCATAGTTCACAGAAACATCTGAAAATTCAATCACATCAGTTTCTCCGTCAATACCGCACATAAAGCCGCCGCACAGAGCAGCAGGACCAGCCAGTCCTGCAGACACATTCTGTTTTCATCCACCTGGGTGCGCACCGGACTGTCAATTCCTCTGAGGAGAGCGGCAGCGGCAATTTCCGAGCTGAGCTGCACCGCATTGACAATAAGAGGAACAAAACGCTGCGTGATCTTTTTAATCCCACGCTGTCTTAAAGCCAGGGTGATCCTCCGGTATTCACCGGCAAGTACGGGAAAATAGCGGAAGATCACCGCCAGAGGAATAATCAGAAATCCGGGAAAATGAAGTTTGTACAGTGCGCAGATAAAGGCTGAATCGGAAGTACTCCTCTTCAGATAAACAGCCGCCGTTACACAGGGGAACAGTACGGTTCCGAACATTGACAGGATCAGTCGGAGAAGTTGAAGACCGCCGCCATCACCGTTCAATTCATACTGACAGCATATAAGGATACCGGCATAGCACAGTACGGATAATATTCCGGCAGTTGCGCACCGGCGGACGAATGAAAGAAGGATCATCGGAGTCAGACCGACCGCCGCTGTTAAAACCATACTCCAGAAGCCGCTGACGCATACTGTCAGTACCGGAAGCACCGCCAGCACTGCAAGCTTGGTCCTCGGATCAAGAAATCCCTTTTCAAGACCGGGATACGCCATTACACGACCCCCGCCCTGCGGAAATGCTTCTTAAGCATTCTGCCGCCAAGATATCCTCCGGCCCAGCCAAAAACAATACACAGCGTAATCAGAACAGGAGTCATCCATACCCGGGTGACGGATTTAACCGACTCAATAAACTCGACACCGTAGGCACTGTTGTCCTGGGCCCACAGTTCCGGGAAGAAAATCAACGGAATAAAGCTGCCGAAACACCAGATGGAAAACACCGCATGAGCAGCACAGTGCCAGCCCAGGGAGGTATAATTTCTCCTCCGGCGCAGAAGTTCGGCCCCAATACCGCCGGCCGCCGCAACCGGAACCGGCCACAGTCCCATACCGGTAACAAACAGCAGGATCCCCAGCAGTAAAGACATCAGCAGAACCGGTCCAAAATGCTTCACTCTGACCGAAAAGACCATCCACGGTATGCCGGCGGCCCACGGGATCAGCACGCAGTAGAGCGGCATCAGGATTGGAATAAAACCGATCGGCATTATCAGCATGCAGATCAGAAAAATCAAGGCAGTGAAAACACCGGTATCAATAAGATCACGTACGGTAATCTGCGGGCGTTTAACCCCAACATCAAAACTGTTATTTTTTTCCATTTGCATTCTCCAACATTATGCGGCATATCACTGGCTGCCTGCCGCAGACTAATAGGTTGTCAGAATACTGTCCGGCATAAACAGCAGCGGAACGAACCTTTAATCAACAATCTGAAAACCTTTCACAATTTCATTCATCTGCCCTTGGCGAAACCGCAGGAAATTTATATTTTTCATAATACACGGCAGATCTATCTACCAATCAAACATTCATCTTCAGAAGTACCAGGAAAATCCTGCTTCAATAAAATCATTTTTACCGTAGGATCGATACATTGAGCCCTTCACACCTCCGCCGATCCCGAAATACCTAAGATGCAGTTTCAAGGCATCACTGACAGCATAATCGGCGTAGAGATCCAGGGTATGTTCATCACGATATCCCGCAAAACCGCTCAATCCCAGCGTCAGCGCCTGATCCAGCGTCTGCCAGCTGACCGCATAGGTAAAACCGTAATCATCCTGTGCATCATGGTACCAGTCGTGAAACAGCTGGATATTCACATAAACGTCATGATCAAAGTTGCGATCCCATCCCAGAATATATTCAACCCTGCGGGAAAAATACATTCTGCCGTCAGAGTTGTAACACGGCGCCCTGTCGGTATAGGCAAGTTCTCCGCGCAGAGTACTGCTTCCGGCGGTGTATGCACCGTTAAGACTGTAGGTACGCTGTCTTACCGGACGCAGACGCACCACAGGCCTGGACAGTGCGGCGCCGGGAACAGATTCAAGCGCAGGAAGATCCGACATTCCGTTGTGAAAAACCGCACCGACATCAAATCCCTCACCATACCAGGTATGTCTGAGCCCGAACTCCGGCCGGTGAGGATTGAGCTCGGTCTGCAAATCCAGCAGTCCGCGGTGCTCGCTTTCATAAAGAACGGCAAACTGCTGCAGTTCCCAGGTACTTCCGTGCTCCGCGCTTCTTCTGTATTTTCCCCAGGGAAGATACACCAGCTCCGTGGTTCCCAGCGCCGTTCCGGCTGTCACCCGCGCCGCCCAGGAGGGGAACTTTCTTACGGTACGGCCGTTGGCAATCGGATCTTTAAAATCAGTGGCATTAAGCAGATCCGAGGTGGTCAGTCCGTCGGTCATTCCCCAGGTGATGCGCTGTTTTCCCAGGGTCCAGCCGACCGAAGGAAGGGATGCAAATCCAAGATCTCCTGACAGATAGGCCTCATACAGCACCGCCTGCGTCTGCTCGTCCCAGCGGTGAGCCTCATCATCGTAATCCATGAATACGCGGGTGAAACCGCTGAACCACGGGGTACTGAATTTAACGGATGAATCAAGTCTGAGACGTTCAGACTGAAAACCGTGTCCTGCGGTATTTTTCCTGACCCGGCCTTCAAGTACCCCGGTATACCGAAGATCCCAGCCGTCTCCACTGCCGGAGCCGGTCTCGGGCTGACTCTGCGACTCCCCTGCAATATCGAAGTCAAAGGGATCATCGGCAGCCGCAACCTCAAGTGAGAGCGCCATCAGAACACCTGAAACAATCTTTTTCATAAAAAATCAGCGTTTGAGACTGGTCTGTTCAAAAATTTCATCCGGAAGTCCGCTGTTGTAGGTTACCCCCGTATACTGAAGCAGAGTTCTGCCCCTGCCGGATTCCGCCGTCATAATCAGCTTGGTCGGGGTCCAGATCCCCTGAATATTTTTGAAAGCGCCTGCCATAAGTGTTTTTATATGACGCCCCTGCTTGTTGTAGTAATCAACTTTGACCGGGGATTTATATTCCTGATCCACATAGAGAACTCTCTTTGCGTAACCGGTTTCGCCGGATCTTGATTCAACCGGTACCGATTCAATAATCCACACCGGTCTGTCATTGACACGATCCTCGGCGATAAAGCGGTGGCTGTCCTCATCCACACTGCGGTACTCAAGATCTTCAAGAGAGAAATCACTGCGCATGAAGGCATTCTTACGGCCGCCTCCGCTGATCCTTCTGACCAGACTTTCTGCAGGCAGAAAAACCCACAGATCTTTTTCATGTTCGAGATCACCGTAGGATTTGGAAAGAAATCTCGTATCCTGAATATCCTTGGGTTCAGTAAAGGTGATCAGCGAATGACGTTTACCTCCATCCTCCCCTTTCTTCTGCATCTGCATGGTCATTTTCCGGATCAGTTTCTGATCTCCTCTCTGAATCACCATGACCGCATCCCTGACAGCATCACTGCTGGTATCGGCGGTATCAACCATCACGGCAATTTCCCTGCCGTCATAGGCAAAGCAGCCGGCGGACCAGCAGAAGGTCGCCGCCATCAGACTTTTAAACAAAATATTCATATAAGGATTTCCTCCGTAAATTACATCCCGAACCGGTTCCGCAACAGTGCAGACCATCTGTTCTACCGTCCCTGAACCTTTTCCCTTCCGAACGGTTTCAGATAGCGCAGCAGCACCGGTGAAACCATCAGATCACACAGAAGAGCGGCAAAAAAAGCCGACATCGCCACCATGGCAAAATTCCGCGGACTTTCCCATTTTGAAAACATGAAGCCGGCAAAACCAACCGCAGTCACCACAGTGGTAAAGCACAGTACCCTGCCTATGCCGGAAACGGTTGAGAAATAGGCACTGCGGTAATTTCCGTTCTGCAGGAAATTCATTCTGTATCTGGTAAAGAAATGAATGGTATCGTCAACGCAGACACCGAGAACAATCGGCGCCAAAGTCACAGTGATCATATTAATCCTTGCACCGGTAATACCGAGTATACCGACAGCCACAACAGCAGGAATTATGTTCGGGATCATTGATATAAGTCCGATCCGTACCGATCTGAGGAAGAGACCCATAACTACAGCTATGGTTATGAATGCGGCGATAAAACTCCACAGCTGACCTGCGGCAAGATAATCTGCTACTGCGGTAAGCAGAGCAATTCCGCCGGTAAGAACTATGGTACGGTCAGGCATTTCCCTGGCAATATAATCATCTATAATTTTTTTAAGATTTTTAATATCGGACGTGGTCAGAGATTTTGTTCTGGCCTGAATTCTGGCGGTATCATAGGCAAGACTGACCATCCGGTCCAGCTCCCTGCCGCCGCCTGATTCATACATGAGAAGATTTTCTGCAATCTGCTGTTCGGTCTGCGGAACGGTAAAATAAGTACTGTCATTTCCGTGAAGAGCACGGTTCATCTGCTTGAGCTGATCGATGAAACTTGATGTTTCCAGGATCTGCGGCTGCTGCTCAAGAAAGTTTTGAAATTTAACCAGATCACCTACCAGGCGTGGATCCTTGATCCCGTCAGCACGTCCTGTCTTTACCACAAACTCAAGGGCCATGGATCCGCCCATATGGCTGTCCACATATTCAGCCGTAACTCTCAGCGGATCACCGGCAGGAAGTTCCTGAATGAAAGCGGTGTCAATATTAAGTCTGGTAAGCCCGAATCCGGCCACAGCAACGCAGACACAGAATACCGACAGAACAACCCCCGGTGCGGTATCCACAAACCAGGCAAGACGCAGCAGCATCCGTCCGGTAAGTCCCTCCGCTTTAACCGCACTGCTGTCAGACGGATGTACTTTTCCAGGTTTAACCATGGAAAATGAAGCCGCAGGCAGGGCAAAAATAACCGTCATCAGAAGAGCTACCGAAGTACCGATTGCCGCTATCAGTCCAAGTTCACGCAGGGGGATCAGACTGGTAAATATAAACGAAGCGAAACCCAGAGCGGTTGTGACTGTAGTCATCAGACAAGGTTTCCAGATCAGCTGCATGGTACGGATGAGTGTCTGCTTCTTGTCGGTGCCGGCAATATACATTTCACGGAATTCAGCTATAAGATGCATCGAATCTCCAATCCCTACGCAAAGCAGCAGTACCGGGATCATAATCAGCAGCATATTGACCCTGAACCCGAAAATAACAATCAGTGCCATGGTTACGCAGACCGAGAGAAACACCGTCAGCATCGGAATAATGATCCCGCAGATGCTTCTGGTGGTAAGCAGCAGCGCCAGCATGCCGGCAAATGAAACACCTACCCACAGTCCGCTCTCCTGAGCCGTATCATGATCCTCCTCGTAGTTCATGATCGGAACCCCGGTCACATAGGTTTTAAGACTGCCGTGCCTTGCAGCAACCTCATATACCTTCGGTGCAATGGAGTTTCGTGCAGCCTCGATATCACCCTCATAGTTCTGAAGTGAAATCATTATTCCCAAAGTACGTGCATCCTCTGAAATCAGGCGGTTGCGGTAGGACGGATCTGCAGCGGAATTTCTGAATACATTCTCCAGTTCTTCATCTGAAGCCGACAAATCTGCGATTACCGGCTCAATAGTTACATCCGAGCCCTCTGCTCGTACCGACTCGGCATTACCCAGCCAGCTGATCCTGTCAACCATCGGCACTGCGGCTTCAAGTTCCCGGACCATTGCATCAATTTCCCGGACAACAGCTCCGGCAGACTGTCCGGTATTTTCAACCATGATGAAAACAAAATCATCATTACCGAAACTGTCACGGAAATTCTTAAGTTCACTGATTGAATGATCATTCGCAGGAAAAAAACTTTCATTGGAATTATCGTACTGCATGTGCGGAATGAAATGGAATGATCCCAGTCCCAGTGCAAGCGACAAAAGAATGAACAGTACCCTGTACTTGACTATAAATCTTAAAAAATACACGATTTCCCTCTTTAAAATTGCTGTTTATGCAGGTATTGCGCAGATCTATCCGCCGGACAGCGTCTAATGCAGCTGATAATTAATCGGTACAACCAGCCTTATGGCTCTGGTGATTTTCGGAAACGAACCTCTGGCCTCGGTTACAGTTTTAAGGGCACTTTTCTGCAGCACCTCCGCGGCGTTGGATTTGACAACTCTAGCCTCGGTGACCGAACCGTTGGGATGAAACAGGAAAGACACAATAACCGTACCGGTTTTGCCCTGCATCTGCGCCTGTTTCGGATATATCAGCTTCTGCTTAAGCGCAGACACTATTGCCGCCAGGATCGGATCCGAGCATTTCCCGTATACCATAAGCTGAGGTTTCTCATTACTCGCAGGTGCCGGTTCAGCCGGGGAGGTCCTGACAGTCTGGGCGCTCTGCGGGGCCGGCTGCGGATCTGTCCGTACTGCAGGTTGCGGCTTTTGCGTCTGTCTGCGCACCGGTTCCGGTTTGCGTACCGGCCTGGACTGAACTTTCGGTTCAGGCTTTACCTGCGGTTTCGGCTGATCTTTCGGTTCAGGCTTTATCTGCGGTTTCGGCTGATCTTTCGGCTCAGGTTTCACCTCCGGTTCAGGTATAACCTGCTGCAGCTGCTTCACCGGTTCTGGAGCAGGAACGTCTGTCACTGCCGGAGGCTCGGTCATCAGCATTCTTACAATTTCCGGACTTATCTGTTTTAATCTCATCCGGTCCGCGGTCATAACCCCGTAGATAACAGCAGCCATCAGCGGATAGTAAATCAGACTGGCTATAATGAAGGCCGGCAGCCTAAATGTCCGCCTTCCGTGTGGCAATACTGAAGTTGTCATGTTTTAATTCCTTTAGTGCATCAAGTACGGTTACGAAGATCCCGAAATCAGCACCTTCGTCAATCCGCAGTTCCAGATGACGGCTCCTCGGAAGAGCCTGCAGTACCTCATGAATATCGTCTCTGCCGATCTTTCTGCCCTCACAGATGATGGTATTGTCGGAACCGACCTCCAGCAGCGCCGGCTTCTCATGATTTTCACCTGAGCTCTGGGTCGAGGACTCGGGAAGCGTTACCTTTATGCTGCCCTGGGCAATAAACGTCGAAACACTGAGCACAATGCACAGCAGAACCAGCATGATATCGATAAAGGGAACTATGTTAAGCGGAGCTTTCGGCGGGATCAGTTTTTTCATCAGGCCCTACTCCCGGTAACCGGTTCCTTCCAGGAATTTGAAATCACACTGATCTTTCTGGTCAGAGCGTTGTAGGCAATAAGAGTTGGAATGGCAACAACCAGTCCCAGCGCGGTCGCCTTGAGCGCCAGTGACATGCCGACCATGATATCCGAAGCATTTAGCCCGCCGGACATGCCCATTTCATAGAAAGTAAGCATTATCCCCACTACAGTGCCAAGCAGACCGACATACGGCGCGTTGGAATAGATAATGAACAGAGCGGTCATATTGTTGGTGAGACTGGTTTCCATTTCGGTTCTGTCGCTGTAGGCACCGGCGTTGAACCGGCGAAGAAAGATCATCCGTTCAACGGTAAACCACAAGGCGATAAAACCCATAAAACCGAGAATCGAAAAGATAGCTAGATCTACGATATTTTTTGTATAGTCCATTTTTTTATCCCTGAAAAAAATCAGTTCAGTTAATAAGGAAAGTCCGGACCGGAGCCCCATATTCACCTGTCAGGAAACTTTCCTTCTTGACTGAGATTAACAAAGTAAGCATTTGCTAACCGCACTAGATTATTACACAAAGATAATTTGTTAGTCAAATCACATTTTTTTAATTTCACAGGATAATAAAAATTTTTGAGTAACATTCTCATTCAAATTCCAACCATTCTGTTTTCCGTTATCAGTATCCTGATGGATATTATGCGACAGCGCTAATAGCTTTATCTCCGGTACACCGTTCATCCTGAACTATTTACTGTAAAAAACGGAAAAATTCATTTTAAAATCCGTACTGACCGTTCAAAAAACGAACCGTTCTTTTCCGGCAGAACGTTAATTTTAGTTAGATTAAACTTACATTGTATATAAATTCATCAAACAATCTATTTTCAACTCTGTTTAAAAACAAATCAAAAAGTGTTCAATTTCTTTTTTCTAATATGTAAGTTATTACCTTGTAGAACCGCATTCTGCAACGGTTTATTGAGGTTATACAGTTCTATTTTCCAGGTCCGGAAACTGCCAATAAGAACATTTTATCCCGACAGCAGAAAAAACGAGTCATTGATCACATTGTTAGATTATGCTAAATTACCCGCAAAATCACAGTTAGTTCCGAACCCCATATCGGGCAATCTGATCTGAATAGTAATTTGGTATTCTGCAGGAACATTTCCTGTAATACGGTTAAGCAGACACTGTCGTGTCTGCCGTTACCGGCAGTCCGCAGACCTGCGGCTGATGAAAATATCAGATCAGGGGGTTCGGCTGTTTATTTTCAAAATTTCGATCTCTCTGTTTCCCATTCATCAGCTCTTTGCTCTTAATTGCACCGGCCGGGGATTTCTTCTGCTGTTTTCAGATCAGTTCTGTGTAACAGAATTTATGTAAAACAACAGGAGAATAAATAATGAACTCAAATTACCGTCTGAGAACGGCAGTTCTGATGGCAATCGGCTGTCTTGCACAGTCCGGCGCAGCTCTTGCTGCAGAAGATGAACTCGACGAAATGAACTTCGTGCTAGAGGAAATCAGTGTATCAGCAAACAAGTACAGTCAGGACAAGGTTTCGCTGTCCGGTCAGGATGACAAAATCGACCGCAAGGCCCTGAAGGATCACGAAATTTCTGAACTCAGAAACATCGGCAAGGTATCCTCGTCAGTGGCACCGGTTGAAACCTTCAGTTCCACCTACACCACCTATACCATCCGCGGTCTTAATTCTGCAAACCTGTATGAGCCAGGGGTTTCCGTATATGTTGACGGTGTTCCCCAGTCCTTCTCCCAGTACAACCAGAACCTTACCGGTGTGGCAGCGGTTGAAATCATGAAAGGACCGCAGGGCACCGTATTCGGAGCCGGTCCTGAAATGGGTCTGATCAGTATCACCACTAGAAATCCGGTAACCGAAGGAAACTACGGAACTGTCAGCACCGACGTTTCCCAGCTTTACTGGAAAAACAGCCTTGATGTGGGCGGAGCACTGTATGAAGATCTGATCTTCGGTAAATTCGGACTGTCAACCAGAAAGGACAACGGTTATATTGAAAATCAGAACGGACATGACTTCAACAAGGGCGAAAGCTACGGTGTCAACGGCGCACTGTACTTCTCCGGCGGTGAAAATGTTCCTCTGCTGGTTACCGTGGGTGGAGGATACAACCGCGAAAGAGGACACCGGGGAAATGCATTTCTGACCTGGGATGAATATAAGAACCGCAGACTCTCCGGGGAAGGATTCACCGGCAGTTCATCATTTGTCAACGATTACGTTGCATCAAGTACCGCCTACAGTTTTTCCGGCGGGGATCCTGCAAGCTATGAATATTTATATCAGGTTATCTCTGAAGGATATAATGCGGAACCAATCAATCCGAAGGAGGATCGCAGATCTGCCAGTGTATATCTGAAAGCCGACTACTTCATTACTGATCAGGATGCAGTAAATCTGACCTCAACCTTCGCAAACAGCAAGGCCTGCGACCTCTACATGCCGGGTCAGACCAGCTGCGGACAGAACCAGCTCAAGGATAAGCAGTATACCGCAGAAGTAAGATACAGCCACGACTTCAACAGCAAGAGCAAGGCGGTTGTAGGCATCAACTATACCAGAAGATCACTCGACAACGACGTCAACGTGGGATTCAATCTGTCATCCATTCCTGAAATTGCCTACATGGGTGAAATGTACGGTATGGATGTTTCAAACATTCCGGTTTCAAACGTTAATATCGATACCGAGGACAATTTCCTGTCCCTGTTTTCTGATATCCGCTATGTATGGGACAACGGATTCGATGCGGAACTCGGTCTGCGCTTCCAGCATATGAAATCAAAGGCTGACGGCTCTTTCCTGGATTATGAAACAGGCGCTCTGAGCAGCTATGACAACGCTTCATTCAGTGACAATGCCTTCGATTACAAGATTGCTTTCGGCTATTCATTCGACGACAGCAACAGGATCTATGCCCTGACCTCCACCGGAGCCAAGGCTGGCGGTTTCTCCCGTTTCCCTTCCACAGCAGGCTATGACAGAAAGGGATATGACAAGGAAACCACCTACAACTATGAACTGGGCTACCACCTTGCACATCCTTCCGGATTCGATCTGAACATGGCCGCCTTCTATGAAAAGGTTAAGGACAAACAGGCATACACCTATATCGACAACTCCTTCGTAACTCCGATGAGAAATGTAGGTGACATGAATTCACGGGGATTTGAACTTGACTTCGGCTACAGGTCGGATCGATTCACCGGACTTGTTTCCGGAACCTATGCAAGAGCCAGAAACGAGAAGGAGGGATACAGCAGAACCCCTGCATATTCACCAAAATTCTCTCTGGCCGGATTCCTTGATGCCACAGTTTACAAAACAGGCAGCTGGGAGGCACACGTGGGCGGTAACGGACGTTACACCTCAAAGGTATATTTCGGCGAAGGATTCTATCTGGCCAATCCTGGAGTACAGGGCGGCTACAGCACCTTCGACGTGTATACCAAATTTGTATACCGCAAGGATCTTGAAATCAAGGCGTACATAGAAAATGTCACCGACAAGAAATTCCTGATCTACAGCGACAGTCAGACCTACAGTCCAAGAACCGTTTACAGAATGGGAGCGCCGATCAATGCAGGTCTATCCTTTACCTACAATTTCTAGAACGTAGTCTGTAACCCAGTCATCTGACTGACATTACCGGGGATTTTCTCTGAAAATCCCCTTACCCTACTCTTCAAGCATATACAGGCATTCAATACACAATCATGACCGAAAAGAAAAATAACGGTTTTTCAAGATTACTTGAAATCAGCGGTGAAAAGAAAACAGCGCTGATTATCTCAGGGCTTCTGAGCATTGCCGTTGCGGTGCTTCAGACATTCCCCTTTGCCGCAGCATATAAAATTGTCAGAGAATATATAGAGAGCAGCAGTCCGGATCAGAATACGATCATTTTCTGGGCGGCGGTGGCGGGCGGTTCGGTATTCGCAGCCATGCTGCTCAGCGCCGCAGCTTTTATCATCAGTCACATATGCGCCTTCAGGATTCTGCACGGACTGCGGCTTAAAATGGCGGTTCACCTCGCCAGACTTCCGCTGGGTTATTTTGCCAGGGTGAGAAGCGGGGAGATCAAACAGGTTTTCGACGAAAACATTCCTCTGATCGAACTGTTCATTGCCCATAAAATTCCGGAATTTCTTACGACTGTTGCAGTAATAGTTTTTCTCTGCATCATCTTTTTTATAATAGATCCGCTCCTTGCCGCAGTCAGTCTTTCCATCTATCTGACCGCCTACTGGCTTCAGTTCAGGATCTATTCCAATCAGGGAATGAAAAAGGAGATCCGCGAATTCTTCGACATCAAGGAGAAAATCAGCGCCTCCGCCGGCGAATTTGTAAGAGGTCTTCCGGTACTGAAAATGTTCAGCCGCAGCGCCGACAGTTTCCAGGGTCTGCGGGACAATGTTCTCGAATACCGCAATCATGCTCTGTCCTTCGCCGTTAAAGGAAGTCGCGGGTTCATTCTTTTTACCATCCTCATGAACTGCTGCATGTTCTTTATTTTCCCGGTGGTTGCGGCAAGATACAGCGGCGTCCGCGAAACAGATTTTCAAATGATTATGAATGCAGTGTTCTTTACCCTGCTCTCCAACGCCGTACTGCCGCCGATGCTGAAAATCATGAATATCGGCGGAACCATGATGACCATCATCGAAGGGATATCCCGCATCGATCTGATCCTGGCGGAACAGCCTCTGCCGGTACCGGCACAGCCGCTTACTCCCGGTGGTTATGATCTGGAATTCAAAAATGTTTCCTTTGCCTATCCGGGAAAGGAACGTACAGTTGAGAACATATCCCTTACAGTAAAACAGGGGCAGTCGCTGGCACTGGTGGGACGGTCGGGTTCCGGCAAAAGCACTCTGCTCGCCCTTGCGGCAAGATTCTATGATCCCGACGACGGTTCAGTGATGATGGGTGGAATCGATCTGCGGCAGATGACAGAAGAGTCAATCATGAAAAACACCGGCATCGTATTTCAGAACAGTTTTATGTTCCGCGATACGCTCAGGGAAAATATCAGGGCCGGTAAAACTGATGCAACTGATGAAGAGATCATGGAGGCGGTGCGGCTTGCCGAATGTTCCGAAATTGTGGAAAGGATCGGTCTTGATACGGTAATCGGTGAAGGAGGAGCTGAACTTTCCGGCGGGGAGCAGCAGCGGATAAATATAGCCAGAGCCATTCTTAAAGACGCACCGGTTCTGCTGCTTGACGAAATCAGCTCCGCCCTCGATCCGCAGAACCAGCTTAAAATTATCAGAGCCCTTGAGAATCTGAAAAAAGGCAGAACCCAGATCATCGTGGCCCACCGCCTGGAAAGCATCGTCAATGCAGATCAGATAGCCCTGGTGGACCGGGGCAGGATCATTGCTTCTGGTAACCACGAATCTCTGATGAAAGACTGCGCGCAATACCGCGAAATGTGGAAACTCTACCGGGAATCCTCCTCCTGGAAAATCACCGACAGGATTGACTGATATGTTTGAATTTTTAGATCTCGTAACACTCGGACAGAGGAAAAAATTTTTTAAAACCGTACTGCTGGTATCGCTGAGCGATCTGTTCAATTTTTCCTCGATTTTCTTTATCTGCTGGATCATCTACCAGATGTTCAGTCCCTGGCTCGACGGCTCGGAACCGGAAGGGCTGGCGGTTGCAGCCTGCGCTGCCGCCGCTTTTATGTTACTGTCCTATTTCATCGCTGTTCCCGGATACCGTTCCACCTATATCGACACCTACAGACAGAGCGCTGCAGGTAGACTGCAGCTGGCGGAACATATCAGAAAACTGTCAGCCGAACAGCTGGCAGGCCTGGATCCGGAGCGGATCAGCCGCAGCATGATGAATGATTTTGCCGATCTTGAGACCGTCTGCTCCCATCTGCTGCCGGAAATCTGTTCTGCGGTGTTCGTCTGCCTGTTGGTGGCAGCCGGGCTGACAATCTACAACTGGCAGATTGCTCTGTGCTTTTTCTGCTGCATTCCGGCGGCGTTTCTAATTCTCCGGGCGGTGGTCCGCAGAAGCGGCAGCATGACCGACAGACAGAGAAAGACTGCACTTGAGGCCTCTTCAAACCTGTCTGAATTCATCTCCGGAATTGCCACCTTCAAGGCAAACTGTATGGGCGGGGCAAAATTCTCACGCCTGACTGACAGCTTCGAGCAGCTCAGAAAGCAGAGCCTGCGGCTTGAGGTAACCATGATGCCCTTTGCCCTTATGGCCATGTCATGCATGGGTTCAGGCATCGGCATACTGGTTTTTGCCGGTCAGTATTTTATCGCCTCCGGAACTGTCACCCCGGTTGAATTTCTCTGTGTCACTCTCATTGCCGCCCGCAGTATCGTACCGATGCTGACCTTCAGCGTGGAGTTTCTTGAACTGCAGTACTTTGCCGGAAGTGCAAAAAAAATCAGGGAACTGATGATGATGAAACAGATGGAGGGCAAATCAGCCGGACTGCCGGAGGGATCCGATCTGCAGCTTGATCGTGTATGCTACAGATACCCCTCAGCAGCAAAGGATGCATTAAGCAATGTAAGTCTTTCAATCCCCGCCGGAACCTCCGTTGCAATTGTAGGTCCGAGCGGCGGCGGTAAAAGCACCCTGCTGCGACTTATTGCAAGATGCATGGATCCAACCTCCGGACAGATCAGGATCGGAGATCCTGCATCTGCGGTCTGCTATACAGATCTTGATCCGGAGGAACTCAACCGGAAGTTTTCCATTGTCTTTCAGAACACGGTGCTGTTCAACGGTACGGTCCGGTTCAATGTAACCCTGGGGGATGAAAGTTTTACCCGTGAGCAGGTGGAAAATGCGCTGAAAACAGCCCGCGTTGATTTTGCCACCCAGGATGATCTGATTGCCGAGTACGGACAGAATCTGAGCGGCGGCGAAAGACAGAGGATCTGCATTGCAAGATGTCTGCTGCGTAAGGCTCCGGTTGTACTGCTGGACGAAGTGACCTCAAGTCTTGATGTGTGGAACAGCAGAGCCACCCAGCAGGCCATCAGCAGTCTGGCCGGTTCCGGCACAGTCATTGTCATAGCCCACCGCCTTCAGTCAGTCACCGACTACGACAGAATTATATTTGTTGAAAACGGATCTATAGTTGAGGAAGGAACTCACGGGGAGCTGCTGGCGCTGAACGGAAAATACCGGGCCATGTGGGAGGCTGAACTGCACGGATTTTCACAGCTGTGACAGCAGGACTCAGGAAAAACAGTTCCCGGCAGTTCTGATCCGTACCGTTTACCGGTGCTGCAGACATCGCGCAATTCCGGCGCATGTAAAACCTGCAAAAAAGGCTATGCAGCCGGATAGATAATGATATAATTACCCATATTTTTACCTAGGTGGAGTTTTTAAAGTTGCGTCAGTCCAATACAGCACTCATCGATGCAATCCGCCACAGTGCACCTTATGTAAACCTGCACAGCGGAAGAACATTCGTAATTTTAATCGGCGGGGATACTCTGAAGGATTCCCACATTTCAAGCGTTATTTCCGACATTGCCATTCTGCAGAGTCTGGGGATCAAGCTGGTTCTGGTTTTCGGTGCGAAACCGCAGATTGATCAGGCGCTTGAAGAAGCCAATATCAGTTCCAAATTTCACCGCCATCTGAGGATCTCCGATGATCAGACCTTTAAGATCATCAAGCGGATCTGCGGAGAAATCCAGCTGGATCTTACCGCAAAATTCTCGATGGGAATTTCCAACACCCCGATGCAGGGCGCCAATATCGGCGTGGTAAGCGGCAACTTTGTAACCGCCAAACCGATCGGTGTAGTTGACGGCGTTGATTTCTGCCACAGCGGAAGCGTAAGGCGAATCAACAAGCGAGCCATCAAGGATGAACTTGACCGCGGCAATATTGTTCTGATTTCACCGATCGGTGTGTCAGTTACCGGAGAAAACTTCAGTGTCAATGCCGAGGATATGGCAAGCCGCATTGCAATCGATCTGAAAGCCGACAAGTTTATCACCTTCAGTTCCTTCCCGGGCATTCTTGATGCCGACGGAAATGCCGTTCCTGAACTGTTCATTGACGAGGCCGAGGATTATCTGCACAAACTCGGAGATGATGATTTCTCCAATACCGCAAGATATCTGCGTGCTGCAGTGGCCTCCTGCAAGGCCGGCGTACCTAGATCACATCTCGTAAGTCACATCGAGGACGGAGCTCTGATCCAGGAACTGTTCACCCGCGACGGTATCGGCACCCAGATCGTTCAGGAAAGTGCTGAACAGTGTCTGCAGGCAACCGTAAACGATATTCCGTCACTGATGGAACTGATCAGACCGTTCGAGGAAAGCGGCGCACTGATCCACCGCGCCCGTGAACAGCTTGAACTGGAAATCGACCACTACATTATCATTAAACGTGACGGTATGGTTATCGGCAGCGCCGCTCTGTACTGCTATGACAACAAGATGGCGGAACTTGCCTGTCTGGTGATCCATCCGGAATACCGCAATTCAAACCGTGCGGATATACTGATCGAGAAAATTACCCATGAGGCGCTCAACCGCGGGATCGAAAAACTGTTTGTTCTGACCACCAAGACCGCGCATTTCTTCCAGGAACGCGGATTCGAGGAGGGTGCAGTGAGTGATCTGCCTTTTGAAAAGGCCAGTCACTACAACTACAACAGAAATTCAAAGATTTTCATTAAGAATATCGTTTCAAAGGAATAGGCAGATCCTGATCTACCGTTCTCAAACCTTCTCCGTTCGGGGAAGGTTTTTTTATGCATAATCCTCTATCGTCAGGTGTGTCTGCAGTCGGAATTACTATAAACCGCAACAAAAGCCCGCGGGGATCGGCAGTCATAAACTCATTTGTTCCGAAAAAACTGATGACATATACGGCAAAACCGGATATTACCTACTGTAATACTATATTTTTGAAGATCCCGCCTGTGTTATAATTTCCCGTGTTTTGAGCTGCTTCGTTAAATGCAGTAGTATTTTTGTTTTGTTCGAGGTTTATTATGAGCGATACCAAATCGCAGCAGAAAAAACGCATCATTCTGATCCTGGCTTATGCTGTAGCCATAATTCTGGGCGTGATTAACGGATTGTACGGAATTGATTTTACAATTTACAGTGCGGATGTACTATCCATGATTTTTATCCGTCCGTTTAAATTTATAGCTGTGCCGCTGATTGCAGTTTCAATCATCTGCACCATCAGTTCTGCAGCCGGAGACGGCAGCAACCGTTTGATATTCAAGAGAGTTCTTTTGTACACTTTTTCCACCACCGTGTTAGCTGCATCCGTTGCCGCGATACTGTACAACATCTACTCTCCTTCGGTATATTCCGCGGTAGAGCCGGATCTGAACCCGGATATCTTTGCGGACGACAATGATATCTCCTACGTCGGCAATCTTGTTAATACCTTCCCTGACAATATCTTCGGACCGTTTATTGAAGGAAAGGTGCTTTCGGTACTTTTTGTGGCACTGCTTTTCGGTGCTGCCATAAATCACATTCAGGAAGGCAGGGCAAGAGATACCATTGTTAATTTCTTCAACGCTCTGCAGCAGATGCTTTTTGTAATCGTAAACTGGCTGATAAAGATCCTGCCGATCGGTATATTCGGCTTTATAACCCAGTGCGTGGCCGAATTTAAAACCGGCGTAGATCTGAAAGGTCTCGGCGGCTATTTTGCCACGGTGATTACAGCCAACCTGGTGCAGATGTTCGTGGTTCTGCCGCTGTTTCTTCTCTGCAAAAAACTTAATCCTTTAAAGGTTTTCAAGGGAATGATGACTGCTCTGACCGTAGCTTTCTTCTCAAAATCATCCGCCGCCACCCTGCCGGTTACCATGAAATGTGCCGAAAACAACTGCGGTGTCAGATCATCGGTAAGCCGCTTTGTACTTCCGATCTGTACAACCATCAATATGAACGGCTGTGCGGCATTTATTTTCATTACCGTTATCTATCTTATGCAGAATGCCGGGGTGGATATTTCAGCAGGCACCATGGCAGTCTGGATTTTTATTGCAACACTGGCAGCTATCGGCAATGCCGGGGTCCCTATGGGATGCTATTTTCTGGCGATGAGTCTTCTTGCCTCCATGGATATTCCGGTAATGCTTATGGGTCTGATTCTTCCGATCTATGCGGTGATCGATATGCTGGAGACATCTCTTAACGTATGGTCTGATTCCTGCGTAGCCTCCATGGTTAACAGGGATCTTGAAAAAAAGGAACAGCTAGACCGGACTGATGTAACTGCCGGGCAGTAATTAAACAGTGATGACTGTCTGCCGGAACACCGGGTAACAGCCGTACCGGTGAATTAATTTCATAGAAAGCTCTGCCCAGGCAGAACTTTTTTTGTATTCTGTCTGCCATATCCGGCAAAGTAATCAAAGCTCCCGGGATCCCGGCTGTACATTCCTCCGTTATACGGTAGAGCTGAAAATACCTGAGTCAGATTCAGGCTTTTCACAGTTTCGGATGTTTTGCTGATAGGATAAAACCCAAAAAACCCTGTTTTACGCACAAAAAAAACGGGACCGAAATATCCCGTTTTTAGCGTTTGAGTACAAAATAAGAAAACGTGAAGCTCTATGCCTTGGATGCGCTCTGCTCAGCCTGTTTCATCTGCTGTTCGGCGATCAAATCCTCCAGATGCTCCTTCTGTTTTTCCAGTTCAGCAAGATCAATTTCAGTGGTCTGCTGCTCGGTGACTGCCACCTCACTGCCGGCTCCGGGACACATTCTGTTCTTGAGATTGTCAAGAGACTCAAGTATGGTCTGTCTGTGTTCATTGTACAGTTTATAACCCACTGCACCGGCGGCAATTCCGAGGCCGACCCCGATCAAAAAATTCTTGTCTAAAAGCATATACTGTTTCTCCTAAATATTAGATTTCACCGGCGGCTTCACTGCCGCTCCTGGTCTGTCCTGTCTTCCTTGCTCCCGTCTTCTCAAACAGAAGCCTTGAACTGTTAAGCACCACTGCCACGGTTGCTGTATTGTGAATGGTTGCAGCCAGCAGAGGATTAATCTTTCCCAGAGCGCCAAGCAGCAGAGCCATCGAATTGACAGCGATGGTTATGGCAAAATTCTGTCTCACCAGATGCAGAGTTTTCCTGCTCAGGGAAATAATGTCCGGTAGTTTGAGCGGTTCATCCGAAGTGATGGTGATATCTGCAGATTCCAGAGCAATATCCGTGGATTTACCACCCAGGGCAACACCGATATCCGCATAGGCAAGGGCAGGTGCATCATTAATGCCGTCACCCACCATCAGCACACGGGAACCGATCTGTTTACGGGCGATAAAATCAGCCTTATCCTGCGGCAGCATGTTTGACTGGTAGCCGTCAAGATCAAGCTGTCTCGTTACTGCTTCGGCATTCTGCTTCGAATCACCGGTAAGCATGATAATTTCGTCTATACCGTCCCTTCTCATGCGGTTGATGGCCCGTTTGAGATCCTTGCGGATCGGATCGGAAATAATCACAGCTCCGATTGCTCTGCCGTTTCTGGCCACATAAAAGACGTTCCAGGAACCTGCAGGGATCGAAATTGATTCAAGTCCCGCAATCTCATTATCATTCATAAATATTCTGCTGCCGACGAGTACCTCGTACTCCTGGCCCGACATGGTCAGATGGGCTCTGATCCCGCGCCCAACCACCACATCGGTAACCGCATTGTCCGGAATATCAATACTGTTCGCTCTCGCATAATTCAAAACGGATTCAGCAAGAGGATGGGAGGAGCTTCTTTCTGCGGCTGATGCCAGCATCACCAAATCGCGCGGTTCCACTCCGTCGGCGGTAATTATGTCGGTAACCTCCGGATGTCCCCCCGTGATGGTACCGGTCTTGTCAAGCACCACCGTGTCAATATCAGACAAAGATTCAATGAAATTTCCCCCCTTTACTAGGATCCCGATCTGGGCCGCCCGGCTGATGGCAGCTGAGAAAGCCGTGGCTGTCGACAGTTTCAGTCCGCAGGAAAAATCGATAAAGAACATATTCAGAACACGCTGGACATCCCTGGTTGCAGCATAGACTGCAGCGGCAGACAGGAATGAAATAGGAACCAGCATATTTGCCATACGATCGGCAAAATTCTGGAACGGAGCCCTGCGGTTCTGGGCATTCTCAACCATGTGCACAATTCTGGCCAGATTGGTATCATCGCCGACCTTGTGGGCCTCCACAACCAGCTGACCGCTCTGCACCACGGTTCCGGCAAAAACCTGATCTCCTTTCTGCTTGTAGGATGGAACATATTCACCGGTGAGGGATGACTGATCCACCGAGGCACTTCCTGAAATTACAATACCGTCGACACTGATCTTCTCTCCAAGGTAGAACACCACCTGATCGTGGACTTTAACCTGCTGGATTGGAGTCTTAACCACCGTACCGTCTACTATTTTCCAGATGAACTTCTCTTTCAGATTGAGCAGATGGGATATGTGTTTTCTGGCTTTTTCAGCGGCAGAAAGGGAAAGCATTTCAGCAAAATTGGAAAGAACAAGCAGAGAAAGACTGGATTCAGGTTTACCGGCAAGAAGGGAGGCGACAACAGCCGTTGCCGTAAGGGTATCGGCATTAGGGGACTTGTCTTCTATGAGTCCGGTAACACCGTTTTTTATGATCTGTCGTGAAATCAGAACCACAAATAGGCTGCGCAGCAGCGACAGCCGTGAAAAGAAAGAAGGAAGGGTCCGCTTAATCAGTTCAAGGACGGCAAACCCTCCCAGTGACACGATTGCATTGGTTCTGCAGGCCCTGGCCTCGCTTTCCGGATCACTTTCAGCCGTTTTCTGCGTATCCGTTCGTACCGGAGCTGCACTGAAACATCCGGCAAGCATTCTGGTAACAAGTTCCCTGGCTCCCGGTTCATTAAAATAAACACTGAACCGCCCGTTCTCCTCCGAACAGGCGCTCACGACTCCCTTCAGACTTCTGGCTTTTACCTCCAGAAGAGATCTGCGTTTTATTCCGAGATCAGCGGAGATCCTGAGAACGCAATGGTAAATTTCTGACATTCAAATCTCTCGTTCTAAATAAACTGTAACCCCACCAGACAAGCTGCGGACCGTTCGGCAGCTGTCCGAGACTGACAATCTTGTACAATCCTCTTGCAATCAAAACGATTCCGATCAGTGAGGCAAGATCAAAATAACCTGATGTATGAGCATTAATCTTGCGGCTGAGAGCTGACATATTGTCAAAAAAACTCTCCCTTACCGTACTGTTGCTCTTAAAACCGCCCGGGCCTGCAATACTTACCGGAAATACGCTGTCTTTCAATCCTGAACGCTGACCGTGATTACCACCTGCTGCACCGGTTCCTTTTAAACCTTTTTCTGACTGATCCTTAGATAAAAAAGAACTCAGCAGATCTGCAACCGGCGACGGCTTCCTTGCAGATTGAAACTGTTCGCGCAGATCTTTGTTAAGCTTGTCGAAAATCTCTCTGATCCCTTCTTTTGCCAGTGTATGGGTAACCAGAGAAGTACCGGTGAGAGGATTGCTCCTGACACCGGTAATACCAGGAAGAGAATTTAATTTTTCATCAAACAGGCGGCAGAACTCACGGTCCTTCATAAGTTCACTGAAATATCTGACACGACCGTCCAGCTCATGAACCATACGGAAATACGGCAGCTGTACACTGTTCATACCGGCACCGCCGATTTTTCTAATCAGAAACAGGATCAGCGGCTGAGCCAGTGCCGCCCCGAGATAAATCAAACTGGATTTCATCGTGCTGTCACCTTCATAAAACGTTTTTCCAGACGGTTTGCAATCTTCTGCAGAAACGGATCGGAAGAAAGCAGACAGTCCTTGTAGACAATCAGAACTGAACCGGTGCGGGTGTTGATCTTGTATTCGGAGATCCCCTCCTGCCGGCGGAACAGATTTTCAAGCATCCCGGCATTTTTTTCGTTGTTCAGGATCAGACTGCTGTAACAGCGGATCCGACCGGGAATAAAGCTGGTAACCCGGACAGAGCCGAGCAGCAGTTCAATTTTTACAGGATCCAGCAGACCAGCCAGCATAGCGTACATCATCCTCTATTCAGTTCAAAGCCAACGGCCGGAGTAATATGTTAGTTACCCCTAGCTAACTAATTAGTTATTATAATCACCTGAAATCAAAATGCAACAACAAAATAAATAAAACAGCTGACTAAGTAAGATACAATTCAGATGGTAAATTCAGTCCTCATGCGGTTCATCAGCCATTATCAGCCTGAATCATACCGTAAAAACTGATAGTAATTCTCATCGAATATGCAGATCGAAACGGATAGATACAGCTAACATTCTATAAATAAGAAAAAATCATCAGATATTTATTTTCTCAGAACAGCTGATTTTACAAGGTTCCCGGAAATATTCACATTCATCAGAATTTCGCTACCGGCGGAAGGATCGGCGGCAAGTCAGCTAATGATAACGTCCCCAAAAACGATTATAGATATTCACGACAGAGCTCCCTAGTCCAACCTAACCTGATTGGATAAAATATGCTCAATTTTTCCCAAAAATGTTACACTCTGACGTTTTTCTAGTATATAATCTTTTTCTGTTTGAGCAGACGCTCTGACGGGATAAAATTTTATACAATCTAAAGAGACATTTTATGAAAATTTCAAAATTTTTGTGCGCTGCATTTGTGTCAGCTGCGTTAACCGGCTGTTGCGGTACACATCTCTCCACTGAAGAGGTTCACCAGTTCAATCTCAACCAGGATACCGAGGCCGTGGTTAAAGCCAAACTCGGAGAACCGTGGCAGACCTTCTATTCCGTGGACATTGACGAAGTAAATAAGGCAATTTCAGGATTACGTGAAATAAAAGCAACCGACTACATTCACCGGATCGGCGTTTATACTTTCAGTTTCAGTCCGCTGCTAAGCCATGACAATGCCTATTTTGAACTCAACATGTTCATCTACCGTCCTGACGGAGTTCTGCAGGATGTAGCTGAATATACCTGCTATACCCAGCAGAGCTGTGAAGATATTCTTGAGGCGGAAAAGCAGAAATATGCAGTGGAAGATCTGGACAGACTCGTAGAAGATGCCAAAAAACTTATGAACAAGAAACAGAAGCAGCTGCTGGCTGAAAAGAAAAAGAAAGCGGATGCTGAAAGAAAAAGACGTCTGGCGGCTGCACAGGCGGCAAAAGTACAGAAAAAATCCGAACCAAAAGGAACTACCGTACAGAAGGTTATCAGATCTTCGGATCAGGCCGCCCCGTCTTCAGGCACCGCTGCACCTGCAAATTCACAGCAGCAGAACGCTACTGTTCGCAAGAACATAAGCCTGTAAAAAATTTTGCCAAAGGAAAATTTAAGAATGAAAAGATACATTTCAATTATCAGCACCCTGGCCTGTGCCGGTATGGCACTGATGCTGACAGGATGCGGCGATCCTGTTCTTGATCTCAGCGGAGACAGGGAATCACAGAAAGACAGTCTCATGGATGTAATTAAAAGCTACGACACAGAAGACAGAATTGCATTCCTTTCATGGTATCGCGGCAACAACAGCCAGAATAAAATGATCGACGGAAGAAAAGCCTCCGAGATCATCAAAATTGTAAGAAATGAATGGAAGGAAAACTACATCCGCAGCAGCATCAATCTTGATCTGATGAAATATTCCATTGAGATGATTAAATTCAGAAAACCATCAGATCTATGCGGCGGTAAAAACAAACAGATCAGCGAATATGAACAGCAGAGACTGGATAAAATAAAACAGGAGGCTGATCGTTTCAATAATGTGGAATTCTCCTGCTCGGTTAATCCTGCGAAAGAAAAATCCCTGCTTGTAACTATCAAAAACAGCAACAAGGAGGCAATAAGCTCCTTCTCGCTGGCAGTTGATACCAACTATCTTGGTGAAACAAAAGTTGCCGGAGGTATTGCATCCGGTGAAACCGCAACAGTCGAAGTTTCGTCATGGGCATCCGAGAAGGTTAAGGAAGGCTACGAATGCAGACCACAGTGGTATGTTTTCTACAATCCGGCCGACGGCAGTGAATACGCGGTAAATGTCTACAACGATCTTAGAGATCCGTACATGATCAACGATCTGCAGGATTTCAAACAGTATGCAGAAAGCAGGCAGGAATTCTATTACAGCAAATCCGGAAGATCAGAGGCTTGCAGTGCCATTGGAACCGACGCTGTTAAACTTACCGATGAAGCCCTTGCCAGAATTGAATCTCTTACGGGAATATCCGTATCAGATGAAGACAACAAATCAACCTTTGGAGGCAACTAAACTATGAAAACCAGATTTTTAGCTATCGCTTTTACTGTCAGCGCACTGCTTTCAGGCTGGTCGCTCCAGGTTCTTGCTGCTGATGCCAAAGAAGAGGCAAAACAGGAATTTATGTCTAAAAAGGCTGAATTTGACAAATTCCACGAGAAAGTCAAAGCTCTCGATCTTGATCGCAGAGACGAAAAGGAACTTGAGGAGATTAAAAGAGTTCTGATGATCTCTAAACTCAAGCACAAGGATGAGGTAATGAAGTTCATGTCCTTCTTCGGTGCAAATTCCGAAGCACTGGAATTTGCGGCTGAAGCACTGGACGGACTTAATGATGACGAACTCATCAGCGCTTTCCTGAATAACAGGAAACGCAATATGGAGTTCGTAGGAGATGCAGCCAGAAAAATCGAAGATGGTAAAAAGGCTGAGCAGATCCTCGCCCAGATTAAGAAAATGCAGATGGCCGAATCAGATCTTTCCTTCGTCCTTCCAAATGCGGACGTAGGTGATGGTCTGATAATCCAGGACTACATCGGTGAGGTACTTAAAAAGATCACCGTTAAACTTGAGAAAATTCCGGAAGATCCGGCGCATATCGCCCTTATTTTCAAAAACGATACCAGGGATTTTTCTCTGAGCAAACTCAGCATGACCATCAATATCAAGGCTGACGGCAGAGATGTTCCTTATTATACCGTGGAAAATCTGTACTATCCGTTCATGACCCCGTTAAAGCCGGGCGAGGAAAAGAAGGAAATAATCTCCTGCGGTGACGACTGCAGAAAGGCCATGGCTCATGAAAATGTCTACGGTGCATTCGAAATCAATGATTTCTACGCCAGAGTTGCAGGTTCCAACCGACTGCTTCACATTCAGAAACTCAGCAAATGGGATCAGCAGCAGCACGAAAAATCATTGAATACAATGGATGAAAGAAAAAACAGTCTTCAGGAAAAACTGAAACACTATACCGAAGAGCAGAACAACCTCAGAGCTTTACTGAAGTAAAGGTACAGTTCCTGCCCCGAACATTACGAATAAGCCGGTATACTGACATTGCAGCTCATACCGGCTTTTTTGCAATTCTGCTGATTTGTCTTTACATTAAAGCAGCCCTTCTGATGGCATCAGACCAGGGGGCGATTTCCGCATAGTGTTCGTCACGCACCCAGCAGTACGGCATGGTATAGTAATCATCATCGGCCTGAAACATCTCCCTGCCTCTGCCGATAAGTTCAGTCGGCGAGTCATTCCCTATGGCGTCGGTTCCCAGTCTCTCATAGGTATCCCGATCAATCTCTGTGAGCTGATAAAAACCGCGCCAGCTGCGCTCAGCTGTATAAACGTTATGCTCTTCATCAAAGCAGGCCTTCCAGCCCGGGCCTTTTTTAAAGTGCAGTTTTGTTTTACGCGGATCAGACGGATATTCTCTGCCGGAATTTTCAATGCTGAACATTCCGATCATCTGTGCAAACGTATCAAGCCATGGAAAAACAATGTCTTCCTCCGGCTGGTAAACAAGAGTTTTCCACATCTGCGGGTCCTTCGCCATTTCTGTAAGATTCAGCATGAACAATTTGTCTTCACAGACACATCCTGCATCCCAGGGCATTTCTTCAATATCAAAGGAAACAGTTCCCGGAGCAGTAATATTAATGTTGATCCTCTCGCAGAGAAAATCAATCAAATCAAACTGGGACCAGGTCAGTTCCCGGGATAGTGCGCATTCCACCAGCAGATCCAGAAAAACCCTGGTTCCCTGATTGGACATGGCAAGACTGAGCCGATCCGGTCTGCCTTCATTGATAGTGATTACATTACCCATACTGTCCTCCTTCAGAATAACATTGCACAAAACTTTTCAGTAAATCAGGTAACATCAGCTGCATAAGTCACAGACAGTATAGTGAAAATTAACAGGATCTAGAAGCAGTTCCAAAAAAATCACAGCCGGTTATCCATCTATTTTCCGGATCTATACCGGGCGGCGCAAAAAAATCATGAAGGAAGCACTTCAGATTATTGCGTACACAGATTAAAAACACTATAATGTGACCGTTATCAAAAAATAACACCAGAAGAGGCGCGTTACTCAGGTAGGCTGTGGAGAAATTCAGATTTCGCAGAAACAGTCCGAGGGGATGTAACGCCGAGGTTCCGCGGAGTCTGAAGCCGCCGGACCGGCTACAAAGGCTGAATCCTTTGGGCTGTCACAGATGTGAAGAGCTTCTGGCGGTAATCAATCAATTTCCCGCCTTGATGCTTCTTTCAATAATAATTGAATTTATAAAGATTAGGAGTTCTTGTGAGCAATTTATGTGTCGCAAAATTTGGTGGTTCCAGTGTTGCAAACTATGAAGCAATGCAAAACTGTGCCAATGTGGTTTTAGGTAATCCGGCAACCCACGTAGTGGTATTAAGTGCAAGTTCAGGTGTAACCAATCTGCTGGTTGAACTGGCAAACGGTCAGCTGGACAAGGAAGGTCAGGAAGCTGTTATCCAGAAGATCATCGCTATTCAGGAAAACATTCTGGAAGGTCTCGGCCACCCTAAAGAAATCACCGAAGAAATTGAAAAACACATCAAGGATATCAGAGCACTTGCACACGAAGCAAGCATGCAGACCAATACAGCACTGGTTGACCGCATCATTTCAAACGGTGAATTAATGTCAACCAAACTCTTTACCGAACTGATGAAACAGAGAGGAGTTAAAGCCTGCTGGTTCGACGTTAGAAAGGTTATGAGAACCGACAGTGTATTCGGTAGAGCTGCCCCAATCATCGAAGTAATCAGAACACAGGCAGGTCAGGAACTTGCCAACCTGGTTAAAGATCACATCGTAATCACCCAGGGATTCATCGGTGCCAATGCTGAAGGCAGAACCACCACTCTCGGTCGCGGCGGTTCAGACTACTCAGCAGCTCTGATCGGTGAAGCAATCGATGCATCTGAAGTTGAAATCTGGACCGATGTTCCAGGTATCTACACCACCGATCCTCGTCTGGTAAGCACCGCTCATCCAATCCCAGAGCTTACCTTCGACGAAGCTGCTGAAATGGCAACCTTCGGTGCCAAGGTTCTGCACCCTGCAACAATTCAGCCTGCATCAAGAAGAAATATCCCTGTATTCGTAGGTTCAAGCAAGAACCCTGCAGCAGGCGGTACCTGGATCAGAACTGAAACCCAGTCAAAACCAACCTTCCGTGCAGTTGCAATGAGAAAAGATCAGGTTCTGCTGACCCTTAAATCATTCAAGATGGCCGGAGCATGCGGTTTTATGGCTACAATCTTCGGGATCTTTGCAAAACACGGTCTGTCAGTTGATCTGGTTACAACCTCTGAAGTTTCAATCGCAATCACTGTAGATAACGGCTTCTCAGGCGGTAATTCAGACGGTAAGTCCTCTTTAAGCGATGCACTGCTCAACGATCTGAGAGAAGTTTGCAACGTAACTGTTGAAGAAGGTCTGACTCTTATTGCCATCATCGGTAATGACATGAGCTACTCAACCGGTACCGGTTCAAAAGTATTCTCTGCAATCTTCGATGTTAACGTAAGAATGATCTGCTACGGTGCAAGCCTCCACAGTCTGTGCTTCCTGGTTGATGCAAAAGACGGAGACGAGGTTATCAAGCGTCTTCACGTTCACCTGCTTGACTAGTCGAATAAGTGACAGCCGTCCGGCTTTTTCTGCCGGATAAGATTAAGGAAGGCCGGCGGATATTTCCGCCGGCCTTTTGATTTAAGATAAAAGGCTACTTTTCTCACCAGGAACAGTCAATATCAAGTTCTAGATCAACCAGACTCAGTCCTCTTTCGGTGCACAGTTTCACAATCAGCTCTTCAAAAGGATAGTTTTCAGGATCCAGCAGTTCAAAACCGTGGGATTGAATTTCAGATCTGACATATCCGGAGAGTTTCTCCTCCAATATTCCGGAAAACTCTGTTTTATAGAATTCAACAATTTTTTTACCTTTGACGTAGGGATCAAGTTCGAGCAGCGCGGCCAGACTGTCCTTTGACTTCTGCAAATCCCGGACCGCAAACTCAATTTGTGCCGTAACCATGCAGGATTGTTCTTCAGCGACGGTAGGTTCAAACCACCGGTAGATCCCGACAGCTTCTACACTCCAGTTTTTGCGGCAGAAGGCATAGAATCCGCTGTTGAGATCAAAGCTGTCCCTGACCTCGTTTTCCGTCAGCAGTTCTCTGTACATCTGCGCCAGTTGCTGCGACATTTCCGGTACCAGAGCACAGCGATCAGAGATCAGTGCGGCAACCTGCTCACTGTTCAATGAGGGATCTGCAGCAATCATTCCGGGGATCCCGGCCAGCAGTGTAACCGCAACCGCGGCAGCCTCTCTGGGTTCTATTTCAGCTAGCAATAGCTTGTTGTACAGTTTCTTGGGATGTCGTGACAAGGCGCCGACGCCGTCACGCCGGATAATTTCCTGCAACAGATATCTGATTTCTATCATGGCGGCTCCTTAAACAGCTCTTAACAGCAGTGTTACTACTCTCTGCTCTCAATAGAAAGAATTACAGTTGATTTTTCATTTTCGGGAAATTCAGAGATCTGTTCCCCTTTCAGATCAGCAATTGTACCAAGTCTGGTAAAACGACCTTCACCGGTGCCGTAATTAATGGAAACAGCCCTTCCCTTCTGCACCAGAATATCACCCGGTTGAACAGTAATGTTTCGATCCTCCACAGCGAGCTTCCACGGAAGTTCACCGGCCATCAAACTGTCCCCGTTGCGCTCGAATTCAACCTTCACCGGACCGGTGCTCATCTTTGCCAGTAATTCCCGGGTTGCACGGTTGTCTTCAAAAGCGGCCTTCATAACGCTACCGTTATACGATAACACCAGTTTCGAGGTTTCCAGCGCCTTTTTATCCGCATCGTATGAAGATATCTGTTTAACGCAGACATTAAGGTTTTCATCCACTTTCAGACTGTAGACATAATCGGTATTTCCCAGCAGGACTGAACGTTCCTCTACAATGAAAGTCGTCTCTCCCGGTTTAAGACCTTTGAAGGAGTAGACAATATCATATCTGCCTCCTTTGAGTTTTTCTCCGCCGGGCTGATCGTATTTTTTCATCCTCTCGTAGGAGACAATATCAGAATCCAGTTTCAGTGAGAAACTGGAGCCACTGCCTCCAAAGGATGACAGGGATATTTCGGCCTGCTGAGCTGCTTTTTCAGATGCTGCACGGGTTAACGGAACAATCACTGCAGCAAAAACGATCGCTGCAACAAATAATGCCAGATATTTCATTACTCTCCCACAATCCCGGTTATACCCAATCAACACATAAAACAGTCACGAGATCTACTCGCTCCACTCAATTGAAAACGACACGCTGGTTTTACCTTCACCTAGAAATTCAAGCATCTGCTCCCTGGTAGACTTGTTTCCAAGCCTGCCCAGTCTGGTGAAATTCCAGGAATTCTGATCATAGTATATGGTTATTTTGTTCCCTTCATACAGAATAATATCACCGGGAACCGCGGTTATCTCACGGTCGGATCTTTTTATTTTCCAGGGCAGTTCACCCACCTTTTCAAAATTGCCGTAGTCATCCATTTCCACGGTTATGCTGCCGGTGCTGAGTTTTTTTACAAAATCTCTGGCGGACGGATTATCCTCCAGTGATGCATATAAAGTTTTTCCGTTGCTTTTAACCACAAGGGAAGGAACCGTAATAGTCATACGATCCAGATTATCCACTGTAAGCTCCTCAATCTTCACTTTCAGCTGTTCATCAACAGTCATGGTATAGATATAATCCTTGTTCTTATTGGCAGACCGTTTCTCCACCCTGAAAATTGTTTCCCCCGGTTTAACGCCTCTGAAAGTATAGATTATGTCGTAACCGCCGCCGTTCAGCTCTTCTCCGCCTTTCTTTGAATAAACCTTTCTGCTGTCAAAAGTTGCAATGTCGGAATCGAACCGGATCTTAAACTTTGTTCCGCTCCCGTTGAAAGCATGAAATGAAAGTTCAGTACCGGAACGGCATTTTTCAGAAATATACCACCCAAGCAGTACAGAGACGGAAAGAATAAAAACACCGATAACAAGCGACAGCAGCAACTTCATAGAAAACCCTTGATTTTCATAGATACAGTAGGATCATACAATAAGACTAAGGCTGATGTACATCACAGTACCGGCAAATTATAATTCAGATCATTTTTTTAGTCGGACAAAACAGATATTTCTCCAGTTTAGGACTACAGCAGAAGCCGTAAAGCAGGACGTACCGATTCACTGCCGTTAAGCATATAGCGGCCGAGATCATTGACAGTTCCGTCAGAATCCACTATGACAATATAGTTCGGATTTCCTCCGGGTGAGCGCAGCCACCAGCATCCATATCCGTCAGGATCAGCATAAGCACCAATTCCCTGCTTACGGCTGTAGGGTGTAGGACGGCACAACCACTCCACTTTTCTGGTGCAGTAGCGGTAAAATTCAGCCAGACTGAGACAGAATACCCGATCATCAGTGTTGTTTCCTCCGGAAGTTCCGAACTAGCGGCTGTCTTCATTCTGCAGATGAGACACCATAATCAACTTCTGCTCCTCTTCAGAAAATGCCTTTCTGACAAATGTTCCGTTAAGCCATCTGCGCAGCTGCGAGATTTCCCAGGTTATTCTGCAAAACCTATGATGAAACTTCTTGCAGTAAAGGCCGTAGCGGCTCAGCAGAAGAACCTCTGTTCGGCCGGATTCACCGGTTCTTACATCAAGTACAATCCATTCGATCGGACGAATATCTGAAAGATCAATAAAAGGAAAAGAGCCGAATCTGACTATGTGCCCTCTTTGCGGCATTTCGGGAAAAACGGAAATAAGTCCTTCTAAACCTCTTTCAACTATCATCTCCATATATTATCCTACAATTTTAATATACTCCAATTCACAGACTGTGGTGTCAGACAATCCAAAGGAGATGTTTCAAAATCAACCATCATAACAAATGAGAACGATTGAAAAAGTTCTCTACTGTTATATTTCCCTTCCATACTTGTCAGGATATTTATGCATAATAATCGATACTAATCCTAATATGGAGTATGCACCAAAAAAAGACCATAAAATTTTAACAGATTCTGCTTGTTCATGTTCTCAATCAACCTTCTAATCAACCTGAGAAGGTAGCTACAATTGGCCTTATTACAATCATTAGTAACAGAGTTTTTTAGATCTGTTGATTATTTTTTAGACATGACCATTTAATTTTTTGTAATCAAATGAGCTCCAAAAGATAGGAGCAATCAAATCACTGCAAACAACAGATCTTGATTAAGAAAAAAGACAGACTAATGGTAATTTTTTGGACAATCTAGCAGGTCAGCGACACCCGGATTATGTATCGATAAGTAACATCAAAAAGATAGATTGCCTTCTGTGGGCTCGCAGGTAATGATTCACATTTGAATTAAATCTACAAACCGAATTTGAACTCTACGGGGAAGGGAACATCACGAAAAGTGATGTGCTATATCAATCTATTGGTGTCATACAATGCTAAAAAAGCGATAAATAAACCTGCCAACTAATTCGCTATCTTGATCAGTCTTTACCTAACAACTTTTTTCGGCATTTCTGATTATGCATTTTGGAGGAAGCAACCTGACGGATAATATTGCAGAAACATTTTTCGGTAAAATAAATTGGGCACTTTGAAAGCAAGTTCCCCGAATTCATCAAGTCCGAAAGTCAAATATCCAAGATAAAACAGCATAGAAACACCATGACTCATGGTATATTCTCCCTCAGCATTAAGATTGACATTTTTTTCAAGGATGCCGTATATATATCCGGATGGATTATCTTCTTCGACTTTTGCGATAGAACTAACAATTTTAATCCGAGCCTGAATATTTATAAGTTCCATCAATCTGTGAAATTTTAAAATATCCAGGTTAACTGTTTCATCAGTATAACTGCTGATCAACTCTCCTCTGTTCATAACTTCCTGTAAATAATTGACTGTAAGTGATGAGTTGAACAAATGATTTTTTGCATTTTTACAAAATGAATAGCCGTCAAATAACAGTTTCATTTTGGCAATAAGCTCATCTTCAGTAAAACTGCCGCTATAAATACTCAGATCCATTGTCTGGTGAATTAAATCTCTGACATCATTCTCAGTAAAACCTGCCATTTCGTTGAAAAGAGGATCCTGGGAAATATTGTCATAATCAAAACCGGATGTTACTGAGTTAATCATTATCGATGATACACCAGTTATGAAAAATCTCTCTATCGCAGATTCTGGCATATTTGATTCTGCTTTCAGTCTGACGTAAAAATTTATGATAAAACCTTCAACTGAATTAATTCCCGTGAATTTATCCGTGTCGGCATCAAGAGCACCATTTGCAAAATTATCATACTCATCAATGATCATGAATATACGATCTGAAGAATGCAGTCTTGCCGCTCTGAATTCCGAAAAGAAGTTTCCGATTAATGCAGCAGAACTATGGATATTTTCATCAATTGAAATGTTTAAGTTTCTGTACATTAAACAGAAATTAACAAGGGACTGCTTAACCGACAAGAAAAAATTTTCCTCCAGATTTTTCTGATCAATACCAGAAAAATCCATTCTCAGAATATAGAACGAATTTCTCTGAGGGGTTGGATTATTTCCTATATAAGTTTTGGAAAACAGCTTTTCAAAATCACCTCTTGAATTGAGATCATAATATTTGGCTAGCAGATCTGTAAAAAGAGTTTTACCGAATCTTCCTGGTCGCAAAAACAAAGGTACTTTTAACCCTCGTTTCTCAATGAGTTCAATAAATTTTGTTTTGTCTACATAAGCAAAATTTTTTTCAATCAGTTCACTATAACTGCTGATCAATTTAGGTAATAATTTCATGATGCTTCCTTTTGCTTATCTGTAACAATGTATTTTGGTTCTGTTGAGCCATCTTAATTTATCGACCAACAACTCCTCTTAACACTAAATCTCGATTAAAAATTAATCGATATACAATCACCTAGCTTTCATACAACCTAACATTCTGAAAATCACCATCAGAATAAACATCGGGGGAGCAAAAAAGAATGCCAACACAAATAGAGCAATGATAATTCTGTTATTAGCTTTTCTTTCTTCTTTAAGGAGTTCCGGAATCCTATTGGTAACTACTTTATTGGGTTGGTTGTTATAACCGCGATCTTCATAAATAAGTTGATCATCCATAAACACACTGTTGGTTGATGTGGAAGTAAAAGAATTATTGAAAAAATTACTTTCCGAGACAGAATTATTACTTCTGTTCTCTGTTCTTGTATTCACAGAGTTATCACTAAATATGACATTATCTCCGTTCTTTTTCTTAATATTCCAATTTGCCATAAGTTACCCCTCTATTAATGATTATAGGTATACTTTTTACAAATCCAAAGGCAATTTTATATTTTTTCGACAAATATATGAGATCAATTAAGAAATGTACTTCTGATGAGAAATTTTAACGTTTCCCTGGTTAACAATGGCATACTGCATAGTAGTGTCAATCTGCGCATGTCCAAGTATTTTCTGAACTTGTTCAATTGGCATTCCTTTATCGATTGCCCTGGTAGCCATAGTTCTACGAAATTTATGAGGATGAATTTTTTTAAGATCAACTTTCCTGCCAAGGTTTCTGATCCGGATTTCGACACCACTGATCTTCAATCTGTCATAGGGAGCATCCATGGTAACAAAAAGAGCTGGATTGTCGTCTGTTCTACCTCTTAAATAATCCTGCAGATGTAATTTTGCCTTTGCATCAAAGTAGACTCTGCGCTCCTTTCCCCCTTTACCCAAAACGACGCACTCACGAGCCGAAAAATTAACATCACAGATATTCAGATTCACAAGTTCTCCCACACGTATTCCGGTGGAATACAAGAGATCAACCCTAGCAAGATCTCTGGCACAATCACTGTTATCCCTAAGTTTTTCTATATCCTCATCAGATATGGTTTCTTTGACAAGTGTATTTGTCTTGATCTTGTGAATCCGTCTCATTGGACTCTTGAGAATATAGTTTTCTTCTTCAAGCCAGAAAAAGGAACTGGAAATATTACGCCTAACATTATCAACGGTAACTTTACTGCAGTTATTAATTTGCTGATATTCAGAAAGATACTGCCTCATGTCTTCCGTTGTTATTTTCTTACCGGGATTGTTATTTTTTGTAACATTTTATCAATCGTCGACCGGTAATAATCTATGGTGCGGATTGAACACCCTTCAACCCGCTTTGCTTCAAGAAACAAGGATAGAAATTCTGAATTGGAATGAGAGTTTTTATCTGGTTCTCTGTCAGAAAATACTCGAAGCATAACCTCCTGAAGTTTTTTCGTCTGAGAAACAGAAAGGTGTTCGGACATTTCGTTCAGTATTGATGCAATTTTTTCTTCCATGATGATGATACTCTCCGATTGGTACCATCCTCCTTCATCCAATAACAACTACAAAATAAACAAAACGATAACTTTCACCTAAAACGAAACCACACTCAGCGAAAGCCGGAAATCTGTTTTACTTCAATAGCAACTTTACAAGTACATCAACAACTACAGCATTTTTTTTGCCTTGTAACACTCAAAAATAAACAGAGGATTTTCATAATAAAAACTACTGTTGTAGTCATCTATCGCCGGACTGATAAATGAATTATATACTTCGAACAGAGCGTCAATTACATCTATTTTTTTATCTTCAGCAACCATTTTGATCAGACGTTTGTAAACTTTTCCTATATCCCAATAGGATGGCACCGCATATCTGCAATCTGCGATATTATCAAATGTTCCTGTTTCAATATGAGCACTTTCTATGAAATCATCACAGACTCTCTCAGGATTATCGCAGTGATAAATACCTGCAAGCTCAAAAATTTTAGATATTTGTTCTTTACATAACCTGTTAACTACGTCAGCCCTGGAATTTTTTGTTTTTCTTGCAATATAATCGATCAACGCACATGTAAAAAAAAGATCGTGATCCTTCTGAGATATTCTACCAACACCTTCCATTACTTGACCTCCTCAAAACCTCTGTAGGTCAGGCACTTCAAAGCATTGTCAGTACAAAATACAATTTGATGAGTAGGATATTTAAATCTAGCCAGGATCCAAAACTGCTCTCTAGTAATAGAACCTTCAATATAATCAGCTACATAGGAATAAATTTGATCATCAGCCATGACCCCTATGACAATATCATAATCATGAGTCTTGCCGCCGCGGCAGTCAGCAGTAAAATCAAGCCACTCATCCGACATTGCTTTAAATTCAAGAATACGTAATCCTGATATCAGCCGAACATCATACACGGAGACAATTTTTGATGGATACCTTCTGGCCCTGCGCTGCGCCTGCTCCTTGATTAGAGTACAGTAAAATCCGTTACCGAAATCCTTGGTATATTTACCAACTCTAATTTCAGGGCTCTCAACAGTCTGATATCCGCCATGATATACAGTGATCAATGCCATACAATCCAACCTTATGCTACCTACCATAAATAATCTTGCAACAACATAACAACGATTATGTTATGCAAATATTACTGCTAACTTCTTGGAATTTTAACACTCGTTGACGTTACTATCATTCTATGAACTCTTCGAAGCTTTTTCAATTGCATTAATGGTTTTACATAAATCCAATAATCTTGTCATTGCGTTCTCACGAGAAATATTGAAACATTCAGAAAGAATAATTTTTTGTTTTTTGGTGAGAGGGTAACTCAAGTGATAACCTCCCTCCAATTGTCTGC
>JAEEGK010002932.1_pt1 | contig 42760 bp, 43 predicted proteins | sample 8958771 | NCBI WGS metagenome assembly JAEEGK01 (sample SAMN16246547, study PRJNA631951) | gut metagenome | biome: gut microbiome; feature: rumen; material: SC-attached | host: Bos | place: Iran: Karaj | collected 2018-10
TTTCTGTACTGGTGAATCAGGATGCACCTTTAGCTGATGAGCGTGTTCACTCTGAGGTGATAGAAGATGCTGTTGAATTTGCTCTCGGGTCACTTGATAAACGCGAAAGTAAGGTCATCAATTCTTATTTTGGTATCGGACAAGAGCATGAGACAATGGCGGAGATTGCTGAAGATCTGGGTATAAAGCGTGAACGCGTAAGACAGATTCGTGATAAGGCTATTCGAAAACTGCGCAAGGCTTATAAGAACAGATTAAAAGACTTACGCAAGTAACCAATAAAAAAGCTCCCCAAGCGGGGAGCCTTTTTTGATTTATTTGATCAGGTCAACAGAACGCTTGAGGAAGCGGTCGAGGGCTTCACCCTTCAGCATGCCGTTCTGCAGCAGTGCCAGGTCGATGAGCTGGTGGACGATGGCGTTCTCAGCGGCAAAGCCGTTGAGCACCTCTTCCTTCTTGTGCTTCTGCTCCTCGACAGCCTTCTCGCAGTCGGCCTTCATGTCCTTGTCGTCCTGTGTCAGTTCGTCAGCCTTCTTCTTCTCCTGCTGCTGACGGATGGCAGCCAGACGGGCCTCCTGACCCTTCAGCTCGCTCTCGATAGGCTTCAGTGCCTCTTCGGTGTTGCTCTTGCAGTCGTCAAGGACGCGCTTTACCAACGGGTGGTCGCTGTTGAGAACGAGGTTCAGCGTATCGGGCATCTGACCGTAGAAGCTCATGCCCTGCTGGAAGCGGCTCATCTCCTTCATACGGCGCATCCACTCATTCTGCGTGATGACGACGGGACGCTGCTCAGCACCCAGACTCTGCACCTCGACCATGAACTCCGTCTTCTCCATTTTTGGCATCTGTGAGCGGAAGACCTGTGACAAATTGGCAGACTCGTCCTCTGACAGGTTCGACTTCGGAGCGTCGTCCTTGACAATGAGGCGGTCGATGATGTCGCTATCGACACGTGTGAAGCGCGACTTCTCGAACTTCTGCTCCAGCATCTGGATGGCGGGAACGTCCAGCTGACCGTCGAGCAACAGCACGCTGTAGCCCTTGTCCTTGGCAGCCTGGATGTAAGAGTACTGCTCCTCCTTGTCGGTGGCATAGAGGTAGATGAGGTTGCCGTCCTTATCCTTCTGGGCGCCCTCGATGAGCGTCTTGTACTCGTCGAAGGTGAAGTATTTACCCTCCGTGTCTTTCATCAGGGCAAAGTCCTTGGCCTTGTCGTAGAACGACTCCTCGCTGAGCATGCCGTAGTTGATGAAGAGCTTCAGGTCGTCCCACTTCTCCTCGTAGGCCTTGCGGTCTTCCTTGAAGATAGCCTGCAGGCGGTCGGCCACCTTCTTGGTGATATAGGTCGAAATCTTCTTCACCTCACGGTCGCTCTGCAGATAAGAACGCGAGACGTTCAGGGGGATGTCGGGAGAGTCGATGACACCGTGCAACAGCGTCAGGAACTCAGGAACGATGCCTTCCACCTGGTCGGTGACGAACACCTGGTTGCAGTACAGCTGAATCTTGTTGCGCTGCAGGTCGATGTTCGACTTGATGCGGGGGAAGTAGAGAATACCCGTCAGGTTGAACGGATAGTCGACGTTCAGGTGAATCCAGAACATAGGCTCGTCGCTCATGGGGTAGAGTGTGCGATAGAACTTCGTGTAGTCCTCGTCCTTCAGCGTTGACGGAGCCTTGGTCCACAGGGGCTCAGAGTCGTTGATGACGTTGTCCTCAGCGGTGTCCACCATCTCTTTCTTCTCGCTCGACCACTCCTGTTTCTTGCCGAAGGCTACGGGTACGGCCATGAACTTACAGTACTTCGTCAGCAACTGCTGAATCTTCTCCTTCTCCAGGAATTCCTTGCAGTCGTCGTCCAGATAGAGGATGATGTCCGAACCGCGATCCTCCTTTTCGGCATCGTCAATCTCGTAGGCAGGACTGCCGTCACACGACCATTTCACGGCCTTGGCGTCGTCCTTGTACGAACGGGTGACAATCTCCACCTTCTTCGACACCATGAAGCTGGAATAGAAGCCCAGTCCGAAGTGGCCGATGATGTTGTTGGCGTTGTCCTTATACTTCTCCAGGAAGTCGTTCACGCCCGAGAAAGCAATCTGGTTGATATACTTGTCGATTTCCTCCTCGGTCATACCGATACCGCGGTCCGAGATGGTGATGGTACCCTTGTCCTTATCCAGCGAGATATGAACAGTCAGGTCGCCCAACTCACCCTTGAACTCGCCCTGCTGGGCCAGCGTCTTCAGCTTCTGCGTGGCGTCGACAGCATTCGACACCATCTCGCGCAGGAAAATCTCATGGTCTGAATAGAGAAACTTTTTGATAACGGGGAAAATGTTCTCAGTCGTAACCCCGATGTTACCTTTTTGCATATACCTTATTATATTTATTTTATTCGTTTGCCCAGGTATCTGCAAATATCGTGCCAAACGGAAAAACTCACTTATTTGATTTTTTTTCTCGCTTCTTGCAATATTTTGGGTAAAGCCGTCGTATATATAAGTAAAGAACAAAAAACAAATGGCTGAAATAGACATAGACCTGATACGGGAACTGCGTGAACAAAGTCCCAAAGCACAGAGAAAGGTGCTCGAACGCTACGGCAACGAGGTCTTCGCACAGGTGGCGAGGATGCTGCCAGCGACGGAGGATGCCGAGGAGGTGTATCAGGACGTGTTTGTGAAGGTGTTCAGAAATATCGGAATGTATGACGAGGAGAAATCGGCGCTGAGGACCTGGATATCGCGCATAGCCTACAACGAGGCCGTCACCTGGCTGAGGCACAAGCGACAGGCGGTAATCTATTTCGAAGACCGAGAGGGTAGGGCCGAACAGTTGTCGGACGCTGAAGTGGAAGAGACGCTGGGTCATCCGAACAGCGAGACAGTACAGCTGATACGTGCAGCTTTGAAGCACCTGCCACCCGAAGAACGAGCCATCGTCACGATGTTCTACTACGAAGAGATGAGCCTGAAGGAGATAGCCTACGTCACGGAGTCGATACCTACGACAGTGGCTTCAAAACTCAGCAGAACGAGAAAGAAAATATGTAAAATCATCAAAATGTTGCAATCATGACAGAGGATAAAATCAATGCACTCAGACAGACGGACACAAACCTGCGCGACGCCCTCAAGATGGACGAGGCGGAACGTCCTCAGATGCCTGCTGACCTCAACGAACGACTGATGCAGCGCATGGCCATCAAAGAAGAGAAGAAGCCGCGTCGCATCGTGTGGCCTTGGATTGCCGCTGCTTGTGTGGCTGGCGTCATGATGATATGGCTTATGCCGCCCAAGGAGACAACAACGGACGTCGTTGCGGAGAATACGGTAATCGAGCAGCCTACAACAAATAATAATAAGGTGGAAGAAACCCCAGTGGCGAAAGCCGAGACTGAAGTGGAGAATCCTGCCATCGCTCAAGTGAAGGTTAGAAAGAGAGTTCAGAGAAATCAGAAAACGATGAATACTCAGATTACTCCTACTACCCAACCCGCAGAGCCAACTACCGACCTGGCAGACGTGCAAGAGACAGAAGTATCTACTCCCCTCCCTTCAGGTGAGGGAAAAGATGGTGGAGTTGTTGTTACGCTGACCGAACGCGACATTCCGGTAACACGTCCAGAAAACCTCAGACATACTCCCGAGGAAATTGCCCTCCTGAAGAAACAGGCCAACGAGGCCTACCTGAAGTGGGCAGAACTGGAACTTGAAATCGCAAAATACAATTTGGAACAAACAGCCCAAAAGTGATTGTTAAAATCACAAATTAAACGAATTTAAAAACTTACCCAATATGAAACGAATAATGATTATGCTGCTCATTGCTTGCAGCGCCATCAACACCATTAGTGCCGATTCTACGGCTACCCCGCAGAAGAAGGCAAAGAGTGTCATCCAGAGCCTGGAAGGTATCATCGCATTTTATGCTAAGGAGGGTAGCCAGACACTGTCCGTCACCAAGAATCCTGAAACAGGTCTCATTGAGTCAAGCGAACGCATCGCACCTTTCACCTGTGAGAAAGAAAACCTGTGGACCATACCCATCGGTTTCAGCGAAGATGAGCCTTTGTCGTATCAGTACATGCACCTGCTGCCAGGCAACGCAGAACTATTCAACCTGAAGGTGGTGACTAACAACGGAAAGAAGAGCAAGGATGTACGTATTCGCACCAATACTAAGCAGGAGATGTGGTTCATGTGCTGCAAGAACCCTGACAACCCCCAGTTACGCGATGCATACGCCATCGTGTGGGAAGAGACCAAGGATAAAAATGTTGCGGGCACCGTCTTTATTATTACCTCGTTGCGTCCTGACATTTTCGAGAAAAACATGTCGAGCGCAGGACTCTTGAGTGAAAACAAGAACACGTTCACCATTGACGGCCGCGTGGGCTATGACCTCACAGACTCCCTCTATGTAGTCTATATGGCCGACACAGCCGAGGAGCTGAATAATGTCAGAGACAGCGATTTTGTCGCTTATATGCCTGTGGTGAACAAACGCTTCAGTTTCAGTGTGCAGCTCGACAAACCTAAAGTAGGCCGCATCCGCACCGTAATGCCCGATGGCTCGCTTTGCCAGCTATGGACCAACCTCGACTTCGTACCTGGCGAGACCTACCGCATCACTACACATAACGGCTACTACGATGAGGATCGTGACTATGAGCAGCGTGTAGGCCGCTACTCAGGAAAAAGCCTGCTGAACGACCTGCAGCGCCGAGGCATTGACGACCAGACGGTAACAGTGGTGGATGAAGTGCCCGAAGAGTTTAGGGTTGTCGAAACTACTCCGAGTAAGCCTTGGAGACAGACACTTCCGCAACATCAGCTGGCACAACTTAAACTGAAGGCTGAACTGGTGAAAATGGACATGGAAAACATCAAACTCAAATACCAAGCGATTGGTGAGATCATGAGTGGCTTCAGAAATCATGACAGAATCATGTTACTCTTTGATCAGATCTTAGAGAAAAACAAGGAACTGGACAAGAAATATCAGGAAGTCATCAAACTGGCAAAGAAAATGTGTATCCCTGCCGAAGAAATGCCCGGCCTTTACAAGGAAATCCTGCAGTTCTATACCGAACAGAACAAGGCCCTGAATGATGCATTTAAGGACAGTATCACTCATGGAAAAGCTACCCGCAAGCTTCAAGAATACGTCACCAAGCAAACGGAGAAGTACATCAATGAAATGGAGAAATCTCTCCAATAACTAATATTGAACGACTTTCTTTCCCTGGATGATATTGATGCCCTTCTGGGGAGTTGAGTGACGCACGCCTCGCAGGTCGTAGAAACCCGAGGTGTGCGCTTGTTTTTGCTGGGGTAGTTCTATGCTGTTGGTGGTTGCTGCCGGCCAGTAGATAACCTCACCCAGCGAGGCATCGTCGGCCTTGTGGTAGATGACGGTCTCTATCTGCTCCTGCGTCTGGGTGCTGACGTTCCACGTGTTGTTCTGCGCATAGACGGTATTCGCCGAATTGTTGTACAGGTCGTACAACAGTCCGCTATTACCGTTGTCCTTGAAGGTGTTACCCCCAGGGTTGTAGTCGGGATCGTCTTCCGTTACATCCGTCCTTCCCAGGTTGACGTTCTTGCAACCGATGACGGTCACGCCCCACAGCGAACCCTCGATGTGGTTACCCTTAATTGTCGCGTTCGTCTGTTGGTAGGGGTCATACAGGCTGATGCCGCTCCCGCCGTTCATGGGGTTCACCTCATATTTATTGTCCTTCAGCGTGTTGTCCTCGATAACGATGTTCATGGGCCCCACGGTGCCGATACCGTAGCGGTTGTCCTGAATGTTGCAGCGACGGATGGTGATGCTGCTGCCCGTGCGGCTGTAGAAGTTCGAGATGCCGATGGCTCCCACCATCGTGTGCTTAGGATTGCCCTTGATGGTGCAGTAGTCGATAACGACCGCGTCGGCAACGGTCAGGTTCAGCTGGGGCGTATTACCGTTCAGCGTACCGTTATGCTCGAAATCACAGTGTGTGATGAACAGATTGCAGTAGATGTTGGCAGCACTCGCAACAGCCGCTTTGGGATTGTCTTGGAATGTGCAATAGTCGATGCCGAATATGGCGTCGTCCGAGGCCAGTACCAATGCCGACTGTCCCACGGCGCCATTGTTGTTCTGGAAGGTGCAGTAGGTCAGCGTACCGCCTTTGCAGCCTACGAATTTCAGTCCTACGCCGTCGAAGATGCAGTTCCTGAATGCCGTGCTGCTGACGTCTTTCATTACAATGCCCTGCGCCGTACCCTCGCTGCCTGCGTCCACAAACGTGTAGCGCTCCTCGCTCTGGAAATCCGCCGTACCCTCGATAACGAATGTCACATTGTCGGCAAAGCGCACCACACCACCGTCCTTGGCCTTGAACAGGTCACCCGCTGCGATGGTGTCGTTCTCGTGCATTGTGTATACAGGCACGCCGTCCACCATTTCGACGCTCATTCCACTGCCCGCCTGCTCATACAGCGTTTCGAACGTCCACGTCGTTCCGTCGCCCTTCGTCTTAAAACTCCAGCCCTGCGCCACGATGCACCAGACTGTCATTACCGTGATGATAATTCTCTTTGTCATTTGTAATGTTTATGTTATAATCAGTCCTGCTTATGACGAATAAACCCTTTTTTTATGTCTTCTTCGAATTTTACGTGATATTCTTTTAATTCCTCTTCTTGAGAGTATAAGGAAACATATCGTGCTTCGTCGTACATACTATACCATTCATTTATCGTATCAAGACTTTGTTCGTCCATTATCTTCTTGACGAACTCCATCTTCTTTAATGCCAAAAGTGATTCTTTTGATCTTTCTTCCATATTCATTTGTTTTGACTTGACAGAACTGCACATACACCTCACAGAGGGTCTGTCCGAACCGCCCCCATGATCTAAGATGAAGACTATTATTGTTAGGAATTGCCTTTTATGGTCCTCATTATAGAATAGTCCCTTTGATTATTTATTGTCAATTTTTAATCCTAAATTTTCAACCAAACTCATGAATGAATTGATGCTGCAATGATTGTAGTCATGTTGCTTGATTATTTCGTATTCATCCATTGTAACTCCATAAGCATGACAAAATTCAATGTTGCTGAATTTCATCTTTTTCATCTCCAGCATAGTGTTTTTGTCTACAATTTTGTATTTAGTATCTTTAAAACTAAAAATACCTTTGGGAGCAGACTCTTCGTTTAGAAGGAATAAAGGTGGTTCTGGGTAGTCGGCATCAAAATCGTTGAGAAGTTCATAAGTTGGTAACTTATACAAACAATAATAGTTGCTCTCAGGAACATCATTTCCTTCTATCTTAATAGGATAACAGTAGTTCTGCATATCCATTTTTGTTGAAAGCAGGTCAATAAAGCGTTGAGAGAAAAATTCTACCGTTTCGCCTTCGTATAGTACAATTAAATCAGACCATTTAGAGCCCTTTTTTACTCGAAATATTACATCTTTGGCTATTGGTTCTTGCAAAGAAGGGTCATCGCAGTGACCATATACGCTAAAATGAGTCTCGGTAATAAGTTTTTTCTTACTGGCCCATATTGTTCCTAATATGTAATAATAATGTAACATAAATACTTATTGTCATTTGTTATAAATTTTTGAGAATAGATTTATCTTTTGTGGTACACGGGGACCTCCTATATGTCCTCTAGGACAGCCCCCTTTATGTGATCACAAAAAAGGCGGGATGGTTCTGCTGGTCCACTTTCTCCGACATGTGCATAAAGTTCTGAATAAAGATTCCTATGCACTATTTCTACTTACACCCCAAGCACGATTGCAGGGTCGATATTCAGTTTCCTGCTAATTTCTCTTCCTGTTTTTAGGGATGGTTCACCCTTTCCTGTGATAATCTCACTTATTCGGGCGGTGCTGATACCAAGCATTTCTGCAAGTTTAGTCTGTGTAAGTCCCATTTCGTACATACGGAGTTTGATAGTTTCTACCAAGGTAGGAGCTGCTATAGGATAATGCTCTTCCTCATAGTCTGCCACCAAATCGGAAATCAAATCTAGCTCCAGCATATTCTTATCATCAGCAGGTGTATCGTTGTTGACAATCTTCAAAAGCTCATTGATTCGCTCGCAAGCTGCTTTGTACTGCTTCTCAGTCTTAATCTGTGCCATAGCCTAAATGTTTTTAATGTCCTTAATTTTTTCATATTCTTCATGTGTGCCAACGAAGCGCATATACACTTTCTTGTTGACAAACAAAACGATTGCCACAATTCGATAGTTATTCCCTTTAATATCGAACACATAGCGGTCGTTACCTACATAGTCCACTGTGTTGAACGTCTGCTTGATGTCTGCAAAGTTCGTCCAGTTGGCATTAGTCGTCTTCTTGTACCAATCGCGGAGAGCCACGTCTGCATCAGCATGTTTGGCAATGAACTCCCGTATCATGGAAAATGATATTACTCGCATACTTATTTGTTTTGGTGGCAAAGATAGTAATATAATTCGGCTCAGCCAAATATTTTTCGGTTTATTTTAATAGCAAAGCGAAAAATACAGCAAATAAGTAGTGAACGAAGGCGATTTATAACTCTCTGTGATTTAATACTAGGGAGGGAAAGGGGAAATAGCCCGTTTTGGCAGGGATTCAGACGGCATGTAGCAGGGAGCGAGATGGCATGTAACTAATTTGCCCCGCCCGTGGCAAATTGTTGCGGCGGGCGGGGCAATATCTTGCGGCGAACGTGCGAATGTCTTGCGGCAGTCGCCAAAAGACGACCTTTTTCGGCTCTTTTACTTCTGCAATGGGAAGTAATGGTAGGTGGTGCCGAACTTCATTTTCCTCAGCGTGGGGTGCTCCCCTGAGCAGAGCCCATCGAGGTAGCGCTGGGCGGAGTGGTATTTCAGACCTGCAACAGCCATGAAAATGCCAATGGTGGTGAAGCCGTTACTCAATGAGCGGCGCAGGGCCTGGGCCATAAAGGCATCGTCGTGCATCTGAGCGTTGCCCACATTCGACTCCTTCTTATAGAACCCTTTTTGCTTGCGCTTCACCATTGTGACGAATCGCTTCGAGGGTAGCAGTTCTATTCCGGCAAACTTGACGTTCTTGCCCTTTACCTTCGCAGGGTCGGTGAATTCGCCTTCCAGTTTGATCTTTGGGGCAAAGGTGCCAAGGGGTGTCTCTACGCGATAGCCCTCGGACAGCCATTCGCAGCAGACGTCCATGAAGGTCTCGAAGGCAATGTCGACTAGTCCCTTGCTCACTCCGCGATAGCCGCTATAGGTCTCGACGTCCTTCATGGTCCGCTTGTAGGGCGCGGCAGGGCGTACATAGAGCAGGGGTTTGCCGTCCTCGCCATTCGTGGGGCGGGTGTACAGTTCGAAGGGCATTCCGTCAGTCTTACGTGGCATAGTGTTTCTCTCCTTATTTATATATTATCTTATCAGGTACAAAGGTACGAAAAAAATAACGGAAAAGCAAGAAAAAACGAGTTTTATTTGTATAAATTTGGAATTTATCTCACTTATTCGTACCTTTGCACCCAAAATAGAAGCTATGGTAAAAAGAAGATGGCGCTGCAAGGCCGGGCAACAGCCCACGGAACTGGACAAGCGCATCATGTATTTGGAAAACAAAGGGGTGCTGGTGCCAACGCCAGACCTGATAAAGACCCCTGAGCAGATAGAAGGCATCCGCCGTGCGGGTGTCGTCAATACGGGCGTGTTGGACGCTGTGGAAAAGGAAATTTGTGCTGGTATGTCGACGCTGGAGATTGACCAGATCTGTCGCGACTACTGTGCTTTGCACAACGCCATTCCCGCCTGTCTGAACTATGGTGGCGACGAGGAGACTCCGCCTTACCCCATGAGTGTGTGCACGAGCATCAACGAAGTGGTGTGTCACGGCATTCCTAAGGCGGACGATATTTTGGAGGAGGGCGACATCATTAACGTCGACTTCACTTCGATTCTCGACGGTTACTATGCCGACGCCTCGCGTATGTTTATAATAGGTAAGACGTCGCCCGAGAAGGAGCAGCTGGTGCGTGTCACCAAGGAGTGCCTGGAGATTGGTATGGAAGCTGCCAAACCCTGGGGCTTTGTCAACGACATTGGCAAGGCCATCGAGAAACATGCCAAGAAGTACCACTACGGTGTGGTGCGCGACCTGTGTGGTCATGGGGTGGGGAATGCTTTCCACGAAGAACCCGAGGTGTGCCACTTTGCCCAGAAAGGCAACGGCATGCTACTGGTGCCAGGCATGGTGTTCACCATTGAACCCATGATTAACATGGGCACGTGGAAGGTGTTTATCGACGCTGACGACCCGTATGGCTGGGAGGTCATCTCGGAAGACGAGAAGCCCTCAGCACAATGGGAGCACACGCTGCTAATGACCGAGCACGGAGTGGAAGTGCTGAGTTATTAATATAGGATGTTCTAGGATGTCCTAGGAAATCCTAGGAAATAGTATAGAATGACGAAAGATATATATATATTAGGTATAGAGAGTTCGTGCGACGATACGAGTGCTGCCGTGCTGAAGGACGGCGTGCTGTTGTCGAACGTGACGGCATCGCAGGCTGTGCATGAGTCGTATGGCGGTGTGGTGCCTGAACTGGCGTCGCGTGCCCATCAGCAGAACGTAGTGCCTGTGGTGCACGAGGCTATCAAGCGGGCTGGCATCCAAAAAGAACAATTGTCGGCAGTAGCTTTTACACGTGGCCCAGGTCTGATGGGGTCGCTGTTGGTGGGTGTCAACTTTTCCAAAGGATTTGCCCGTTCGCTGGGCATTCCCCTGATCGACGTGAACCACTTGCAGGGACACGTGATGGCGCACTTCATCAAGGAAATAGGACCTGATGGAGAGCCGTCGGGCACTACACCACCGTTGCCGTTCCTCTGTCTGTTAGTCAGCGGTGGTAACTCGCAGATTGTCAAGGTGAATGCCTATAATGATATGGAGGTGCTGGGACAGACCATCGACGACGCGGCTGGCGAGGCTATCGACAAGTGTTCGAAGGTGATGGGACTGGGTTATCCCGGTGGGCCGATTATCGACCGTTTGGCTCGTCAGGGCAATCCCAAGGCCTACCAGTTCGCTGAACCTCACATTCCTGGATTGGACTACAGTTTCTCGGGCCTGAAGACGTCGTTCCTCTATAACCTACGCAAGTGGGTAGAGGACGATCCTGACTTTATCGAACACCATAAAGAGGACATAGCAGCCTCGTTGGAATGGACGATTGTTGACATTCTGATGAAGAAACTGAAGCTGGCCGTGAAGCAGACGGGCATCAAACATGTCGCTGTGGCTGGTGGCGTCAGCGCCAACAACGGATTGCGCAACGCCTTCCACGACCATGCGAAGCGCTACGGCTGGACCATCTACATTCCCAAGTTCAGCTACACGACGGACAATGCGGCTATGATAGGCATTGTGGGATACTACAAATATCTGGACAAGGTGTTCTGTCCGATTGATGCTCCGGCATTTTCGAAAGTTACATTTAAATAGAATACTATGGATTTTGAAAGCAAGATTATCAGCAGGGAGATTAGTCAACTGCTGTGGGAAATGGAAAAAACGGTTGGTACGGCTGAGAGTTGCACTGGCGGACGTATTGCCGAAGCTATCATTGCCGTTCCTGGTGCGTCGAAGTATTTCAAAGGTGGCGTCATTTCGTATGTCGACGAGGTGAAGGAATCGTTGCTGGGCGTGAGTCGCGAGGTGTTGCAGGAGAAGACCGCCGTCTGCGAGGAAGTCGCTATGGCAATGGTCTGCGGAGCCTGTAAGACACTGAACACCGATTTCGCCATTGCAGCAACGGGTTTTGCCGGTCCGACGGGTGGTACGAAGGATATTCCCGTGGGTACTATCTGGCTGGCTTGTGGCACGCCCGACAAGCAGGTAACGCTGAAGGTGCAAGAGGATCACGGACGCGACATCAACCTCGCTATTGCTACCAATAAGGCCATGCAATTGTTCCTCGATTTTCTGAAAACGGAGGGCGAAACGGGAGAAAACCACGGGTAAGGAGGATTGGGATAGTTAAAAAACATTAAGAGTTGGCTATTTCTTATTTCTCATTTCTCGTTTCTCATTAAAAATGTGTACCTTTGCACCCTGTTTGGAGTAAATTAGTATTTAGCAACAAGAAAAAGTAGATAGAAATGTCGAAGATTTGTCAGATTACAGGAAAGACGGCACAGCGTGGTAATAACGTGTCGCACTCAAAGCACCGCACAAAGCGCGTCTTTGATGTGAACCTGTTCAGCAAGAAGTTCTACTATGTAGAGGAGGATTGCTGGATTCAGTTGAAGATCAGCGCTGCTGGTCTGCGTATGATTAACAAGGTAGGTCTGGACGCTGCCCTGAAGCAGGCTGTTGCCAAGGGTTATGTTGATTGGAAGGACATTAAAGTGATAGGAGACTAAACAATATGGCAAGTAAGAAAGCTAAGGGTAATCGCGTTCAGGTGATTCTGGAGTGCACTGAGATGAAGGAAAGTGGACTGCCCGGAACAAGCCGCTACGTGACGGTGAAGAACCGCAAGAATACCCCTGAGAGAATGGAACTCAAGAAGTATAACCCCATCCTGAAGCGCATGACTGTGCACAAGGAAATCAAATAATCCGATTTAAAGCATGGCAAAGAAAACCGTCGCTACCCTCCATGAAGGCTCGAAGGATGGTCGCGCTTACACAAAGGTTATCAAGATGGTAAAGAGCCCCAAGACGGGTGCTTACATCTTTGACGAGCAGATGGTTCCTAACGAGGCCGTTAAGGACTTCTTCAAGAACTAAGATTTCAAGAAATGATAAATTTAAGGCTGCAATGTTTGGTTGCAGCCTTATTTTTTTGTACCTTTGCACTCACTATGGGTATATTTGGTTTTTTTAATAAGGAAAAGAAGGAAACGCTGGACAAAGGTCTGGAGAAGACCAAGAGCAGCGTATTCGACAAACTGGCTCGTGCTGTGGCTGGTAAGTCTAAGGTGGATGACGACGTGCTCGACAACCTAGAAGAGGTGCTTATCACTTCTGATGTAGGTGTAGAGACGACGCTGAAGATCATTGAGCGCATTGAAGAGCGCGTGGCTCGCGACAAGTATGTGTCGACCTCCGAGCTCAACGCCATTCTGCGCGACGAGATAGCCTCGCTGTTGGCTGAGAATAACAGCGACGATAACGACAACTGGGACCTGCCCAGCGACCATCGTCCCTACGTTATCCTCGTGGTGGGCGTCAATGGGGTGGGCAAGACCACTACTATCGGCAAACTGGCCTGGCAGTTCAAGCAGGCTGGTAAGCAGGTGTGGCTGGGCGCTGCCGACACGTTCCGTGCGGCTGCTGTCGAGCAGCTCTGCATTTGGGGCGAGCGTGTAGGTGTGCCCGTGGTGAAGCAACAGATGGGTTCCGACCCCGCTTCAGTGGCTTTCGACACGTTGCAGAGTGCCAAGGCCAATGGTGCCGACGTGGTGCTGATCGATACGGCAGGTCGTCTGCATAACAAGGTGGGACTGATGAACGAGCTGAAGAAAATCAAGGAGGTAATGAAGAAGGTGTTGCCCGATGCTCCTGACGAGGTGTTGCTCGTGCTCGACGGCTCAACAGGACAGAATGCCTTCGAACAGGCCAAGCAGTTCTCGGCTGTCACCCAGATTACTTCGCTGGCCATCACCAAACTCGACGGCACGGCCAAGGGTGGGGTAGTCATTGGCATCAGCGACCAGCTGAAAGTACCCGTGAAGTATATCGGACTGGGCGAGGGCATGCAGGACTTGCAGCTCTTTAATAAGCGTCAGTTTGTCGACTCGTTGTTTAAGAATGAATAAACCCACAATCGACATTATCACCTTAGGGTGTTCGAAGAATCTGGTCGATTCCGAGACGCTGATGGGACTCTTCGAGGCTCACGGTTATCATGTAACTCACGATTCGGATAATCCTCAGGGCGAGATTGCCGTCGTCAACACCTGCGGCTTCATTGAAGATGCCAAGCAGGAGAGCATTGACACCATTCTCGAACTGGCTCAGGCTAAGGAGGAAGGACGACTGAAGCAACTCTACGTGATGGGCTGTCTGTCAGAGCGTTATCTCGCAGAACTGGAAGCAGAAATCCCCGAGGTCGACGGATGGTATGGGAAGTTCAACTACAAGCAGCTACTGAAGGATTTAGAGACCCTCCCCCTTACCCATCCCTATATGGAGGGGAGTGGTAACTCTGATGAACATGAACTAACATCTCCTCGCCCTATAGGGAGAGGATGGGAGAGGGTCTTGACCACTCCGCGTCACTATGCTTATCTGAAAATTGCAGAGGGCTGCGACCGCCATTGTGCCTATTGTGCCATTCCGCTCATTACGGGCCGTCATCAGAGTCGTCCCATGCAGGAGATTCTCGACGAGGTGCGCTGGCTGGTCAGTCAGGGAACATGTGAATTCCAGGTCATTGCCCAAGAATTGACCTATTATGGTGTGGACATCGACGGCAAGCAGCATATCGCTGAACTCATTGAACAGATGGCTGATATTGAGGGCGTCGAGTGGATTCGTCTGCACTATGCCTATCCGGCTCATTTCCCGTGGGACCTGTTGCGTGTGATGCGCGAGAAGAAGAACGTCTGCAACTATCTCGACATAGCCCTTCAGCACATCAGCGACCACATGCTCGACCGTATGCAGCGCCACGTGACCAAGGAACAGACCTACGAACTGATTCGCCGTATGCGCGAAGAGGTTCCCGGCATCCATATCCGTACGACACTGATGGTGGGTTTCCCTGGAGAAACTGATGAAGACTTCCAGGAACTCATCGAATTTACCCGTTGGGCCCGCTTTGAACGCATGGGAGCCTTTGCCTATTCCGAAGAGGACGGAACGTATAGCGCTGAACACTTCGCTGACGACGTTCCTGCCGAGGTGAAACAGAAACGCTTGGACCGCCTGATGCGTGTGCAACAGCAGATTAGTGCCGAAGTGGAGGCTGAGAAGGTGGGACAGACCTTGCGCGTCATCATTGACCGACAGGAGGGCGACTGGTTTGTGGGACGTACGGAATTCTGTTCTCCGGAGGTCGACCCTGAAGTACTTATTCCTGCCAGCGAGCGGCTGACATTAGGCCGTTTCTACGACGTACGCATCACGGATGCAGAAGAATTTGATTTATACGCGACAACAAGATATGAATAACAAGGAATTTATTGCTGAACTGTCAGACCGCATGGGATATCCTACTAAGGACACCCAACGCCTGGTGAACGACGTCGTCAATGCGATGGGTGATGCCTTCCAGGAAGACAATGCGGTGCTGGTGCCAAACTTTGGAATTTTCGAGGCCAAGAAAAAAATGGAGCGAATCATCGTCAATCCTGCTACACAGCAGCGTATGCTCGTTCCTCCCAAATTGGTACTTAACTTCAAGCCGAATCAGACGTGGAAAGACAAACTGAAAGGAGGCAGTAAGTAACGATGGGAAAGTTAACGATACAAGAGATTGCTGCCGTCTTGCAGCAAAAGTATAACTTTGACAAGCGTGAGGCTAACTTGTTTGTAAACACGATGTTCCAGATTATTCAGGAACGTCTCGAGACTGATGGCATTGTCAAGGTTAAGGGGCTGGGCACGTTCAAGATGATTGATGTCGAGGCCCGCGAAAGTGTCAGCGTGCGTACGGGAGAGCGTGTCGTTATCAGCGGGCACGCTAAGGTGAGCTTCATTCCCGATGCTACGATGAAGGAACTCGTCAATCGGCCTTTCTCGCAGTTCGAAACGGTTGTGCTTAACGACGGCGTCGAGTTTTCTGACTTGAGCGAACAGACGGAAGATACCGACGAAGAGCAGCGCGACGAGCAAGAAGAACAGCCCGCCGAGCAACAGATTGAACCGGAACCCGAACAGCGTGTTGCACAATTGGTTGAACAGTCCGTCGAAACCATCGAACAGCCTGCCGAGCCTGAAGCAGAACAACCTCTCGAACCCGAAGCAGAACCCGAACCCGAGCCCGAAGCAGAACCCGAACCCGAGCCCGAACAGGAAGATTCCCAACCTGTTGAAGAGTTTGTACTCGAGGAAGAAGAATCACGTCCCTGGGGACGCTGGCTGTTAGGAGCATTGGGTGTACTCGCATTGATGGCCATTTCTGCCTATGCAGGCTATTATTATGGCACGCAACAGTCGCAGACCATGCTGGCCAAAGTGGATACCGTCGTGGTTCACGACGCCATTACGGCGGCTCCGGTCGACACACTGGCTCAGCAACAGCCTGCCCAGCAGTCTGCTGAACAAACTGTCAGCAAACCCGACGAGCAGCCCGTTGCGCAACCTGTTCCGCAGCCGCAGGCAGAACCGCAGAAACCTGTCGAGCAACCTGTCGATAAGTATGCCCAGAAGGACGAACGCGTTCGACTGGGGGCCTATCGCATCGTCGGACTCAGCCACGAGGTGAAGGTGCTGGCTGGCCAGACGTTCTACAGCATATGCAAGGCCCACCTCGGACCCGATATGGAGTGCTATGTCGAAGTGTTCAACGATCTGCCCAGAAATCCCAAAGTCAAGGAGGGGCAGGTCATCAAGATTCCTAAGCTGCAAGTGAAAAAGAAGAAGAAATCCTGATGGATTGTTATAATGTAAGAGGTAGGAGATATTCTCTTACCTCTTTCTCTAATATTTACTTTCTTTCTTGATGGAACGGATGTGTACCACGATGCCTGCTACGATGAAACACAGCCCCGTCAGCAACAGCCAGTTATGGCTCGACAAGCTGTGGAAGCGCGTCAGTAAAAGCACTAACGTACCTATTATAATAAGGAGTATACCCGGAAATCGAGGCGTTTTCTTCATAAAATCGTTAAATTTGCTGCAAATATACAAAAAAATAATGTTTAATGTTTAATGTTTAATGTTTTTTTTGTACCTTTGCACCCGCATTTTGCAAAATTATATTTATTTAATTAATTAAAGTAGTATGAATCAATACGAAACCGTTTTCATTTTGACTCCCGTTTTGTCTGATGAACAGACAAAGGAAACGGTCGCTAAGTTCAAGAAAGTCCTCACCGATAAGGGTGCAGAGATTTTGAACGAAGAGGCCTGGGGACTGAAGAAGATGGCTTACGCTATCGAGAAGAAATCTACAGGTTTCTATTTCCTGGTAGAGTTCAAGGCTGAGCCATCAGTGATTAAGACGCTGGAGACAGCTTTCCGTCGCGACGAGAAAGTCATCCGTTTCCAGACTGTAAAGCTTGACAAGTATGCCGTTGAGTATGCTGAGAAGCGTCGTAACAAATTTGGTAAAAAAGAGGAGGCTTAAACTATGGCACAGCAAGACACTGAAATCCGTTATTTGAACGCTCCCTCTATCGACACGAAGAGGAAGAAGTACTGCCGTTTCAAGAAGAGCGGTATCAAGTACATCGACTACAAGGATCCCGAGTTCCTGAAGAAATTCCTGAACGAGCAGGGTAAGATTCTGCCCCGTCGTATCACCGGTACCTCTCTGAAGTATCAGCGCCGTGTGGCTCAGGCCGTTAAGCGTGCCCGCCAGATTGCTCTGCTGCCCTACGTAACTGACATGATGAAGTAAAAAAAGGAGGACAGAAGATATGGAAATTATACTGAAAGAAGACATTATCGGACTGGGATACAAGAACGATATCGTAAACGTAAAGTCAGGCTATGGCCGTAACTACCTCATCCCTCAGGGTAAGGGTGTTATCGCTTCGCCTATGGCTAAGAAGATTCTCGCCGAGAACCTGAAGCAGCAGGCTCACAAGCTCGCAGCTATCAAGGCCGACGCTGAGAAGAAGGCTGAAATGCTGGCTGGCGTAGCTCTCGAGATTGCCGCTAAGGTCAGCACTACCGGTCAGCTCTACGGTTCTGTAGGTGCCAACCAGGTTGCTGAGGAGCTGAAGAAGCTGGGCAAGGACGTTGATCGCAAGATCATCACCATGAAGGATGCCAAAACCATTGGCGACTTCGTTGCTCTGGTTCACTTCCACAAGGAAGTGACTGTTGAGGTTCCTGTAAAGGTTGTTGCCGAGAACGCTGCCGAGCTGAAGGCCGCCGCTGAGGAGGAAGCTGCCATCCGTGCTGCTGCCGAGGCTAAGGCCGCTGCCGCCGCCGCTGCCGCAGAGGAGGCCGCTGAGGAAGCTCCTGTCGAGGCTCCTGCTGAAGAGGAAGCTCCTGCTACTGAAGAATAATAACAGATTAATAACAGCTGTAAAGCAAATCATAGTTATTATACGCAGAATCCCGAGTGCCACAAGACACTCGGGATTTTTATGTGATGTAGTTAATGATAGAAAGTACTAGATGTACTAAATATACTAGAAATTACTAGATATACTAAACCAACGACAACAAAAAAAACCGCTGGATTCACATCCGGCGGTTGCTTTTTCTCGTTTTAGTTCGAGCCAATTACTTAACGCTGTCAGCAGCGACGGTGTCAGCAGCTACGGTATCAGCAGCAACAGTGTCAGCGCTATCAACAACTGCGATTGAATCTGAATCAACAGCCTCAGCCTGAGCGGTCTTGTTACCACAAGAAGCGAAAGAGATAGCTGCAACAGCTACGAACATAAATACTAATTTCTTCATTTTTCTAATGCTTTTAAATCTGTAAAACAATCATTTGTTTATTAAAACGCTGCAAAGTTAGGCATTTTTTTGATACGTTGTATCTTTTTTTTTGTTTTTTTTTAGGGTGTTTTTGTAACTTTTTTGCAAACGCTTGAAAACCAATAACTTACGAAATGTTAAATTTCGTGTAAAAATTACCCTTTACTGAATAAATGCAAAAAAATGGCCAAAAGTGCGTGTTTTTGCTCGTTTTGCACTAACTTTGCAAAACGAAATAAAGATACCTTATTATATATATAGGAAAAGGATGATAGATTCTTCTGCCTTTCAGGGCAAAAAAGCGAAATATTTCACGCTGGGATGTAAGTTGAACTTCTCAGAGACTTCCACTTTTGGCAAGCTGCTCAGCGAGCTGGGCGTTCAGACGGCCAAGAAGGGTGAGGAGGCAGACATTTGTCTGATTAACACGTGCTCGGTGACCGATGTGGCTGACCACAAGTGTCGTCAGACCATCCACCGTTTGGTGCGTGAGAACCCTGGTGCGTTTGTGGTGGTGACGGGATGCTATGCCCAGCTGGAACCTGTGCGCATCAGCGAGATAGCGGGTGTAGATCTGGTGCTGGGCTCGAACGAGAAGGCGAACCTAATCCAGTTTCTTTCAGAAGCCTGGATGTCGAGAGGTGAGATTGCAACGCCACACTCTGACCATAGGTCAGAGAAGTTAGAGTTGAGAGATGAGAGAAACGTATTTTACCAGAAGGCGAAGGACATCAAGAGTTTTGCCCCGTCGTGTTCGAGGGGTAACCGGACACGCTACTTCCTGAAGGTGCAGGACGGCTGCGACTACTTTTGTACCTATTGTACCATTCCCTATGCCCGCGGTTTCAGCCGTAACCCGACGATAGCGTCGCTGGTGAAACAGGCCGAGGAGGCTGCTGCTGAAGGCGGACAGGAAATCGTGCTGACGGGTGTGAACATCGGCGACTTCGGTAAGACGACGGGTGAGAAGTTCATCGATCTGGTGAAGGCGCTGGACCAGGTGGAGGGCATACGGCGCTACCGTATCAGTTCGCTGGAGCCCGATTTGCTGAGTGACGAGTTGATAGACTATTGTGCCCAAAGCCGTGCCTTCATGCCGCACTATCATATCCCCTTGCAGAGTGGCAGCGACACGGTGCTACGGCTGATGCATCGACATTATGACCGACAGCTGTTTGCCGATAAGATTCATCGAATCAAGGCGGTGATGCCCGACGCGTTTATCGGTGTCGACGTGATGGTGGGGTGCAGAGGTGAGACACCCGAGTGTTTCGAGGAGACCTATGATTTCCTGCAGGGTCTCGACGTGACGCAGCTGCACGTGTTCCCGTATTCCGAGCGTCCCGGAACGTCGGCTTTGAACATTCCCTATGTGGTTGCCGATAAGGACAAGCGCGAGCGTAGTCACCGCTTGCTGGAACTGTCGGACCAGAAGATTCACGCCTTCTATGAGCGGCACATCGGTCAGGAGGCTGAGGTGCTGTTCGAGAAAGCCACGCGCGGCCGCGCCATGCACGGATTCACAAAGAACTATGTGCGTGTGGAGCTGTCGCCTGCCGACGCGAGAACTGAATACGACAACCGGCTCATCAACGTCCGCCTGGGTGAATTCAATCACGACAAGACGGCATTAAAGGTAAAAGTGAAAAGTGAATAATTTCTTTGACCTAAAGGTACAAAGTGTGGCACGCAATGCTAACGCTATAATACAATGAGAAATGGATAAGGTTGCTATCGTCATATTGAACTGGAACGGGGCGAAGATGCTCAGACAGTATCTGCCCGCGGTGCTTAACTACTCGCGCACCGAGGCTACGGTCTATGTGGCCGACAATGCCTCGACGGACGACTCGCTGGAATTGCTGCGGAATGAGTTCCCCGAGTGCAAGGTCATTGTGCTCGACAAGAACTGGGGATTCGCCGAGGGCTATAACAAGGCGTTAGCACAGATTGACGCCGAGTATTACCTGCTACTGAATTCGGATATCGAGGTGACGCACCACTGGCTGACTCCCCTGATTGAGTTCATGGATACACATCAGGAGGTGGCTGCCTGCCAGCCTAAGCTGCTCTCTATATATAATAAGGATATGTTCGAGTATGCTGGGGCAAGTGGAGGATATCTGGACCGCTTCGGCTATCCGTTTTGTCGCGGACGCATCTTCGACTCGATAGAGGAGGACGAGGGGCAGTATGACTATGCGACGCAGATTCTGTGGGCCACGGGAGCCGCGCTGATGATTCGCAAGCAGGACTATTGGGACTGCGGCGGACTAGACGGGCGTTTCTTTGCACACAATGAGGAGATTGACCTGTGCTGGCGACTGCGCATCCGTGGGCGCAAGATATACTGTCTGCCTGAGTCGTATGTCTACCACGTGGGAGGCGGTACGCTGCCAAAGTCGAACCCGATGAAGACGTTCCTGAATTTCCGCAATAACCTGACCATGCTCTATAAGTGCCTGCCCGACGCGGAGTTGCAGTATGTGATGCGATGGCGCTGGGCGCTGGACTATCTGGCAGCATGGGAAACGCTGCTGATCAATAGGAACTGGGGCGATTTCAAGGCCATCTGCAAGGCGCGCCGTGCCTTTAAGCGGTGGAAGCAGGATTTTGCAGAGGATCGCAGGCAAATACAAGCCTCGCGGCAGGAAAAAGAAATACCAGAGCAACGGCGTTTCTCATTGCTCTGGCAGTATTATGCGAAAGGCCGTAAACGTTTTAGCGACCTCCCGTGATTCTCACATCTTACCTCTCACTACTCACCTCTATCTTAACTGGCTGTTCGACCTCTTTGCGCCAGGCTTTCAGATAGTCGAACCACTCGTTGGCCGAGTGATAGCCAAACGTCTCGTTGGCTGAAGTGTAGGTCACTTTATACGACATCTGACGGCCGTTGACCTTCAGCACATAGGCGTAGTTGTCCTTGTTGGCAGGCTCTTCGCTGACAATGTTTTGCTGTGGGACGAGGACTGCCAAACCCACCGTCTCGCGTTTCCAGTTCACGGTGTCCGTAGAGGGATAGTCGGTGCCCCAACAGGCGCGCAGACCCTTCTTGTCGCTGAATTCCTCGGAACCCTTGACATTGATGACACCCGTGGAGAAACGGTAGTCGCTGACGTCCTTGTTGAAAAAGACGTCGACGTCGGTATCGCGGTGACCGGCATACTGCGTGTAGCGCAGCGTCATATTCAGAGGTGAGGGGGTTGTGGCGAGAGGAGAGGGAGCCTGCCAGCCACGGTCAACAACCTCGACAATGGCGCGCAAAGGACCGTAGGAAATGATGCGCTGTGTGCGTGTTGCAACGGGCTCGACGAGTGTGGGCTGCTTGCCGTCCCATCCGCGGAAGGCACCCAGACCAAAGGTCTGACCCACCCAGAGCACGTCGTCGCCATAGCCGCGCGCCTTTTGGTCGGCGTCGGTATAGAACTGTGTCTCCTTCAGTTCCAGTTGCTTATTGAACTTGCCGTAGAGGTCGAGCGTCTGGCGGGCATCAAAGTAGATTCGGATGCCGTTCAGCTCGCTCTCAAAGTCGACACCGTGATGGTGCTGCACGTTGTAGGTATAGGCCGCGTCACCACGGGCCGTCAGCGATTCGATGTAGTTGTTCTGCTGGTTTTTTTTCAGCTTCTTGTCCTTGGTGTTGCTCAACACCATTTCTGCATATACGCGGGCAGGGTAGGGACGCGGCTCGCCCTCGGCATAGAGGGTGACGGTGTATTGCTGCTTAGCCTTCTTGTCGAGGTCGGCCAGAAAGCAGAGTTCGTCGAAGGCGTCGTCCTTATCGAGGTCGTCCAGTTGGCAGGGAACCTCCTGCCCGTTCAGGGTGACCAGCGCCGAGCATACCTCGCCATAGGGAGCCAAAGAAATAATAATAGGTACATCCGTGCGCGCGTAGTTCATCGGATTGGTGACACTGACGGTGATGGTACGGGTGGCTGAGACCGTCGTGGTCGTCAGGAACAACAGAAAAAGGGCTATTGCTTGTTTCATATTCTTTTTTTAGTAGTTTAGTGCCTGCAAATTTCACACAAATAAACGAAAACGGAGGTAAAAATGCACTTTTTTTTATCTTTTTTAGGTTAAAATTTGGTTTTTACAATATTTTTTAGTACTTTTGCATCGAAATTTAACATTTGTACATTATTCGAAGTGAAAAAAGTCTACGGCATATTATTCAGTATTTTGTTTTTTTGCGTCGGTTGCGAGTGGCAGCTGAAGCCTAATACTGCTGATGTCGAAGACGAGACAATCATCATTGACCGATACGACAGAATAGAGAGCCAGTATCTTTCTACGGGCGACTTTGCTGCACTGCAGCAGATGAATACCACTTACCCCCGACAGACCAGGATGCTGATAGAGGACATGTTGCGTATTGGCAAGGTGGACGACCCCGATATCAACGTTAAGTTTCTGCGTTTCTTTCAGGACTCAACACTCCAGGCGCTGCTGGTCGATGTGCAGGAAAAGTATGCCGATATGGACGATATTAGCGAAGAACTCACCGACGCTTTCAGCCAGTTGAAGGAGAAACTGCCCAGTATGGAGTTTCCTGATGTTTATACGCAGGTTGGCTCTTTCGACCAGAGCGTGGTTGTGGACAATCATTCGCTGGGCATCAGTCTCGACAAATATCTGGGAGCCGACTATCCATTTTATCAGCGGAATTACACCGAACAGCAGCGCAGTATGATGGTGCGCCAAATGATTGTGCCCGACTGCCTGGCGTTCTATATCCTGAGTATGTATCCTATGCCTCGTGACCTGGCCTTGACACAGGAGGGACGTGACCTGCATATGGGAAGGATTCAGTGGGTGGTAAACCACGTGATGAAGCGTAAGATATTCAATAGTGTACACGTCGCAACGGTCGATCATCTGATGACGCAGCACAAGGAAATGACTATCGATCAACTTCTTTCTACAAAAAATATTCAGTAAACTTTTGGTCTTTCGCAGGGTTTTTAGTACTTTTGTAGCCCAAACTGAAAGACTATGCCTGAACAGAATAACAATACCAGCAGTCCTCGCAGGCGCAGACAGCAGCCGGTGGACAATACCTATGCCCACGTGCAGCCGCAAGCAACCGAGATTGAGCGTGCTGTGCTGGGAGCACTGATGATTGACAAGGACGCCTATGCCGTTGTGTGCGAAATGCTCTATCCCGAAAGTTTCTATGAGCCACGCAACCAGAAGGTCTATACGGCCATCCGTGACTTGTCGATGCACGAATTGCCCGTCGACGTATGGACGGTAACCGAGCAGTTGGCCAAGCAGGGCGACCTCGAAGATGTCGGTGGTCCCGGTTATGTGACTGAGTTGTCGTCGCGTGTTGCTTCGTCGGCCAATATTGAATACCACGCCCGTATCATTGCACAGAAGTCGCTGGCTCGCCAGTTGATATCTTTCTCGAGCAATATCCAGACGAAGGCCTTCGATGAGACGGTCGACGTTGACGACTTGATGCAGGAGGCTGAAGGTTCGCTTTTCGAACTGGGCCAGCGCAACATGAAGAAGGACTATACCCAGATTGACCCTGTGATCAAGAACGCCTTGGAGGTCATTCAGAAAGCTGCTGCCAACAAGGACGGTCTGACGGGTGTGCCCACCGGCTATCACAAGCTCGACGATATTACGTCAGGCTGGCAGGCTTCCGACCTGGTGATTATTGCCGGTCGTCCTGCCATGGGTAAGACGTCGTTTGCGCTGTCGATGGCCAAGAATATTGCGGCCGACTACAATGTGCCGATGGCTTTCTTCTCGCTTGAAATGTCGAACGTACAGTTGGTGAACCGTCTGATTTCCAATGCCTGCGAGATTCAGGGCTCGAAGATTCTGAACGGTCAGTTGCATCCCGATGAGTGGGACCGGCTGGACAAACGTGTCAATACACTGCTGGGCGCTCCGCTTTATATTGACGATACCCCGGGACTCTCCGTTTTCGAGTTGCGCACCAAGGCCCGTCGTCTGGTTCGCGAGCATGGAGTGAAGATTATCATGATTGACTATCTGCAGCTGATGAACGCCAACGGTATGCGTTTCTCGTCGCGTCAGGAGGAGGTCAGCACCATCTCCCGTTCGCTGAAGGGGCTCGCCAAGGAGCTGGATGTTCCCATTCTGGCTTTGTCGCAGTTGAATCGTGGCGTCGAGTCGCGTGAGGGCCTTGAGGGCAAGCGTCCTCAGCTTTCCGACCTGCGCGAGTCGGGAGCCATTGAGCAGGATGCCGATATGGTGCTGTTTGTCCACCGTCCCGAATATTACCATATCTATCAAGACGATAGCGGGCGCGACCTGCATGGTATGGCGCAAATCATAATTGCCAAGCACCGTAAGGGTGCTACGGGCGATGTGCTGCTCACCTTCCGTGGTGAATTCACGCGTTTTGAGAATCCTGAAGACGGGCGCCTGTCACGTAAGAGTGGCAATGGGGGTAGTCCTGATGGCGAGATTCTGGGCAGTAAAGTCAATGGCGACCAACAGCCGGGAAGCAGTGAGTCGCCATTTGGATATGGGCCGCAGGACGGAGAAGTACCGTTCTAGACAATCCTAGGAAATCCTAGTCTTCCTAGGCCATCCTAGTCCTTATTTCGAAAATTTGTCAATAAACGTCTGAGCTTGGTCATTGCCGAGCTCTTTCGCTTTCTGCAGGTTCTTCAGACCTTCTTCCTTGTTGCCTTTCTGGCACTGTGCAATGCCTGACATCAGGTATCCGTCGCTCCCCTCTGGATTGAGGCGCAGACACTCTGCGGCACTCTCCAAGGCTTGGTCGATGAGGTTTACACGGATCTCGTAGCTTGCTTTCTCGGCCCACAACTCCGGATTGCCCGGTATCAGTGCTACTAAGTCGTTCATGTCGTTGATGGCCTGTTGGAAACGTTTGATTTCCATTGACAGCTGGGCGCGAACCCTCAGATAGGGAGCCACAGTCCTCGTGTAAGGCTTGGTGAACTGGTTGACGGCACTGTCGAGCAGTAATACTGCAGATTTCTTGTCGTCCATCTGCACTTTACATTGTGAGGCGGCATAATACATCTCTGCTGCCTGCAGGTTGCTCTTCGTCAGTTCCAGATAGATGTTGCAGGCCTCGGCGTACTTCTGCTGGGCATACAGTATCTGGGCTTGCTGCTGGCGATAGACGGGCTGGGGATTGGCGGCATAGGCCTCCTTGGATTCCTCTAATGCACGTTCCAGGCTCCACGGCTCATAGGGCTGATTGTCCTGCAAGATAGCTTTCTGATATATCATCTGCGCATACTGATAGTGTGCGTCGTCCTTCTTCTCAGCCACTTTGACGGCCTGTTTCATGTCAGCGTCGGCACTGTCGAAGTTGCCTTCACTGGCCGACTGGCGAGCCCTATAGATGTATCCGTCTGTTGCGTTCGGGAATTTGGCGATGAAGCGGTTGATGTATTCGCTATATTCGTTGGCGTTCATGAACGATAGTGCTACATAGAGCGACAGCACGGCGTCATCATAGTTGTTAGGCACCGCTTTGGCAATCTGTGTGGAGCGCAGCGCCATGTCGTTGAAACTCAGTCCTGTGGTCTTGATATCGGCCGCGAAATTAGCACCGACGGCATAAGCTGATGGTTCTTGTCCTCCGGCAGCTGGCTGAAGCATTCCGATAACCTCGCCGGCTTCGTTCAGTACGGGACAGCCACTGTGCTGGTCGTCGGCTTGCATTTGAAGGGTATAGTAGGTATAAGCACTCTGAAACTGTTCTGCCTGACTTACGGTACCCTGTTCGCAGGTGGGAACTTTCTTGGCGGAATAGGGTAGCAGCCACAGCGTTGTCCCTGTGGTGGCAGCCGTCTGGGCAACAGTCAGCGTGGTAGGCTTTTTGACAGTTACCTGGAATTTCGCCACGTCATACATGTCGTTAGCTCCGATGATGCTCTCCACGGGCCATTCTTTGCCTTGGGTGTCGATAACCACCGCGCGCTGGGCATTTTTGAACGGAGTGAACGGACTGACAGCCTCGCCGTTCTCGTTGATGAAGAATCCGTTGGCGCTGGCCAGTAGTTGACCGTCTGCACCGAATGTCTTCAGGGTGAATACGGCATTGGCTGCCTTCTTAACCCACGAGGGATTCTGAGCGAAAGAAGTGATAAGTGATAAGTGGAAAGTGATAAGTATAAAAAGTATCCGTTTCATATTTTTGTTCATGCTTTGATTCTTATATTTTCAGGAGTTGCTTGGCATTGGCGATGGCAGCCTCTGACACATCGCTACCGCTCAGCATCTGGGCTATCTCGCTGATACGCTGTTGCTGCGAGAGTTCCTCCATGCGGCTGGTAGTGCCCTGTGGCGTCTCTTCTTTCGACACGCGGTAGTGGTGACTGCCCAGTGCGGCAATCTGTGGCAGGTGAGTGATGGAGATGACCTGACGCTCCTGACGTCCCATTTCCTGCATCATCTCGGCCATCTTTTCGGCAATCTTACCGCTGACGCCCGTGTCAATCTCGTCGAAAATGATGGTGGGCAGTTTCACGGCTCCGCTAATCATGGCCTTCAGCGACAGCATCACACGGGCTATCTCACCACCGGAAGCCACTTGGGCAACAGGCTGGAGTGGGGTAGAGGTATTGGCTGAGAAGAGGAACGACACCAAGTCCTGACCGTTCTTGTTGAGCTCGCCTTTGTCGACGTGAACCTCGAAGCGCACGTTGGGCATTCCCAGTGGAACCAGTCGTTGACGCAAGTGCTCCTCAATCTTTTTGGCGGCCTGCTGGCGCAACTTCGTCAGTTCGTTGGCTTGCTTTTGGCTCTTGGCCGTCAACTGCTGGCATTGGGCAGTCAGTTCGGCCAGTGCCTCGTCGCTGTTCTCAATGCTTGCCAACTGCTGTTCCAGTTCGTCACGTCGGATGATAAGCTCGCCGATGGTATCCACATGGTACTTCTTTTCCAGCTCATAGATACGATCCAGACGGGCATTGATCTTGTCCAGTTCGCTGGGGTCGAAATCCGTCTGCTCCAGCATTCTGTCCACCTCGTCAGCAATGTCCTTCAATTCAATATAGCAACTGTCCAGACGTTCGGCAAGTTCTGCCGAGTTGGGCATTACCTGACTGATACTGTTCATGGTGTGGAACGCGGTGCGTACCCTGCCGACGGCTCCTATCTCGTCAGCTGCGAGGGCATTGTCGGTCTCATACAACGCGGTCTTGATGTCCTCGGCGTGCTCCATGGTCTCGCTCTGCTGTTCCAGTTCCTCTTGCTCGCCCTCCGTGAGTTTGGCGTTCTCCAGTTCTTCGTATTGGAATTGCAGAAAGTCCAGATTCTGGCGGTTGCGTTCTATGTCGTCCTTCAGTTGTAAAAGTTGAGAGTTGAGGGTTGAGAGTTGAGAGAAAGTCTGCTGATAGGCCGTCAGCTCTTTCTGGTCGTTGGCAATGATATCCACCACGTTCAACTGGAAGTCCTGCTTTTGCAACAATAGGTTCTGATGTTGGGAATGGACGTCAACCAATTGTTCGCCCAATTCTTTTAACATACTGAGACTCACTGGTGTATCGTTGATAAACGCACGGCTTTTTCCTGCCGACGTCAACTCCCTGCGAACGATGGTATCCTCGGCGTCGAACTCGATTTCGTTCTCTTCGAAGAATGCTTTCATCGCATAGTTCGACAGGTCGAAGTGGGCTTCAATCACACACTTGTCGGCCCCACTCTTGATGGCTTTTGAGTCTGCGCGCTGACCCAGCAGCAGTCCTATGGCTCCAAGGACGATGCTCTTGCCTGCGCCCGTTTCGCCGGTAATTACTGAGAACCCGCGGTACAAATCAATGTCCAGCTCGTCAATCAGCGTAAAATTCTTAATATATAATTGCTTTATCATTGCTTTATCTTTTCCCAGGCATCATTCTGCGAGGCGTTGATGTTGAACAGCAGCTCGTAGACGGCCTCTTTTTCTTTTTGTGTTCCTTTACCCTTGTATATGTTGGCCAGTTCGTCGCGCTTATAGTCGGTCCATATCTGGGGCAACAGCGACAGCGGTTTTTCCTCGTGGGCCTTCTTCAGTTGTTCCAGTGCGGTGGTAATGTTGGCACGTCCGCGCTCCGCGTTTTGCGCCATTTCATCGAGCCCCGTACGATAATAGTCGTACTGTAGCTGGCGGAAAGGCTTCATGGCCTCGTCCAGATAGTCGTTGATGATGGCAAAGCGGTTGCGGCTGGTTTCGAAGGCCTTCCAACCCGTGAATCCCAGGTCTTGGGCGTTGTTGGTCAGTTGCATGCAACGTTGTAGCACGTCGGTGCCTCCCAGCGGCGAGAACGAGTCAAGGTCCAGACCTATGATCAGGTATGCGTAGTATGCCATCAGTGCCGTCAGCTGGTTGTCAATCACCTCGTCGTTGAAGTTCAACTGGTCGAACTGCATGAAGTCGAAGTTGAAGTCGGCATCCTTATTATTATATAATGTGGTGGTGTAGGCCGAGTTGTAGACAGGACGGTTGGCCTGAATCAGTGCCGTACACATGAATCTGTTGTTGGGCTTGTCATACTTGGTGACGGTGATGTTGAAATTACACACAATGCGCTCGTTCTTCTGGAATTGCAGTTCCGTCCACTGTCGGTCGTCCATCCACTGTTGCAGCGTTTGCTGCAAATTCTCGAATACACTCTTGTCTGTGCCTTCAACCTGCTGACTGTTGATGTTGATTTTCACCTGCAGTTCTTGGGCGCTGACACTGCCCGCCAGCAAGACCATTCCTGCCAGCAGCCACCTGCGACTTATTTCCTTAATGCTCATTGTATCGATAATTTGGCGGCAAAGGTAAACAAAAATCTCGAAACAGCAAAGAAACAACGACAACGTTTACGTTAATTTTTCTTCAAAAAACGAAGATTTATTCGAAGATTTGGATTCTTTTCGATAACTTTGCAGACAATTCGACAAACACTTAAAACAAATACATAAAGAAAATGAAAGCTTTTAATGACAAAAATTTCGTGCTGGAGACCGAGGTCGCCCAGGACCTGTTTCACAACCATGCGGCTAAGATGCCCATCATCGACTACCATTGTCACCTGATTCCCGAGATGGTGGCCAACGACCACAAGTTCAAGAGCATCACCGAGTTATGGCTGGGTGGCGATCACTATAAGTGGCGTGCTATGCGTACCAATGGTGTCGACGAGCGCTACTGTACGGGTAAGGATACCACCGATTGGGAAAAGTTCGAGAAGTGGGCCGAGACCGTTCCCTACACGCTGCGCAATCCGCTGTACCACTGGACCCACCTGGAGCTGAAGACCGCTTTCGGCATCGAGAAGTTGCTGAGTCCCAAGACAGCTCGCGAGATTTTCGACGAGTGTAACGAGAAGCTGAAGCAGCCCGAGTTCAGTGCCCGCGGCTTGATGAAGCACTATAACGTTGAGTGTGTCTGCACCACTGACGATCCCGTCGACGACCTGCATAACCACATCGAGTATGCCCGCAACAAGGCTGCCGACGATCCCATCATGATTCCCGCTTGGCGTCCTGACAAGGCCATGAACATCGAGAAACCCGAGTTCAGTGCTTATGTCAACCAGCTGGAGCAGGTGAGCGGTGTTACCATCACCAAGTTTGCTGATATGGTCGACGCTCTGAAGAAGCGCCATGAGTTCTTCGAGGCTCAGGGCTCCAAGCTCTCTGACCACGGTATCGAGGAGTTCTACGATGAGGAGTATACCGACTCTCAGATTGAGACCATCTTCGAGAAGGCTATGCGTGGCCAGCAGTTGTCTAATATGGAGATTCGCCAGTACAAGAACTGCTTCCTCACCGTGATGGCCGAAATGGACGCCGATGCCGGTTGGACTCAGCAGTTCCACTATGGTGCCATCCGCGACAACAATACCGCTATGTACAACCAGCTTGGTCCTGACACCGGTTTCGACTCCATCGGTGAGTTCAACACCGCCAAGGCTATGTCGAAGTTCTTGAACAAGCTTAACATGGAAGGCAAGCTCACACGTACCATTCTTTATACGCTGAACCCCTGTGCCAACGAGGTGATTGCCACGATGCTGGGTAACTTCCAGGGTGGTGAGCCCGGCAAGATCCAGTTCGGTTCCGGCTGGTGGTTCAACGACCAGATGGATGGCATGATTCGTCAGATGAACGCCCTCTCGGTGCTCGGACTGCTCTCACGCTTCGTGGGTATGCTTACCGACAGCCGTTCGTTCCTCAGCTATCCCCGTCACGAATACTTCCGTCGCATCCTCTGCAACCTGCTGGGTAACGATGTTGAGAAGGGATTGCTGCCTGATGATCGCGAGTTGCTGGGCCGCATGGTCGAGGACATCTCATACAACAACGCCAAGAACTACTTCAAGTTCTATTAAGCGAGCAACACTCTCGTTCTATTAAGCGAGCACTTAAAAAATCAGCCTCTCACCTTGCTTTTTGCAGGGTGGGAGGTATTTTTTTGCTTTTTCTGCACGTTTTATTTGAAAAAAATGCTTACTTTTGCAGCGTGATAATAAAAAGACATCAGATATGAATAGAAAGATTGCACTCTTATTCGTGAACCTGCTTTTCTGTTGTTCAGTGGCTTTTGCTCAGGAAGCACAGAAAAGCGACCTGCATAAACGTGCAGAATCCATTAACGCACAGGAGAACGTTGCCCAGGCGCGCTCAGCCTATATCCATGCTTTCAACGACTACGCCAACAAGGGCCAAATCCTGCAGGGTGTACAGTGTGCCGCCAAGGCTGCTGCGCTTTACTACAAGGAGAACTTCTATCAGGAAGCTTTCGACCTGTTGCGCCGTGCCGATCAGGTTACTGCTGCCAGCAGCCTCTCGTCATCACAGCAGGCTGCTGCCCACTATCTGACCACCAAGGAGCGTCTGCAGATGTATATCAAGATGCGCCGTGTGGAGAGTGCCAAGGAACAGCTGAGAATTCTGGAGAACCATGCTGCATTGGCCTCTGACGACGATACCGCCAACGATTTGCTTTATACCAAGGCCATCTATTTCTACACCTTCGGCATGAATGCTCAGGGTAATGCCGTTTTCAAGGAAATGGCCGACAAGCTGACAGCCAGCAAGGAGTACGACAAGGTCGACGAGGTCTACCAGACGCTGATTGCCAATGCCCGCAAATCGGGCGCTGCCGGTATGATAGCTCAGTCGTATAGCAACTACATGGCGTGGAAGGACTCTACCAATGCGTTGAAACACGCCGATGAAATCAAGGCACTGAAGCAGCAGATTGCCGACAACGAGGCCTCTATTGCCGACAAGGACGGATCGCTGACCAACCGTTGGCTCATCATCGTCGGCTTGCTCATTTTGGCTGGTGTGCTCGCTGCCGCGCTGGTGGTAGGAGCCGTCATCCTGATGCGCTTCATCCTGCTCACTCGCCGTCAGAAGAAGAACATCCAGCTGGCTAACGAGAGTAACGCCCTGAAGGCCAAGTTCATCAGCAATATCTCTGCCCAGCTCGAACCCACATTCCGCAAACTTGACAGCCGACAGCCTGAAGTGCAGGCGCTGCTCGACTTCTCAGAACATATCCAGACACTCTCCGAACTCGAGAACTCCACTGAGCCTGTTGAATTCGAGGATGTTCAGGTACAGCAGTTCTGCGAGGGCCTGATGGATCAGATTCGCGACGTGGTGAAGAGTGACGTCACGCTCACCGTCAACGCCCCGAAGATGAATGTTCCGATGAACCGCGAATATGTGGGCCACATCCTGTCTCACCTGCTGGCTAATGCTGCAGAGTACACCCCTGCCGAAGGTAAGATTACCCTTGAATACAAGAAGCGCGGACAACACAGCCACCAGTTCCTGGTGTCCGACACCGGTGCGGGAATCCCTGAGGAGCAGCGAGACGACCTGTTCAAACCATTCCTTCAGATTCGTGATCTGACTACTGGCGACGGTCTCGGACTGCCTATCTGCAAACAGATGGCACTCCGCATGAATGGCGATCTGGACCTCGATTCCGGCTACACCAAGGGTACCCGTTTCGTGCTTGAACTCCACGCATAGCTCGCGACGACGCAATTCTAAAAGTCCCTCTGCCCATGCTTCGCAGGTTGATCTCCGTTCTGTTGCTCGTGGTAGCCCTTGACGCCTATGCCCAACAGGTGGTGGTCAACAAGCAGCGCCATTTCCCGAAGACCGTTCCTGCAGGCAATTATAGCGGTATCTGCTGGCTCGGTGGCGACCGCTATGCCGTCGTCGACGACAAGTCGCAGAGTGCGGGTTTCCACTTGTTTACCATTCAGATCGATTCTCTGACGGGCGACATCCTTTCGGTGCGTGCCGACAGTTTTGTCACCAGCCACCAGCCCAACCGCGACGAAGAGGGCATCTGCTATGTTCCCCACACCAATACCGTATTCGTCAGTAGCGAGAGCGACGGACAGATCATTGAATACACCCTCGACGGACAACTCACCGGACGACGGCTCAACATCCCCGAAGTCTTTGCCGGTATTTACAGCAACCGCGGTTTTGAGGCTCTCACCTACAATGCCGCTACCCACCTGTTTTGGACCACTACCGAGAATACGCTGAAGACTGACGGAACGAAACCAAACATCCAGCGCGAACTTTCCAACCGTTTGCGGCTGCAGAGTTTTTCCGACGACCTGCAACCCCTCCATCAGTATTGGTACGTCACCGATACCCTCCGTGCCAAGAGTCCCGAGGGGAAATGCACCCTTGGCGTCAGCGGTTTGGCAGCCCTCGACAACGGGCAGCTCGTCATTCTCGAACGCCAGGTGCAGAAAACCTCCAGTGGCATCGGCTCCAGTGTCCGTGTCCGTCTCTATCTGGTTAATCCCACAGCCCATCAGCCCGGTGATGAATTGGAAAAGCAGCTGCTTACCGAATTCCGCACCTCCATCAACCTTACCCGTCGCAGCTTTGCCAATTACGAAGGACTCTGTCTCGGTCCCCGCCTGGCCGACGGCCGTCAGGTGCTCCTCCTCGTAGCCGATTCCCAAAACCAGTACAAAGGCTACCTCCACGACTGGTTCAAGACAATAGTCCTCAGCACCCCGACGCCAACTCCTTAGTTGTCTACATTACATGACCAGGGACTGGTCCCTGTCATATTATTTCCAAATTTTCAGCCATCTTTTTTGTTTTATCGTATTCGCGGATTGAAAAAGTTGTGGAAAAAGTTGGAAGTGTCATATTTAGTTCGTATCTTTGTCGTCGAAAACGACGAAGATGCTCACGCTCGGCCAATCGAACAATTTCGTTGGCACTCGCTTAATCGCATCTTTGCACGCAGAGTGTGCGAGAAGCGGCCTACGCCGTCCTTGCCAACAGATAAAAACAAACATATGGAAGCAACTGTATTAAATCCAACCCAGATGCACTTATTGAAGCTCTTTGCCTTCAATAACAGCGAGGTGTATGCTCGTGAGATACAAATGGTTCTCACCCGCCATTTCCAGGCTCAGCTCGACGCCGAGGCAGACCGTTTGTGGGATGAGGGCATCCTGAACCAAGAGAAACTTGACGCAATTCGTCAGGAGGATCTTCATGCTAAATGATGGTTGTCATCCATTTAAATAATGTATAACCCTTTAAAACCGCAGATGCCTATGGGCTGAGAGAAATATAAATAAGGACATAAGGATGAATATCCGCTTTTGATTCTTGCTATTCAAAATCTCCAAATTTTAAACTATGATTTATTAACTTAAAACATTAGTGTCCCATTTTAACGGGACACTAATGATATGCAATATTCAATAATGCAATATAACTACTCCAAGATCTTCTGGTACTTACCTTTGTCGGGACCTTTACGAATCTTTTTCGCCAGACCGTCGTCGCACAGGTGCTTCAGACGACTACACACCGAGCCTACGCTGTCGTAGCCATACTCACGCTTTACATCCTCGCTGGTGAAGGGATTGGGCAAGCGGCGGTATGCCAGCAAAGTACGCTGCTGATGATGAACGTTGGAAGCCTGCTCGGTAGCCTTGTTGTCGTAATACTTTTCGAGTATCGACTTACAATAGAACTCCTGGAATGCGAGCTGAGCCTTAGCTATGAGCAATGCCAATCGTACATCTGTCTTGTCTACCTCGAAGTCAGGGCCACACTTCCACATTCCGTCAGCATCCTGCACCATCTTATCCCAATGACGAGTTATGATATATGGCAATGCAAAGTTAGCCGAATGCCAGTTTGGACGCTTAACTAAATCCTCCTGGGCATAGTCATGGTCTTCGCCAGCGTCAGCCATACGACGTGCCGTCCACTGATGCAACGTGTCACTCAATAACTGACAGGGAATTTCACCCTTACATGAATTGAGCTTATACGCCCATTCCAGGATGTCGGCATCACGTTTCTGAGCGGCCTCGTCGTAATCGTACACCTCCATCATCTCGAAGTTCGAGTCAGCATTGGGCACAATGGTGAAGCGCGACATCAGACCATTTACATTATTGCGCTCTGTGTTGAGCTGCTTTAAGGCGTCGTCGGTGCCCGTGTAGCAGGCACAAAAGTGGACGTCAGTCTCTCCCACAGGAGCACTCGAGGTCTTCAGATAAGCACCGTGAGGTTCGTTATGGAACGACTTCAGCCAGTAGGTCTGAAAAGCATCCATGTGGCTTTTCTTCATCTGTGCAAGTGTGTTCTGAAGCTCGCTGTCGAAAATGCTGACGTGCAAGTCAAGTTCAATGCCGTCAACCATTTCATGAGCATTGGCCTCGGCTTCACGAAGGGCAGCAGTACTTGTCTCAGATGGCAAGGCACGATAGATGCCTGCAGGACGTGGTGTCTTATTCTTCGCGCCACCGTCGTTCTGTTCCTTCACCTTGTTCCAGTTATTTAGGGCGGCAATCTGTGCAGCGTCCGACTTCTTGATAGGTTCCATCATCAGTTTGTACAAGTCGACGGCAATCTGCTTGCCACCGCCCATACGTCCGATGAGCAACACCAGACTGTTCAGACGACACTGCTTGCCGGGCTTACCATACCAACGATACCAACAACGTGTCAGAAGATTAATGGCAAAGGAACCGCCCACGAAGAATGCCGCAGCATAGTACTTAAGTTTGATGCGCCAAAGCAACAACTGAAGCAGAGGATAATAAGGTGCCAGCTTCTGCAACTCCTTGCCGATACGTTCCAAGGTGTGCAGGATGTCGGTCTGCGTTGCCAATGCCTGACCTGTGGCTTTGGCACGTTCCTCACGAATCAGCACGCCATAGTCGCGACCAGTCAGTTCCTTGATGGCACGACGCATCTCTTTCGAGGGCTGCGGATCGTTGAAGTTCTCGCTCTCGCGTTTGTGCAGCAACTTACGGGCAGCTTCCACGATGCGGTCAATCTCAGCCAAGCCACGCTCGGTAATGATGTCCTGTACCCACTTCTGTTGTTCCAATACATGACGGGCACGCTCATAGTCACCATCCAAGAGGATGAGCAGATCGTAGAACAGCTTCAGTGCAAACTTGTGGCGCGAACCGTCGGGGGCTCCCTTGGGTAACATCACGTTGATGATGTCCTGCACGTCGTAGCCCCACACCTTGGTGTTCTCCAAGTCTTTGGGCTTAACTTGCGCTGCAAGCTCCTTGGCTGCTTCTGTGGTTTGTAACTTGCCACTTTCAGCCTCCGAGTTGCCGGGCAACTGGTGGTCGGGATTGGTGGCACTACTCTGACTCTCACGATACGAGTTGCCGTACTGACGGTCGAACTCGTTTTCAAACAAATCTTTTTGTTCTTCCATAATTACTTAAAAATTAAAAAGTTTATCTTCGTCGATGTATAAAATATCTTCAAAACGCGGGCAGAAGCTCAGTTTGTCAGCATTGACACACGAGTTGTCTGTCACGAATTTTCCGGTCGTTCCCTTCACATGCAGCATGCCCAGTTCCTTAGCCTGCAGGTATTGTTGGTCGGCAATGTTGCCGGCACCTGGCAGACATTCACTAACCAGACGCAGTCCTTCGCCACTGGACGTCAGGTGAGCCAATCGTGTATTCCAAGGATAGCCTGGCACACGGGTGCGTTCGTAGAGTTCCTGTGGAGGAAAAGGCAGATGGTCGTAGTCGCTCATGAAGAGTGCAGAGAGGTGAAGGATATTCTCTTGTTTACGACGGCGATATAGGATGGGCTGACCATCAGCATCCAATTTTGGATTGCCATCCTTATCCAAGCGCGGAACCAGACCGAATTCGCGTACAGCAAACACATAGTCAGGCAGCGAATCCTTTAACATATCCACCCATTGCAGCAGTTTTGCAGCAGTGGTTAGCTGGGCGAATTTCTCGCCGGCACGTGGACGGCACTCCTGTTGGATGCACCACTTCTGAAAATCACTGATACGGGTGAAAGCATCGAGGCTCTGGCCCTTGGCTACTGCCTCTCTTACTGCACGACGCATACCGATTTTCCAGTTCACTACTGCGCTACGTACCAAGTTCGAAAACACCGAGGCCGTGCACGGTTCGCACGAGCCCCAGTACATGTTGTCCTGAAAAACGAATCTATAAGCTTCCATAATACCTTATTTTTTATTATTGTTGTTGTTAACGATTTCCGAGCGATAGCGTCCCAGTGTGACGTTCATCGAGGCCTGAGCCTGCAACAGCTGACGGTCAATGTCGGGACTACAATCCAGCTCCGACAAAATACTTACCTTGCTGTTCTCCGTATCGAGCCAGATCTTCAACCCTCTGCCGTCATCCAATAGCATACGCCCTTGTTGATTTTCTGGCAGCGTTGGCAATTGTTTCTGCTGTTCAGCGGTCAAGACCATAAACTGTTCATGAAGAGCAGCCACGGGGTCTTCGCAATCTTTTGCATCCACGTTAAGGTGCAAACTATACGAACTTTCCTTCGCGCCTTCACTTTTGTAGAAGCTGCTGTTGCCCAATTGCTTCAGCATCTTACGATTTGATTCACGCGTGCCCGTGGGTACAAATTCACAATAGTCTGAATTGTCCCAACGGTTCAACTTTCCTTTCACCGAGCTATCCGGCTTCCTGCGCGGACGGCTCACCATTGCTGTGTTGTCATTAGTCTTTGCCATATCTTTTGCGATTTAAATTTTTGCAAAGATACGGACATTATAAAAGGTACAAAAACTATTTTTGTAACTCAGGGGATAAAACACAAAAATAGGGGGAAATCAAGAAAAACCCCGAGGGGGTTATAAAAAATGGTTTAAATCGAATTTGGTTTCAAGCGTTTTACAAAGGGCTTTGAGGTTTGCAAATCCCGTTGGTGTTTGGTCGCCCAACATATAATCCTCTTGGGGGACGTACGTCAAATCATTTACAAAAGAAGTATAGCTAAAAGTGGGCTTTAGGATAAAGCCGTTGCGGTAGTCATTGATTTGGTCATCTTTACAATCTATTTCACAAACCTGACCATACCAGTCTCTCATCTGTTTGGCATAAATAGTTGTTGGTGTCTTTCCACCATTGAGCTCTTTTCTTAGGAGTTGCTGGTTACCAAAAAACAACAGCCCAGCCAGCCACTCATATTTGTGGTTAATGTTGTCTACAAAATTGTCTAATGTCCAACTCCAAAGTCTTTTCAGATTTAATTCTTTATTGTATACCTTGGTGACAAATATAACATTATCCTTTTCAAAACCTTCTGGTGGTGTGCGCTCACCTAACAAATTATTCGGACCGCCTACAGACGAAACGACTGTACCTAAATCAAATCCATATCCGACATAAATCTCTTTCACACGCGTTTTCCAATACTTGCTGCCGGTTTCATCCGCATAATGGTTAAGGCGCACAAGCCAGGGCATAGCAGCACCAATGCTACCTGCATCTAAAGCATTCGCCTCTAATATCTCTGGCGTGTATTGCTTTTGTGACTTTTCTAATTTTAGTCCCGGACTTATGGACATAGTCACTTTTATGACTTATTGTTTAATGCATCCACAATATCTTGGCACTCTGGATCATCTGTCGTGAAAGTTAATTCTATTTCCTTTGGTTTAAGCAGCATTAAATAGTCAGCTATCTGGCGACGTATTTCTGTTACGATCTCTTCCATGTCATCGCCAAGACGTACACAACAGAACATAGCACCGAAACCACGCACACAAACGAGATCTTTTGCCAAATTTTTATTCATGGATACATGAGCAGGGGCTGCCGGCAGCAACTGTGACAAAAGTTCGGGCCTCTTAATACCCATATTTTCAAGATCCTTTAGCACGGTTGATAGTCTGAATTTGTATGCCCCGTTTACTGCTTCTTTTAGTCTAATGGAAGTGGTCAATACGTCAATTGCTTCATAGTTAATTTCCTTTTGTTTTGTAAAACACAAAGTAAATACATCTTTCAATTGAACATAATCCCATACAACTCCCTCAGACCACATGTTGAGTCGCCATTCATTTCGAGGTTCCGAAACATATTTATTTCCGTATGTAACTACAGGATGCGATTTGGTGGTCATTCGTGAAGTAAAAACACTTCCACGTATTCCCACCTCATTTCCTGGGCCATAGACCACAATAAGCGTGCCTGTTTGCATGGCAACGGTACCACCATAATATATAATAGGATATGGTTCCTGAAGTGGTACGTAATGTGAATTAATGATTGGCATATTATTCTTTTGTTAGTTCTTGATACATTTTGAATAGTTCGGCCACGCACTGGCTTTCAGTGAACGTGGACTTGACGGGGAAGCCGTAAGCAGCCATGACGGCGCGGTCGTTTTCTTGATGGGCCTTGCGAAGTTCTATAGGCATAGTAAGTTCGTCATAGAGGTCAGCCAATGATGAGTCGGGATATTTGGCACGGGCATCGAGAATAGCTTTTGCTGTTTGTTCTATCATTGCCTTCTGCTCGTCGGTAGGTGTAGGCCATGGGAAGTTGTTGTAGACAACATCTTTACTATAGCGGTAGTCGCTCTTTAAACGTCCACAGACAGCTCGCATCCAAGCCATGTGAACATTAGATTCGAGAACGCCAAAGTGGTATAGTTTGGCTTCTGGAATAATTAGTACGAGATTTGTAGGGATAGTATCATTTTTCAAAAATCCCATCGGCACATATCGCCTACGTTCAGAGGATACAGATGGTACAATAATATACGTTTCAGGATTATTAGTTTCTCGGAACAAATGAGGTTGATCTGCCAGTCTTCGTGTAGCGGCATCACTGCTGGCTTCTCGCATTTTACGTACACCTTCCATCCGCTCTAATACAGCAGGCATTTGTCTCAGTTCTGAAGGCGTCGCATCTTTCAACCATAAGCAATAACGGGACTTGTTGTTTATATACTCCTTAGAACCAATAAGCCGTTTTATGAACTTTTCGGCTTTGGGCTCTCGAGCAAGGAAAGTTTCAAGATCAGATGCTTCAATAATAAGATTTCCACCATCAGTTGGCTGATTCCCTTTACGAATAACGGGGACTTTACATAATGGTTTGCTACGACTCTCAACGAATACATTCGGAGCATCCATTAGATAAGCGTTAATGTTCTTGACCTCTCGTTTTGTATCATTATCAAAAATAACCTTGGAAGATTTATCGTCTTCGCAACCGAATCCAACTATGACGCAGTGAACATGAGCTTTGAGCGTAGCCTCGCTATCCCATCGGAATGTACGATGAGCAAAGTTAATGTTAATTCCGTATTGCTCGTAAATAGGTTTCCAAAGGTTAGACACTTGTTCACCTTGACATATACTATTAGTAGACACAAGGGCTGTTCTTGTATTATGGTTTATCCTCATAATTTCAGCTGCTTTCTTATACCAGCCTGAAACATAATCCATCTCTCCTATATTTTTCCATTTTGTGCCAAAAATATAACGGAGATCTGCTCGCTGTTCGTTATTCATCATATTAGCCCCAATAAACGGCGGGTTACCGATGATGTAGTCATAAAACATCATATAGGCAGGAATTCTAGGGGCTTCTGAATAGGTGACTAATTCAACTTTAGGCCGTATTTCTTCTCTCTTAATAACCTCTGGAACAAATCCTGCCTGCGGTACTGATGTTGGTAATGCTTTAGGCGGTAATGATTGCGGCACTCCATCCTTGCACTCAATTATATTCCACTCCATCCTCAGCGCATTGCCTTCACGTATATTATGGTAGGGCTTCAGCGGCAGGAAGTCAATGTCGCGACGGATAATCTTCTCGGTTTCAGCCAGCATCTGTGCTTCTGAAATCCAAAGGGCAGTAGTGGCTGTAGTAACTGCGAAGTCGTTAATCTCAATGCCATAGAACTGCTGAATGCTAACCTTGATGGGGTTCACTTCTTCGAAGCCGATGAAAGTCTGGTCGTGGTGGCGGGCACGGATGACATCGTTCTCCAGGCGACGCAACGAGAGGTAGGTCTCGGTGAGGAAATTACCACTGCCACAAGCAGGGTCGAGAAAAGTCAGCGAAGCCAGCTTATCCTGGAAGGCATCAAGGCGACGAACACGCTGTTTCTCAACCTTCTCCTCCAGAATGGTGTCGAATTCCTGTCGCAGGTCGTTCAGGAACAGCGGGTCTATCACCTTGTGGATATTCTCTATTGAGGTGTAGTGCATACCACCGCTGCGACGGGTCTCGGGATTCAGCGTACTCTCAAAGACGGCACCGAAGATGGTGGGCGAAATCTTGCTCCAGTCGAAATCCAGTGAGGCATGCTGCAACAGTGTTTGTTTCAGTTCCTCGGTAAATTGCGGAATCTCGATTTCTTCTTCAAACAATCCGCCATTGGTATAGGGGAATGCTGCCAGTTCCTCTTGCAGGTATTTGCTGCGTTTTTCCTTGGGAGTGTTCAGCACCTCGAACAGGTCGCGCAAAGCACGGCGAAGATCCTTGGCCTCGTAAATAACGAGGAAGTCATGGAACTGGTCTCTTGTAAACACACCAGCATCCTCGGCATAAAGACAGAACACGATACGAACACATAGGATGTTCAGCCAGCGCAGAGCTTCGGGGGAGTTGTCGTCATATTGTTTCAGCAGTGCTTCATATATTCTGCCAACGATTTCGCCTGCCTGCATAGACACCTCCATCTCCTTCGAGATGTGCTCACTCTGGGCATCGACGAGGAACTTCAGACGGTAGTACTCCGTAGCCAGGTCTTTCAGCAAAATCTCTTCCGGCTCGCTGTTGGGCTGGTCCATATCGTAGACCAGAAACGATTTGAAGTTACACGTCACCACCCATTTGGGATGCTGGCTCTGGGGCATGTTTACGATATAGAGTTTCGCCTGAAGGAATGGCGTGATGTAACCATCGCCACGCTTCACGGGTTTGCGCAGGTCGATATTGATGGACTTTTGTTCTATGAGTACTTTCGTCGATGGGATATGTACGTCAATGAAGTTCGTAGAGTCTACCATCGATGCCACTTGTTCTTCATAGCGAAGAAAGCCGGGCAGGTTCTCGACACCATATACATTGGTCAGCAAGTCGGCCCAGAACAACTGGCTCTCGCCCCGTTCATAGCCCTTGCCTTCCCATCGTGCTGCGAATTCCGCGGCAGCCGCAGCCATCTGTTTATCTGTCTTCATATCGTTTTAAGTCTTTCTTGGTGCAAAGATACAAAAGGTTTTCGAGATTTCCAAATGTTTCGAAACTTATATTGCAATATTGCATATTGCGTTAGTTTTTTCGGCCAAGGAGGTGAAAGTGTAGTATTATTATAGTTGTATTATTAGTTAAGTTATTGATTATTAATATATTATATTCTAATTATACTCTTTCCTGTTCTCCTTGCTCTGCTCAAACAATTAATGCAATATTCAATATTGCAATATGGCCGCCCACCCCCCTCCACTGCCGGCAATAAGAGCCAAGTATTCAGGAATAAGAGGTTAGTATTGGGAAATAAGAGGCTGTTATTGGGAAATAAGAGGTTAGTATTTTGGAATGATATTTTGGTTATTTTTATTAACATTTTTTAGGGTATTATTTTGGGTGTAATATTTGGTGTTTTTGAATTTTTTTCGTAACTTTGCAATATAAAAGAATGAGGGAAGAGGTAATCATAATTCTCAATTATCAATTGTCAATTCTCAATTTCCAACAGGCGGGAAGGGCCACCCGATGTAGCTGGTCCAACGAGTTTCTAATACCACAAAAAATTACACAAGGTATGATTGAACTTTATTTGACAAAAGTTGCCGAGGATTCGGAACGTGAGCAGGCGGGCAAGCTGTATGCCCGAGTGAATTACAAGGAG
>JAEEGK010002933.1_pt1 | contig 42752 bp, 31 predicted proteins | sample 8958771 | NCBI WGS metagenome assembly JAEEGK01 (sample SAMN16246547, study PRJNA631951) | gut metagenome | biome: gut microbiome; feature: rumen; material: SC-attached | host: Bos | place: Iran: Karaj | collected 2018-10
CAGGAGGATAAAAAAATGACAACACAGGAATTTATCGATGCCATTAAGGGCATGACAGTATTAGAGTTAAACGATCTCGTAAAGGCTTGCGAGGAAGAGTTCGGCGTTTCTGCAGCAGCAGGCGTTGCAGTAGTTGCAGCAGCAGGTCCCGCAGCAGCAGCTGAAGAGAAGACTGAGTTCGATGTTGAGCTTACAGAAGTAGGCGCAGAGAAGATCAAGGTTATCAAGGTTGTTCGTGAGATCACCGGTCTCGGACTTGGTGAAGCTAAGGCAGCTGTTGAAGCAGCTCCCAAGGTTCTCAAGGAGGGCGCTTCCAAGGCAGAGGCTGAGGATATCAAGAAGAAGCTTGAAGAGGCAGGCGCTAAGGTTACACTTAAGTAATCAAGGCTTTTATATTAGCGAAGATACCAAAAACTACCAAAAGTTGTACTTTACTTTTGGTAGTTTTTTTTATATACTCCTATAAGAAACACAAGAACATACCAAAAAGTTACCAAAAACTTGACGGTTTTGAAAGGAGAAGGCTAATATGGCAATTGAAAGAAAAGGTTATTGTGTAAACGGAGAATGGAAGACATCAAAGTCCGATAAGTATATGCCTGTTACGGATTCAAGTACGGGAGAAGTCATTGCGGAGGTGCCCTGCTGCACACCGGAGGAGGTTAATGATGCCATCGCTTCAGCTGCGGCAGCTTTCCCTGAGTGGTCCAACATGTCACTCAGCAAAAGAACGCAGATGATGTTCAAATGGAGGAACATCCTTGTTGAGCATCTGGATGAGCTCACATTGCTTTGTTCGAAAGAACTGGGAAAGAACATTGCCGAAGCAAAGGGCGATATTTTAAAAGCTATCGAGCCTACTGAGCATGCATGTTCCCTTCCCACACTTGTTCAGGGAGATGCATCCCTTCAGGTGACCACCGGTTTTGACACCGCAACCTACAGAGTTCCCCTCGGTGTAATCGCCGGCATCGTTCCCTTCAACTTCCCTGCCATGATCCCCTGGGGATGGATGGTGCCCCTGGCTATCGCTACCGGAAACACTGTAGTTTTAAAGGCATCCAGTGCAACACCTCTCACATCCATGAGGATACTTGAACTCTTCTACACCGAAGGAGGATTCCCGAAGGGCGTTGTAAACCTCATCACCTGCAGCCGTAATGAAGCGGACATCCTTCTGACCGATGCAAGGATCAAGGCAGTGACCTTTGTGGGTACAACATCTGTAGGAAAGCAGATCTACTCAAAGGCGGCAGCTAACGGAAAACGTGTTCAGGCGCAGTGTGAAGCAAAGAACCATGCACTTGTGCTTGAGGATGCGGATCTTGAAAATGCAACAACCGCTATCATTAACTCCACCTACGGCTGTGCGGGAATGAGATGCATGGCACTTCCTGTTGTCTGTGTTCAGGAATCCATAGCGGATGAATTCGTTGCACTTCTTAAGAAAAAGGCTATGGCGATGAAGGTGGGATGTGCCTACGACCCGGAGACTAAGCTGGGCCCTGTTGTTTCGGAATCTCACAAAAACAAGGTTTGCGAATGGATCCAAAAAGGTGTTGACGAAGGAGCAACTCTTGTACTTGACGGAAGAAATGTCGTTGTTCCCGGATTTGAAAAGGGATTCTTTGTGGGACCCACCATTCTTGACAACGTAAAGCCCGGAATGAGCGTGGGAGACAGAGAGATCTTCGGACCTGTTACCTGCATCAAGAGAGTAAAGGATTTTGAAGAAGGACTTGCCATCATGAACGCAAATCCTTTCGCCAACGGATCTGTGATCTTCACTCAGAGCGGTTACTATGCAAGGGAATTTGAAATGAGGACAGATGGCGGTATGGTCGGCATCAATGTGGGCATCCCCGTTCCCACAGCCTACTTCCCTTTCTCCGGAAACAAGGATTCCTTCTTCGGAGATCTTCATGTACTCGGTAAGGACGGCGTCAGATTCTACACCAGAGCAAAGACAGTCACAAAGCACTGGTACGATGAAAAGATGATAAAGCCCGTTCACATCGACACCTGGGAAGGAACAGTGGAAAGGGTTTAGAAGATCAAAGAAAAGATTATTGATTTTTAAAAAAGTTAATAAAAGGAAAATAAAGAAAGAGCGGTCATTTTGACCGCTCGAATTTTTTTTTGATAAAAAATTATGCTTGACTCTTTACAATTGCTATGTTAATATAGACAATGCTCTTATTTTGGTTTAGCATGCCTATCTTTATCTAATTATACCACATAAGAGCTGATATGAAAAGATTTTTTTACAAAAATATAACACGAGGTGAAAGCGTCAATGGAAAAGAACAGTATGCATCCTGTCAAAGTCGGTAAGGGGATTAGGATGAGCTATTCGAAGAGAGATGAAGTTCTCGAGATGCCCAACCTTATAGAGGTTCAGAAGAACTCCTATAAGTGGTTCATCGAGAAAGGACTTCAGGAAGTCTTCGAAGACGTATCCCCAATCAAGGATTTCTCTGGCAATCTTGAACTCTCTTTCCTGAGCTATAGGCTCTGCGAGGACGAAAAGAAGTACTCCATCGAAGAGTGTAAGGAAAGAGACGCAACGTATGCAGCTCCGCTCAAGGTGAAGGTTGATCTTCATCGTACGGATGACGGCAGCAGTGTTGTTTCGGAAATCTTCATGGGAGATCTTCCTCTTATGACCGATACCGGTGCCTTCATTATCAACGGTGCCGAAAGAGTTATTGTGAGTCAGCTGGTTCGTTCACCCGGCATTTATTTTGATATAACACATGATAAACTCGGAAAGCGTCTCTTCAGCAGCCAGGTTATCCCTAACCGCGGTGCATGGATCGAGTACGAGACAGATTCCAATGATGTATTCTGGGCACGTGTGGACAGAAACCGTAAGGTTCCCGTAACCGTTCTTCTTCGTGCACTCGGATACGGCACAAATGAGCAGATCCGCGAGGTCTTCGGAGACGAACCCAAGCTGGAAGCTACATTTGCAAAGGATACATGCGAAAACTTCACTGACGGTCTCCTCGAACTTTATAAAAAGCTGAGACCCGGCGAGCCTCTTGCAGTGGACACAGCCAAGTCCCTCATCCACGGAATGTTCTTCGATCCCAAGAGATATGACCTCGCTAAAGTCGGACGTTACAAATTCAATAAAAAGCTTCACTTAAAGAGACGTGTTGTAGGTTTCACTCTTGCTCAGGACATTATAGACATGAACACCGGTGAGATCATCGCTGAAGCAGGACAGAAGATTACGGAGCAGATGGCTGTTGACATCCAGAACGCCGCAATCCCTTATTTTGATATCCAGACAGAAGAAAGAACAGAGCGTGTCGTTACTAACCTTGCCGTTGATCTCAAGGCCTATGTGGACTGCGATCCCGAGAGTCTTGGCATCACTGAAAACGTTTACTTCCCTGTTCTTCGTGAGATCCTCGAAGAGTACGGAAGTGACAAGGACGCTCTTCTCAAGGAGATCAAGAAGCGTGCTGCGGAACTCGTTCCCAAGCACATCACCAAGGAAGACATCATTGCTTCCGTTAACTACAACATGCATCTTGAATACGGTGTAGGAACAAAGGACGATATCGATCACCTCGGAAACCGTCGTATCCGTGCCGTAGGCGAGCTGTTGCAGAATCAGTACCGCATCGGTATCTCACGTATGGAACGTGTGGTACGTGAAAGAATGTCCACACAGGGAATTGAGAGCGTTACCGCTCAGTCCCTTATCAATATCAAGCCCGTTACCGCAGCTGTAAAGGAATTCTTCGGAAGTTCACAGCTTTCTCAGTTCATGGATCAGAACAACCCTCTGTCCGAGCTGACAAACAAGCGTCGTCTTTCAGCCCTCGGTCCCGGCGGTCTCTCACGTGACCGTGCATCCTTCGAAGTACGAGACGTACATTACACTCACTATGGAAGAATGTGCCCCATCGAGACACCCGAAGGTCCCAACATCGGACTTATCAACTCCCTTGCTTCCTATGCAAGGATCAATGAATATGGCTTTATCGAGGCACCTTATCGTAAGACCGATAAGAGTGACCCTGCAAATCCTCGTGTTACCGACGAGGTTGTTTACCTTACCGCCGATGAAGAAGACAACTATGTTGTTGCTCAGGCCAACGAAGCACTGGATGAGAACGGCTATTTCGTAAACAATATGGTTTCCGGACGTTTCAGAGATGAGACTTCTTCCTATGAAAAGAGAAGGGTCGACTTCATGGACGTATCTCCCAAGATGGTATTCTCGGTAGCTACCGCGATGATCCCCTTCCTTCAGAACGACGATGCTAACCGTGCCCTCATGGGATCAAACATGCAGCGTCAGGCCGTTCCCCTTCTTTTCACCGATGCTCCCGTTGTTGATACAGGTATCGGTGTCAAGGCAGCTGTCGACTCCGGTTCATGTATGACTGCTACAAATGCAGGTGTTGTTGAAAAGGCTACAGCTAACGAGATCGTTATCAAGAACAAGGATAAGGGATTAGACACCTACAAACTGACAAAGTTTGCCAGAAGCAACCAGGGCACCTGCATTAACCAGAGACCCATTGTTTCCAAGGGTGAGAAGATCGAAGCCGGCCAGGTTATTGCTGACGGCGCATCCACTTCCGGCGGAGAGCTTGCTCTCGGTAAGAACCCTCTCATCGGTTTCATGACATGGGAAGGCTACAACTACGAGGACGCCGTTCTTATTTCCGAGCGTCTTGTTCAGGAAGATGTTTACACATCCGTTCACATTGAGGAGTACGAATCCGAAGCCAGAGACACAAAGCTGGGACCCGAAGAGATCACCAGAGAAGTTCCCGGCGTTGGCGATGATGCTCTGAAGGATCTGGATGAAAGAGGTATCATCCGTGTCGGCGCCGAAGTACGTGCGGGAGACATTCTTGTAGGTAAGGTTACTCCTAAGGGAGAAACAGACCTTACTTCCGAGGAAAGACTCCTTCGTGCAATTTTCGGTGAAAAGGCAAGAGAAGTAAGAAACACATCTCTTGAACTTCCTCACGGTGAATTCGGTATCGTAGTTGATACAAAGGTATTCAGACGCGAGGACGGAGATGATCTCCCTGCAGGAGTTAATCAGACCGTTCGTGTTTACATAGCTCAGAAGAGAAAGATCCAGGTCGGCGACAAGATGGCCGGTCGTCACGGAAACAAGGGTGTCGTTTCAAGAGTTCTTCCTGTTGAAGACATGCCTTTCCTTCCCAACGGACGCCCTCTTGACATCGTGCTCAACCCTCTCGGCGTTCCTTCACGTATGAACATCGGTCAGGTGCTTGAAACTCACCTTTCCCTTGCTTCAAAGATCCTCGGCTTCAATGTTTCCTCACCCATCTTTAACGGTGCAAAGGAGTATGAGATCCAGGATCTCCTTGAAGTTGCAAATGATTTCGTAAACGGTGAATGGGATGATTTCAAGAATAAGTACAAGGACATCCTTGAACCCGACGTTATCGAGTACTTAGGTAATCACCTTGAAGAGAGAGCAGACTGGAAGGGAGTTCCCATCAGCCGAGACGGTAAGGTTCAGCTCCGCGACGGACGTACCGGTGAGGAATTTGATTCACCCGTTACCATCGGCTTCATGCACTACTTAAAGCTCCATCACCTTGTTGATGATAAGATCCATGCCCGTTCCACAGGTAAGTACTCCATGGTTACCCAGCAGCCTCTCGGCGGTAAAGCCCAGTTCGGCGGCCAGCGTTTCGGAGAAATGGAAGTTTGGGCACTGGAAGCATACGGTGCATCTCACGTACTTCAGGAGATCCTTACGGTTAAGTCCGATGATATTCAGGGACGTGACAAGACCTGTGAGGCTATCATGAAGGGGCAGAACATTGCAGAACCCGGTATCCCCGAGTCCTTCAAGGTTCTTCTTAAGGAATTACAGTCTCTTGCTCTGGACGTTACCGTTCTCGATGAAAACGGCAACGAAGTCATCATGAACGATAAGCTCAACTATGGTGACGAAACAGGCAGTGATGACGAATACAACAACCTCGACGATGACAACCATTACAGCTATGATACGGGCGACTTCGACAGTCACAGCGGATTCACCTATCAGGATCAGGACGGTAATGTCATTGAAGACGGTGACTTTGAAGACGACGACAACTTCGGCGACTTCGATACAGACGATATGGACGATCAAGGCTTTGAAGAATAGGAGGGATACTTAAAATTATGTCAGTTAATTATTCAGATGATTCGGTCAAGGCCGTCAATTACGACGCTATCAAGATTGGACTTGCTTCTCCTCAGAAGATCAAGGAGTGGTCCTTCGGCGAAGTTCAGGAGCCTGAAACAATCAACTATCGTACACTTAAGCCCGAAAAGAAGGGACTTTTCTCCGAAGCTATTTTCGGACCTGTTAAGGACTATGAGTGTGCCTGCGGTAAATTTAAAAAGAACGGTATCAAATCCGGAAAAGATCACATCGTTAAGTGTGACAACTGCGGCGTAGAGATCACAAAATCCTCCGTAAGAAGAGAGAGAATGGGACACATCGAGCTTGCAGCACCTGTTTCCCACATTTGGTACTTCAAGGGAATTCCCAGCCGTATGGGTCTCATTCTTGACATTTCTCCCAGAAACCTTGAAAAGGTTCTCTACTTCGCAGCATATATCGTGCTGGATAAGGGAGAGACCGACCTTCAGTACAAGCAGATCCTTTCCGAGACAGAGTTCAACGAAGCCTGCGATAAGTACGGCAGCAAGGCATTCCGTGCAGGAATGGGCGCAGAAGCCATCAGAGAGCTTCTTGAAGCCATTGACCTTGAAAAAGAATCCGAGGAAATGAAGGAAGCCCTTCTCACTGCCACAGGTCAGAAGAGAGCAAAGCTCGTTAAGCACCTGAGCGTAGTGGAAGATTTCAGAAAGTCGGGAAACCGTCCTGAATGGATGATCCTGGTTAATCTTCCTGTTATTCCCCCCGATCTTCGTCCCATGGTACAGCTGGACGGAGGACGTTTTGCAACTTCCGATATGAACGATCTCTATCGTCGTATCATCAACAGAAACTTAAGACTTCGTAAGCTCATCGGAGCAAAGGCTCCTGAGCTTGTTGTAAGAAATGAAAAGAGAATGCTTCAGGAAGCCGTTGATGCTCTCATTGACAACGGAAGAAGAGGCAGACCGGTTACAGGTCCCGGAAACCGTCCTTTAAAGAGCCTTTCGGATCTCTTAAAGGGTAAGCAGGGACGTTTCCGTCAGAACCTTCTGGGTAAGCGTGTTGACTACTCCGGACGTTCCGTTATCGTAGTAGGACCCGAACTCAAGATCTACCAGTGCGGTCTTCCCAAGGAGATGGCACTTGAACTCTTCAAGCCTTTCGTTGTTAAGGAACTCCTTGCAAACGGCCAGGCTCACAATCCCAAGGCAGCAAAGAAGATGGTTGACCGTGCTTCTGCTGAGGTCTGGGATATCCTCGAGAGAGTTATCAGAGAGCATCCTGTAATGCTGAACCGTGCTCCTACACTTCACAGACTCGGTATTCAGGCATTTGAGCCCATCCTTGTAGAGGGTAAGGCTATTAAGCTTCATCCTCTTGTATGTACAGCATTCAATGCTGACTTCGACGGTGACCAGATGGCCGTGCACCTTCCTCTTTCGGCTGAAGCACAGGCAGAGGCTCGTTTCCTCATGCTTTCACCCAACAACCTTCTGAAGCCTTCGGATGGTGGTCCCGTAGCTGTTCCTTCACAGGATATGGTTCTGGGTATCTACTACCTGACCCTTCGTAAGGAAGGCGAGCCCGGTGAAGGTAAAGCTTTCAAGAGCATGAATGAAGCTTACCTTGCATATGAAAACAAGGTGATCACACTTCACTCCACCATCAAGGTTCGTCGTTCCATGAAGCTGGAAGACGGTTCCGTGATCTCAAGAGTAATAGAGAGCACTCTCGGAACTCTTATCTTCAATGAGATCATTCCTCAGGATCTCGGACTCAGAAAACGTGATCCCGAGAATAAGGAAGATCTGCTCCTTCTTGAAGTTGATAACGGAAAGCCTGTTGGCAAGAAGCAGCTTAAGAAGATCCTTGAAAAATGCATCAGTGTTCACGGTGCCACAAAGACAGCAGAGACTCTCGATGCGGTTAAGGCTCTCGGCTACAAGTTCTCTACACGTGCAGCCATGACAGTTTCCATTTCCGATATGACTGTACCCGCATCCAAGAAGGACATCCTTGCAGAGGCTCAGGCTCAGGTCGACAGGATCGCAAAGCTCCACAGAAGAGGTCTTACCACAGAAGAGGAGCGTTACAAAGCAGTTATCGAAACATGGAAGAATGCCGATGATAAGATCACAAAGGCACTTCTTACAGGTCTCGATCAGTTCAATAATATTCACATGATGGCTGATTCCGGTGCCCGTGGTTCCGACAAGCAGATCAAGCAGCTTGCAGGTATGCGTGGACTCATGGCAGATACATCCGGACGTACCATCGAACTTCCCATCAAGTCCAACTTCCGTGAAGGTCTTGATGTTCTGGAGTATTTCGTATCAGCTCACGGTGCTCGTAAGGGACTTTCCGATACGGCTCTTCGTACAGCTGACTCCGGTTACCTTACACGTCGTCTTGTAGATGTTTCACAGGATGTCATCATCCGTGAGACAGAGTGTATGAGAGAGGATGACACAGAGATCCCCGGAATGTGGGTAAAGGCTTTCATGGACAAGCAGGAAGTTATCGAGTCCCTGAAAGACAGGATCACAGGCCGTTTCTCATGCGAAACTATCCTTGACGACAACGGTGAAGTCATCGTTAAGGCAAATCATATGATCACTGCCAAGAGAGCAGAGAAGATCGTAGCTAAGGCTGAGTTCCTTGAGCCCGATCCCAGACCTTCACATGAAGGTGAGATGTGGGTTAAGCCCTCTGCCAAGGTTAAGATCAGAACAGCTCTTACCTGCCGCTCAAGAGTGGGCGTCTGCGCTAAGTGCTACGGTGCTAACATGGCTACAGGCGAGCCTGTTCAGGTCGGTGAAGCAGTTGGTATCATTGCAGCTCAGTCTATCGGTGAACCCGGTACCCAGCTTACAATGAGAACCTTCCATACAGGTGGTGTTGCAGGTGGTGATATCACACAGGGTCTTCCCCGTGTCGAAGAACTTTTCGAAACACGTAAGCCCAAGGGACTTGCAATCATCGCTGAGTTCGGCGGTAAGGTTGAGATCAGAGACACCAAGAAGAAGAGAGAAGTCGTTGTTACAAATCCTGAAACAGGAGAAGCTAAGGCTTATCTCATTCCTTACGGATCCAGGATCAAGGTACTTGATGAGCAGGTTATCGAAGCAGGTGACGAACTCACCGAAGGTTCCGTTTATCCTCACGACATCCTTAAGATCAAGGGTATCGGAGCGGTTCAGGACTACATGCTTCGTGAAGTACAGAGAGTTTACCGTCTGCAGGGCGTTGAGATCAACGACAAGCACATTGAAGTTATCGTTCGTCAGACCATGAAGAAGGTCAGAGTTGACGAGGCAGGTGATTCCTCATTCCTTCCCGGCACAAACGTTGATATGTTTGAGTTTGAGGATGTCAATAAGGAACTCATCGCACAGGGCAAGCAGCCTGCAGAAGGCAAGCAGATCATGCTTGGTATCACCAAGGCAGCCCTTGCTACGAACTCCTTCCTTTCAGCTGCATCCTTCCAGGAGACCACAAGAGTTCTCACGGATGCGTCCATCAAGGGAAAGATCGATCCCCTTATCGGCCTGAAGGAGAACGTAATCCTCGGAAAGCTGATCCCTGCCGGAACAGGTATGAAGCAGTACAGAAACATTGCGCTTGATACCGATGCGGATACATTCTCGGACGAGTATTCAGATATGGATTATGATGAGAATGGCTATTCCAATTACGGCGACGGCTACTCAGATTTCGGTTCCGATGAGGAAGTATCCGAAGAGTCCGAAGAGCTTGAAGACGAGTTCTATGATGAGCCCGGAAATGATGAGCAGTAAAATGAATTGATCGCGACGAAAGTCGTAAAGAAAGATCCCCTTCTCGGTTGTTACGGGAAGGGGATTACTTTTTTGTTGAAATGTGTTAGAATTGATCCGTTACGATGAACAGCAGGGGAATGTGAACGTAAACGTGATAATTAAGGAGAGAAGTTATGAAAGAAAAATTTAAAGCGGTCGGGTTTTCTCTGATCGCAATTGTGATCCTGCTGGGATCACAGCTCATTGCCGAACTTCTTGCAAGCTTTGTTGCACTTATGGGCGTTCCCACAGTGATATGTAATGTGTTGAGTGCATGTTTATACCTTGCGCTTGCAGGCTTGTTCATTTGGCTTTTCTATGAAAAGCTGCTGCACATCAAAATGGCAGATCTTGGTATGCCTAAGGTTTCTTTTAAACCTAAATGGATCCTTGCGGGCTTTCTTTTGCCCATTACGGTTTCCGCTGTATATCTTCTGTTTTTAAAGGGAGAATATGTTGTTACGGATCTTACTGCCGGAAAAAAAGTTGAGATCGTTCTGACAGGCATATTCTTTACAGGTATGGCTGCAGGCTTTGTGGAAGAAATGGTGTTCAGAGGCGTGATCTTTCACCTGCTTGAAAAAGCCTGGAACAGAAATGTTGCGGTGATCGCACCGTCCCTTATCTTTGGTGTGGTACACATCATCGGAATGGATTTCAGCCTTTGGAGCTGTATTCTTGTCATAGTGGCGGGAACATCCGTAGGCATCATGTTTGCACTGGTAAGGATCGAGTCCGGTTCCGTATGGAGCGATGCTATTATGCATATGATCTGGAATGTTTTGATCATCGGCGGACTGCTTACGATCTCCGAAAAGGCAGGGACATACACCTTAGCATCATATGTTCTTAAGTCCCACTCTTTCGAGATCACAGGCGGAGAGTTTGGTATAGAATCATCCATTACGGCCATTGCGGGATATTATATTATAAGCTTGATCGCACTTTCATTGATCCATAAAAAAGAAGGAAAGACCAAATAGACCAACAAAAAAAGCTTCGGTATTTCGCCGAAGCTTTTGATTTTTTTAAATTCAAGCCTTGTTTGCGGAACCAAAGAGTTCGATCTTCTCGCGAACGGTCTGCTTGATTGCTTCCGCACCGGGAGCAAGAAGTTTTCTGGGATCGAAGCCCTTACCTTCAAGGTCCTTGCCTGCTTCAATGTACTTACGTGTAGCTTCCTGGAAGGAGAGCTGGCACTCTGTGTTAACATTGATCTTTGCAACGCCGAGAGAGATGGCTTTCTTGATCATTTCTGCGGGGATTCCCGTGCCGCCGTGGAGAACGAGAGGCATATCGCCTACCTTTTCCTTGATAGCTGCAAGAGTCTCAAAGCTTAAGCCCTTCCAGTTTGCGGGATACTTACCGTGGATGTTTCCGATACCTGCTGCGAGCATTGTTACGCCAAGATCAGCAACCTGCTTGCACTCATTGGGATCAGCGCATTCACCCATTCCGATGACGCCGTCTTCTTCGCCGCCGATGGAACCAACTTCTGCTTCTATGGACATTCCCATTGCATTTGCAACATTTACCAGTTCTCTTGTCTTTGCGATGTTCTCATCGATGGGATAGTGAGAACCGTCGAACATGATGGATGTGAAGCCTGCCTTAATGCACTTGTAGCATCCTTCATATGTTCCGTGATCAAGGTGAAGAGCAACGGGAACGGAAATCTTCATTTCTTCATCCATTGCCTTTACCATAGCTGCAACCGTCTTAAATCCGGTCATATATTTTCCTGCTCCTTCGGAAACACCAAGGATAACAGGGGACTTCATCTCCTCTGCAACCTGCAGGATAGATTTTGTCCACTCAAGGTTATTGATGTTGAACTGACCAACGGCATACTTACCGTCGCGTGCTTTTTCAAGCATTTCTTTAGCTGATACGAGCATTTTTTTAACCTCCGTTATACTTTATTGTAAAATATGTCTGTGCCTTTAAGTACAACGCAATTATAAACGATAAGTTTTGAAATAGCAACACTGCTGTTAAAAAAACCACATACTTTCGAATACGTGGTCATAAGGGTATTTTTTTCTTGAAAACCCATCAGAATATTGTATAATCGATTTATGAGGCGCATTTTTGACTACTTTAAAAATAATAAGGAATTCTGGATCGGAATCGCATCTTTCCTTCTTTTTGTGGGAATGATGTCGGCTTTCGTTTTTTTATTTAAGAGCGAAGATGATACAGGACTTTCGGAAAAGGTGAACACTACGGTCACACCCGGGTTGACTTCTACACCTTCCCCGGTTCCGACAGCCACATGTACTCCGGCTCCCACTTTTACGCCAACCCCCACATCAACGCCCACACCTACAGCGACACCCACTCCCACGTATACACCCACCTGTACACCAACGCCAACACCCCTGACGCCGGAACAGCAAAGGCTTTGGGAACAGTATAACGATGCCGGGGAAACATATGCCCGGATGAAAGAAGAAGCGGAGAAGAGGGTACTTCCTGTAATAAGCATTACGACGCTGGACGGGGAGAAATTTCAAAGAAAAGAGACGGTCACCGTCGGGAATATGACAAAGACCGTCGACAGATGGATCACAAGTTACGTTGAGGTCTGCAACTGCGAAGAAAAGTACGAGCTTTCCGGCTTTGCAGATGTCAAGGTCAGAGGTAATGCCAGCGCAAAGAGTGCTCCCTATCCTTTGAGGATAAAGTTTGATGAAAAGCAGGGAATGCTGGGCCTTAATAAGGGAAACGACTTTAAAAACTGGGTGCTCTTAAGACCCTGGTCAAAGGTGGTTTCCGATCAGATGGCCTTTAAACTGGGACAGAAGATCTACGACGGCAAGTACTACATTTCAGACTGCACCATGGTAAATGTCTACGTGAACGGGGAATACTACGGACTTTATCTTCTGGCCGAGCAGAATCAGGTTAAGAAGAAAAGAGTCAACGTCAATGAACCTGAGAACGGTGATACAAGCGTTAAAACCGGCTATCTTGTTGAGATCGACAACTATGCGGGGAACGATCTGGATGCGGATCCCAGCTTTAAGGTGCCCTACAGGGTAAACGGAAAGAGTGTTACTGTAAAGGATTTTCTGGGAACCGAAGGCACTTTTGTGAATTACACCAGATACACCATACACAGCGAGATCTTCAGCGATGATCAGATAGATTACATTTCCAAGTACGTGAACAATGTATTCGAGGTTATATACTATGCAACGATAAAGGATAAGTTTTATGCTTTGGACGAGAATCTGGATCTTGTGGATGCGAGTGACAGGTTCAAGACAGCCGAAGAGGCTGTGGCAGAGGTCCTTGACATTGATTCCGCGGTGGAAACTTACCTCATAGAAGAGATCACGGGAAATTACGACAGAGGAAACGGAAGCTTCTACATGTGCGTGGATTTCTCAAAGAAGGCTAAGTACGATAAACTTACCTTTATGGCTCCCTGGGATTTTAACTGGTGTGTCTACAACAAGGAATTTGTTGCGGGTACCTTTTACGGGATAAACGAAGAAGGCAGATTTAAGGAATGTGTTCATCCCTGGTTCGTGCTTCTCATGAATGAGGACTGGTTCAGACAGCGGGTGGCGAAACGATGGGATGAGCTTTATTCTACGGGACAGCTGAATGCGGTCACACAGGAGACTTTGGACATGATAAAAGCCGCTAAGGCGGATTTTGACCTTTTCTATAAAAAGGTCACCAAAAGAAACGAATACAAGGAAGCAACGGAAGCTGTCAAAAATCTTGAAAACCGCATGAAATGGCTGAATGAAGAATTTCTTAAATGGCTTTCCGAATGAACGTATTCAATTGACAAAAGTGCTTTAGCGTGCTAAAATTTTAAAACCTAAAGGCACCAAGAAAGGGGCATAAAATGTCTATTTACACAGGAGCAGGAGTTGCAATCATCACACCTTTCAATGAGGACGGATCCATTAACTTTGATAAGCTTGGAGAACTCATTGATTTTAACGTAAACAACGGAACGGATTGTATCGTCATTGTCGGAACCACCGGAGAAGCATCCACGCTTTCTCACGACGAACACATCGAGTGTATCAGGTATGCTGTACAGAAGACAGCACACAGGATCCCGGTAATTGCGGGAACCGGTTCCAACTGCACGGAGACTGAGGTCTTCCTTTCCAGGGAAGCATATAAAGCCGGAGCAGACGGTGTCCTTCTTGTATCACCTTACTACAACAAGGCTACACAGAAGGGCTTGAAAGAGCATTTCGGAGCAGTGGCAAAGTCGGTTGACATTCCCATTGTTCTTTACAATATTCCCGGAAGAACGGGAGTTAACATCCTTCCTTCCACCATCGAGGAGCTGGCAAAGGAATATGATACCATCATCGGTGTTAAGGATGCTACGGGTAACATTCCCCAGACTATGGAGCTTCTTAACAGGCTGAACGGTGATTTTGATGTATATTCCGGAGAAGACGGACTTATAACACCTTTGCTTTCCATCGGAGCCAAGGGCGTTATCTCTGTCCTTTCCAACGTTGTTCCCCGTGACACTCACGATATAGTTGCGAAGTTCATGGCAGGAGATGCCGAAGGATCAAAGAAGCTTCAGATGAAGTACCTTCCTTTGATCAATGCATTGTTCTGTGAAGTAAATCCCATTCCCGTAAAGGCTGCTCTGAACCTCATGGGATTCAACGTAGGACCTTTGAGACTTCCTCTTACCGAGATGGAGCCCGAGAATCGTCAGCGTCTTGAGAATGAGATGAGAAAAGTGGGAGTATTAAAGTAAATGACCAGAATGATAATGTGCGGCTGCAACGGAAAAATGGGTAGAAGCATTTCCGAGATCGTGGCCGGAGATCCTGATATAGAGATCGTTGCGGGAGTTGATAAGGCGGGAAACAACACCTTTGGTTATCCTGTCTTTTCAAACCTTAAGGACGTAAATGTTCAGGCGGAAGTAGTGATCGATTTCACTGCGCCTGTGGCATTAAAAGAAAATGACATGTTCAGGCTTGCGAAGGAGAGAGGATATGCCCTCGTGCTCTGCACGACCGGCTACTCACAGGCGGAGATCGAAGAGATCAACGAAGCTTCAAAGGAGATCCCCATCCTGAGATCCGCCAACATGTCCCTGGGTATCAATCTGCTTTTAAAGCTTGTGGCAGAAGCCGCAGCCATTCTTTGCAAAGAGGGCTTTGATCCTGAGATCGTTGAAAAACACCACAATCAAAAGGTGGATGCTCCTTCGGGAACGGCTCTTGCCCTTGCGGATGCCATCAATTCGGTTCTCAACAATGAGTACGGTTACAAGTACGACAGACATTCCGTGAGAGAGAAGAGGCCTGTTAAAGAGATCGGTATCTCAGCTGTCCGCGGCGGAAACATCGTGGGCGAACATGAGGTGCTGTTCGCAGGTACAGATGAAGTGATAGAGTTTAAGCATACAGCTTACTCAAAGGCAGTTTTCGGAAAGGGAGCCGTGGCTGCTGCCAAGTTCCTTGCCGGAAAGAAGCCGGGAATGTATTCCATGAAAGACGTTATACTTTAAAGATAACAAAAAAAGCAAGTTCCGCGGGGACTTGCTTTTTTGATGTTTTGTTTGGCTGAGGTTAATCCGATACTTCTCATGAGGTATGGGGTAACCGCATCATCTGAAGAACTGCCATTAAAGCGTAGTCTTCTTCGTCTGTTTAGTCGATCAGTTACTGCTGATCAGCTTCGACAGTAGCATCCTGCACGGGCTCCTGAACTTCTGCCTCGGAAACGGTTTCCGGAGCATCTGTCTGTTCAGGCGCTTCAGGGAGAACTGCGGGAGTTTCGGCCTTGACCTCTTCCACAGGTTCTTCTGTTACTGTCTGCTGTTCGTCGGATTGTTCGCTGGCGGAGGCGATCGTTTCAGTCTGCGGTGCTTCAGGTTCAACCTGCGCTTCTTCTGCGGGATGAACCGTAACTTCACAGGTCGCATAACCTTTTGAAATTATGCAGAAGATGCTGGTCTGTCCGACTCCTTCCCCTATAACTCTTCCGCCCGGAGAAACCGATGCAACGGATTCATCGTTGCTGGTGTAAACGGGTGTCTCTACCGTGTTGATAGGGAAGAGGAGATGGGAGAGTCTTGCCTGATCACCCACTTTGAGGTCCAGATTATAACTTGAGATCAGGACTGCCTGAGCGGGAGGACCGACTTTTACACTGCAAGCCAGGGTCGTAACGATCTTTCCCGATTCGAAGATCCTTGCGGAAATTGTAGCGTTTCCATTGTCTTTTGCTAAGATCACTCCGTTCGAGTCAACGGAAGCAACTCCCGGTCGTGAGGAGTTGAAGTAAACGACTTGATTGGATTTAAGATTATAAACCCTCAAGCTGAAGGATTTACCTTTTACAATTTCTGCTGAACTGACATTTAATTTTGCTTCAAGTGCATTACCTGCATATGCAGTTTGTTCAAACATAGGCAGGGTGATGAATAGGATAAGAACCATGCCAAAAGTCAATATGGAATTAACTAATTTCCGAACTTTCATGCTGTTTCCTCCTAACCAAATTACGTTGTGTCACATCCGCCGACATTATAATAAATATTTTTGGCAAACAAGTGTCAAAAAAAAGCGATTTATGAGATTTTTGCAAAGTTGATTTTATAAGAAGGATTTGATATACTTTTTCATATATTTTGGGAGGTAGAAATATGTCTAAAATATTGATCGCAGATGATAATTCCGATATTACGGACGTTCTTTCCGTATACGTTGAAAAAGAAGGCTACGAACCCGTTATCGCTACAGATGGGGACGAGGCTTATAAAATGTTTCTTACAAGTAACCCGGTTTGTGTTTTGCTCGATGTTATGATGCCCAAGATCGACGGCTTTGAGGTCTGCAGAAAGATCAGGGCAAAGTCTGATGTGCCTGTTATCCTCATTACAGCAAGAGGTGAGGATTTTGAAAGGATCATGGGACTTGACATCGGTGCGGACGATTACATTGTGAAGCCCTTCAGCCCCAGCGAAGTCATGGCCAGGATCAGAGCCGTGCTCAGAAGGCTTTCGAAGGCCGAAGCGGGGACCGATAAGAACAACGAGATCACTGTAGGCAACCTGGAGATCAACATCGAGGAGTACTCCTGCAGGATCGGCGGAGAAGACGTGAAACTCACAAAGAAGGAAATAGAGACAATGTGGGTCCTTGCCACAAATCCGGGCAAAGTCTTTACAAGAGACAATCTCTTGGACAGCCTCTGGGGGCAGGATTACTACGGCGAATCGAGAACCGTGGACTCCCACATCAAACGTCTCAGATCCAAGATCGACAAGCTGGATCATCCCGCATGGGAGATCACCACTATCTGGGGAGTGGGCTACAAGTTTGAAAAATTAGATAAATAGCGGGATTTTACTATGGATAATAAAATACAGACAAATATTCCGGGCAGCGGAAAACTGTTTTTTAAAACGTACATCAGTTTTGCGGCGGTTATTACGATATTTGCCATCAGTCTCGGTGTTTTTTACATGAGGATGTACGACGCCACCGTGATCCGTACAAGCACGGAGGAACTTCAGGAGAAGGCGGTGAATCTTGCAAGAAAGTGTTCGGCATGTTTCACATCAAACGACTATGAAGCGTGGTTTGCCTATCTTCAGTATCTTATGGGCATAGACGGTCTGGACACCATGACCTTTGCCAACGGATCCGCGCAGGTTCCCTTAAGCGAACGCTTTACCGGACAATACGGCAATGCGGAGATGGACGGGGATAAAGTCAAGGAGATGACCGATGAGGTCATAAAGACCCTTTCTCCGATTTCCGGGACCGGCTACTCCATCGGTCATGATTACAAGACCATCATTGCGGGCGCTCCTGTTTACGGCTTTGAAGGCGAATGTGCAGGGGTGCTGTTCGTGTTTATGAACGTGAACGCCGAAAAACAGATCGTCGCATCAACAACAAAAATGATCGTCATCAGCTCCTTTGTGGCTCTGCTCATCGCATTTGCGTTTGCTATACCTTTTGTAAGTGCGCTGACAAAACCCATCTCCCTGATCAGATCCACTGCTTTGACACTGGCATCCGGCGATTACAGTGCAAAGACGAACGTCCATGCGAAGGACGAACTGGGAGAACTGGCGGAGGCAATGGATTTCCTGGCGGACAAGCTTTCCGAAAATGAGGCCGAAAGAAGAAATGCGGAGCAGGTGAGACTTGACTTCTTCGCAAACGTATCTCATGAACTAAGGACACCCATTACCGTAATGCGTGCATATACTGAGTCCCTTGTGGACGGTGTGGTAACGGATCCGGAAAAAGTGAAGCAGTACTATCAGAGGATGAATGCGGAGAGCATTGCAATGGAAAGACTGGTTGGAGACCTCCTCACACTTTCCAAGATGCAGAATCCGGACTTTGAGATAGAGAAAGAGCCAGTCAATCTGAAGCAGGTCTTCAATGACCTTGCCAGAGCTGCAGGAACCATGGCGGAAGAGAAACGGATCAGGATAGACCAGCAGATGTGCTCAGAACCCTGCATTATGATGGGAGACTATGAACGACTTCGACAGATGTTCCTTGTTATCATTGACAACGCCATCAAGTTTTCCGATGAAGGAAGTACGATACACATCAAACTGGAATGCGACTCGAAGATATATGCCTCGGTTTCCGATGAGGGCGTGGGTATCGCAAAAGAGGAGATCCCTTACATCTTCGATAAATTCTACAGATCCAAGCTTCGTCAGAATGCCAAGGGATCCGGACTGGGGCTTGCCATTGCAAAGAACATCTGCATAAAGCACAACGGTGAGATCAATGTGGAAAGCGAAAAGGGAAGGGGAACGACCTTTACTTTCACCTTCGAGCCCGAGACAAAGGTAAGAAGAAAGTGATTTTTGGGCTTGCATTTAAAGAACTGTTGTGATATTATGACAAAAATCAAACGAAAAGCTGTGACAGAGACAGTAGGCTTGGCGGAAGTTCAGAGAGAGGCCGGTTGGTGCGAGACCTTACGGAAGTTAAGTTGAAGACCACTCTCGAGCCGCACGTGAAAGGGAAACCGAAGCGCTGCCGGATTGCTTCCGTTAAAGGCAACTTGAGTTAAATTCAAGGTGGAACCGTGCATTGCACCCTTGGGACATTATGCCCCAAGGGTTATTTTTTTTCTACGTAAGAGCCGTCGGTGAACAGGGAAGGTTCTTCGTTAATGAAAGGAGTTTGAAATGGTAAATTTTAAAGAAGATGAGAGACTGAATACTCTCAACCATTCCTGTGCACATGTTATGGCACAGGCTGTTAAGCGCATCTGGCCTCAGGCAAAGTTCTGGGTCGGACCTGTTGTTGCGGAAGGATTCTACTACGACATGGATCTCGGCGATGAGGTCATCTCCGATGACGACATCCTGAAGATCGAGAAAGAGATGAAGAAGGTCTGCAAAGAGGGCAAGTACATTGTTCGTAAAGAGATCACAAAGGCTGAAGCCCTTGAGATCTTCAAGAACGATGAGTACAAGCTGGATCTTATCAACGACCTTGAAGACGGGAAGATCACCTGCTATGAACAGGGCGAGTACATCGATCTCTGCCGCGGACCTCACGTTGAAAATACAAAACTCTGCAAGAACTTTAAACTCATCAAGCATTCCGGTGCCTACTGGAAGGGAGATGCTGCAAACAAAGTACTTCAGAGAGTATACGGCGTATGCTTCCCTACTCCCGAAGAGCTGGATGCTTACCTTCAGGAACTTGAAGAAGCAAAGGCAAGAGATCACCGTAAGCTGGGTAAGGAAATGCAGCTCTTCATGGTGGATGACCTCATCGGACGCGGACTTCCCATGTTCCTTCCCAAGGGTTACACTGTATGGAGAGAACTGGAGAACTATATCCGCGATAAAGAACTTAAGCTGGGCTACCAGCATGTTCTTACACCTTGCGTAGGTACCGTTGATCTTTACAAGACTTCCGGTCACTGGGATCATTACAAGGAGAACATGTTCCCTGCCATGGAAGTTGAAGGCGAATCCTTCGTGCTTCGTCCCATGAACTGCCCTCATCACATGATGATCTATGCTAATCGTCCCCATTCGTACAAAGAGCTTCCCATCAGGATCGGTGAGATCGCTCATGATTTCCGTTTCGAAGCCAGCGGAACACTTAAGGGCATTGAAAGAGGACGTCATTTCTGCCAGAACGATGCTCACCTCTTCGTTACTCCCGATCAGATCGAAAGCGAAGTAGCAAATGTTGTTGCTCTGATAAAGGAAGTATACAGGGATTTCAACATTACAAATTACCGCTGCGTTCTTTCTCTTCGTGATCCTGCGGACACAAAGAAGTATCATCAGGATGACGAGATGTGGAACACAGCTGAGAATGCCCTCAGAAAGGTTCTTAACGATCTGAAGATCGACTATACGGAAGAGATCGGTGAAGCAGCCTTCTATGGTCCGAAACTTGACGTTAACGTAAAGCCTGCCGTAGGAAACGAGTACACACTTTCCACATGCCAGCTTGATTTCTGTCTTCCCATGAAGTTTAACCTGACATACATCGATTCCGAAGGCGACAAGAGAACACCCGTCGTTCTTCACAGAGCTATCCTGGGATCCCTTGACCGTTTCATGGCATACATCCTCGAAGAGACAAAGGGTAACCTTCCTCTCTGGCTCGCTCCCGTTCAGGTCAAAGTTCTTCCCGTTAAGAACGACGATCCCGAGCTTATGGCATATGCCGAGAAGGTCTACGATGAACTCTATGTCCGCAATGTAAGAGTGGAGCTGGATGAGCGTGCGGAGAAGCTGGGCTACAAGATGAGAGAGGCTCAGATCCAGAAGGTTCCTTACATCCTCGTTCTCGGAAACAACGAGAAGGATGCAAACACTGTAACATTCAGACTTCACGGACAGCAGGAGTCCACAACTGTGGATCTCGATGCTTTTGTTAAGAAGGTTGTGGATGATATCGCTACAAAGAAGTACGAGCTGTAATATACCCGGTGGTTTGCAGATAATAATCTAACAAATATAAATATTTAGATAAAGTATCAGAATTTATTGACAACTACCTCTACAGAGGGTAAAATGCAATTAAATAGCCGATGTATCGGAGCTTTGAAGGCTTTCCTACATCGGCTATGCCGTCATAAGGCGATCATTGTATGCCGGCAAAAGCAACCGCAAAAGCGGATTACACTTTGGGAGGTAGTTTTTATGGCATCATTATCAGGTAACAGACGAAAATCCAAGAATCTGGAAGAAAAAAAGAACAAACGTGCCAATCTTTCGACACATCTTGCCGTTTGTGCTTCCAATGTAGCATTGCTGGTCGTAACCATTATTCTTTACACGTCGGGAGTCACATCGGGAGGAGAATTGATCTTTGCCGCCATAGTATTGATCGTATCCGCCATGACCTCCATGATGATCTATTTCCTTTTTACATTTGATGCCACAAAGTATCTGAAGATCGCTTTGCCCATCTTTTATGTGGCATTTACCCTCATTACCATAAGAGCAGGTACTTTGAGCAGCACTATACTGGCGTTTCCGGTGGCTGTGGCGATCACGATCTACGGAAGTCAGAAACTTGTGGGCGGTATTGCGGGAGCAAACATCCTGATCGCTGTTATGAATGCCGTTGTCTGCAGATTGATGGGAGTACAGGAAGAACCTCTTAATGCAACGATCATACTCATGTTTATCGTTATAATGAATGTATGCCTCGGTGTGACCACTGTCATTACCAAGCAGACAAACGATGAGCAGCTTGAAGAGATCATCGAGAATGAAAAAGAACAGGAAAGGATGATGGATGCCATCGCTTCCATGGGATCGAAGATAGATGAGTCGGTTCAGTCCATTACTGCTCTTGTGGAAGAAGTGAACGAAGATACAAAGGGAGTTACCAAAGCCATGAACGACGTCGCCGCCGGAATGGAAACGACCCTTACCAGTATCAACGAACAGGCCCGTACCACCGAAAAGATACAGAAGGTAGTAAAAGAGACCGCTCAGGTTTCCGATGATCTGGGACAGATCGCAAAAGTTTCATCCGATTCAGTAAAGGAAGGCTTTGTGCTTGTTAAGAATGTCGTTAATCAGACGGAGATCATGGAACAGGAAAACAATTCCGTAAAGGCAAGCATGGAAGAACTTCATAACCACACACTGGATATGGAGAAGATCATCGGTATCATCCAAAGCATATCCAACAAGACTAACCTTCTTGCCCTTAATGCTTCCATAGAGGCTGCCAGAGCAGGAGAAGCCGGAAGAGGATTTGCTGTAGTAGCAGAACAGATCAGGGTCCTTTCGGAACAGACCAAGTCTTCTACGGAAAACATTCAGGCCATCATTGAAAAGCTGAATGAGAATTCCAATGCCACCATCGAATCCATGGACAGTATGATCGACAAGATCAATACCCAGATCTCCATGATCCATGATATTGAAAACAATTTCAACAAGATCTCCGGCGGACTGGAAAGCCTTGACGATTCCATAGAGAACATGAACGAGAAGACAGAAGAGCTTGTTGAAACGAACGCCATCATCACAGACAGCATCAACAGCCTTTCGTCCGCTACGGAAGAGATCTCCGCTGCGAGCGAAGAAACAACGGCAATGTGCGCTCAGAACTCGGAAAAATTTGAGACTGTCAACGATGTGGTTTCCGCATTGGCGACCGAGTCGGCAAAGATGGGACACTTCATAGACGAATACATTAAACAGAAAGCAGCAAAAGCCCAAACATGATAGAGATTAAAGAAGAGATCGAACGTTTTATCCTTATAGGTGTCTCTCTGGGAGACACCTATAAAAATGGAAAGATACAGGCCGATGATACGGCAGAATCCATAATTGAATTAAAGGAACTGGTAAAAACAGCCGGGGGCGAAACCGTCGGTGTGCTGATACAAAACCGTGAAGCCGTTGACAAAGCCACTTATTTCGGAAAAGGTAAAGTGGAAGAACTTAAGGTAATGGCAGCGGAACTGGGAGCTACAGGAGTCGTGAGCGATGATGAACTCACTCCCGCCCAGCTCTCCAACCTTGAAGAGGCACTGGATCTTAAGATCTGTGACAGGACCCAGATCATTCTGGAGATCTTTGCAAAGCACGCTCTTACAAGGGAAGGAAAGATCCAGGTAGAGCTGGCACAGCTTAAATACAGACAGTCTCATCTTGTGGGACTTGGAAAAAGCCTTTCAAGGCAGGGCGGCGGTATCGGTACCAGAGGACCCGGTGAAAAAAAGCTTGAGACCGACAGGCGTCTGATCAGAGACAGGATCTCGGAACTCAACAATGAACTGGAAAATGTGGTCAGGACCAGAGATGTGACCAGAGCCCAGAGAACAAAGGCGAACATTCCTTCTGCGGCCATAGTCGGCTACACAAATGCAGGAAAATCCACTCTTTTGAACAAGGCTACCGGGGCCAGCGAACTGGAAGCGGACATGCTTTTTGCCACCCTTGATCCCGTGGTCAGAGAGCTTGATCTCGGCACGGGTCAGAAGGTCCTGATGACGGATACGGTCGGCTTTGTAAGAAAGCTGCCCCATCATCTTGTGGATGCCTTCAGGTCGACTCTGGAAGAAGCCAAATACTCGGATATCATCATCCATGTTGTGGATGCGTCTAATCCCGACATGGAAAAGCAGATCGAAGTGACCTATGAAACACTGGATAATCTTGGCATCAAGGGAAAGACCTTTGTTACATTTTTCAATAAATGTGACAAGCCCGAGACCTTTGATCTGCAGTTAAAAGACCTCAGGGCGGATCATGTTATCAAAGGCTCCGCCAAGGCAGGAACCGGTCTGGATGAGCTGAAAACCGTGCTGGACAGGATAATTAAGGAGAAGAGGAACTACATCGAAAAAGTCTTCTCTTTTGCAGATGCCGGAGAGATACAGAAGATCCGCAGAAACGGCCAGATCATTTCGGAAGAATACAAGGAAGACGGGATACACGTAAAAGCCTTTGTGGACAGAACGTAAAAAATGAGCAAAACACAATATATAGTATTTGTTAATACTAAAACGATCCACCTATGGTGGAAGACATTAAAGAAAAAGGGTAACGAATGTTACTCTTTTTTTACATTCTACAAATGAATAATGATCAAAAAACGTGAGATTTAGAGGGAGTTCTTATTTTTTTAATGATCAGTTCCGAAATATAAAAAGGTTGCCTTTAAAGCACAAGATGTTGTGGAGAAGAAGAATAATACAATCCATATTTTGTTATTTAGCTCTTGACTTAGAAACTCGGGTTTGCTAAAATCGATTACAGAGCGTTGCAGACAGGCAACAGGAACGTTGTTTCCAATACTTACTTGAAAGGAGATAGTAATGATCAGTGTAGTAAAAAGGGATGGGGAGATAACAGATTTTAACATTTCTAAAATTTCGGGCGCTCTGGCAAAGGCTTTCACAGCCACTCAGAAAAATTTTAACGAGGACATCATAAACCTCCTTGCTCTGAGAGTAACCAGTGATTTTCAGGACAAGGTTAAGGACGGGGCTATCACCGTGGAGGATATTCAGGACAGTTGCGAGCATGTACTTGAGCAGGCCGGTTATACGGATGTTGCCAAGGCATATATTCTCTATCGTAAGAACAGAGAGAGAATCCGCAACATGAAGTCCACTATCCTTGATTATAAGGACACTATTAACAGCTATGTAAAGGAAGAGGACTGGAGAGTAAAGGAGAATTCAACGGTTACCTACTCCGTAGGTGGTCTCATTCTTCACAACTCCGGTGCAATTACCGCAAATTACTGGCTGTCTGAAATATATGACCAGGAGATCGAAGGCGCACACAGAAACGCAGACATCCACATTCATGATCTGTCAATGCTTACAGGCTACTGTGCCGGCTGGTCTTTGAAACAGCTTATCAAAGAAGGTCTGGGCGGGATCCCCGGAAAGATCACATCTTCTCCCGCAAGCCATCTTTCCACTCTCTGCAACCAGATGGTAAATTTCCTTGGCATCATGCAGAACGAATGGGCAGGTGCTCAGGCATTCTCATCATTTGATACATATCTTGCACCCTTTGTAAAGATCGATAACCTTCCTTACAAAGAAGTCAAGCAGTGCATCCAGTCTTTCGTATACGGTGTTAACACACCCAGCCGTTGGGGAACACAGGCACCTTTCTCCAACATCACCCTTGACTGGACAGTTCCTGCGGACCTTGCAAATCTTCCCTGCATCATCGGCGGAAAAGAAGTTGATTTCTGCTACAAGGACTGCAAAAAGGAAATGGATATGGTCAACAAGGCATTCATCGAGATCATGATCGAAGGCGATGCCAACGGACGCGGATTCCAGTATCCTATCCCCACCTATTCCATTACAAAGGATTTTGACTGGAGCGAGACAGAAAACAACAAGCTCCTTTTCGAAATGACCGCAAAATACGGTACACCTTATTTCTCAAACTACATCAATTCAGACATGGAACCCAGCGATGTTCGTTCCATGTGCTGCAGACTCCGTCTTGACCTTCGTGAACTCAGAAAGAAGACCGGCGGTTTCTTCGGATCCGGCGAGAGCACAGGATCTGTGGGTGTAGTAACGATCAATATGCCCAGGATCGCTTATCTTGCAGCTGACGAGAGAGATTTCTTCGGACGTCTCGATCACATGATGGACATTGCGGCACGTTCACTTAAGGTTAAGAGAGACGTTATCACAAAGCTCCTTAATGAGGGACTCTATCCTTACACCAAGAGATATCTCGGAACCTTTGAAAATCACTTCTCCACCATCGGTCTTGTGGGCATGAACGAAGCCTGTCTCAATGCGAAATGGCTGGGCAAGGACCTGAACAATGTGGAAGCTCAGGAGTTCACAAAGAAGGTTCTGAACCACATGAGAGAGCGTTTGAGCGACTATCAGGAAATGTACGGAGATCTTTACAACCTGGAAGCTACTCCCGCCGAATCCACAAGCTATCGTCTTGCAAAGCATGACAAGAAGCATTATCCCGACATCATCACGGCAGGTAAGCCCGGAGATACTCCTTATTACACCAACAGCTCACATCTTCCCGTTGACAGCACCAGAGACATCTTTGAAGCTCTCGACGTACAGGATGAGCTTCAGACACTTTATACATCAGGAACAGTGTTCCATGCATTCCTCGGAGAGAGACTTCCCGACTGGAAGGCTGCAGCAAAGTTGGTACGCACCATTGCAGAGAATTACAAGCTGCCTTACTACACCATGTCTCCCACCTATTCAGTCTGCAAGACACACGGCTACATCACGGGTGAACACTTCACCTGTCCCGTATGCGGCGAAAAGGCGGAAGTTTACAGCCGTATCACAGGCTACTATCGTCCGGTTCAGAACTGGAATGAAGGAAAGAGCCAGGAATACAAGAACAGGCTTGTTTACGACATTGCAGGATCAAGCGCAAAGCCTGTTTCCGAGACAGCCAAGGAAGCTGAAAACGACGGAATGGTTGAGATCAAGGTTGACGGCGTAGCAAAGAGCGACGAGAAGATGTACCTTTTCACCACAAAGACATGCCCCAACTGCAAGATGGCAAAGGAATTCCTGAGAGACTATCACTATGAAGTGATCGATGCGGAGGAAAATCAGGAGCTCGTAGGCAAGTACGGTATCATGCAGGCGCCGACTCTCATCGTTATCAAAGACAATGATGTTCTGAAATTTGCAAATGCATCCAGCATCAAGGGCTTTGCCGACAGTAACAGATGATCGTGCCGGATAAGGCATATATTGCGGGCGGTAGTTTTACCGCCCGCGTTGTTGTTGAAATGCTACAAGCTGTATCAGGGAGGAAAAAAGGATGAGTTATGCAGACAGGGTTTTTGTCGGAATGTGCAGGGACATTCTGGAAAACGGGACAAATACAATGGGGGAGAAGGTGCGCCCGCACTGGGAAGACGGCACTTTGGCCTACACGATAAAGAGATTCGGAGTGGTCAACAGATACGACCTTTCAAAAGAATTCCCGGCTCTGACACTCAGAAAGACAGCCATCAAGGCAGCTACTGACGAAATCTTATGGATCTGGCAGAAGAAATCCAATAATATACATGATCTGCACAGTCACATCTGGGACGCATGGGCAGATGAAAACGGCTCCATCGGAAAGGCCTACGGGTATCAGATGAGCGTAAAACACGAATACAAAGAAGGAATGATGGACCAGGTGGACAGGGTGATCTGGGATCTGAAGAACAACCCCTACAGCAGGCGCATAATGACTAACATCTACGTGCATGCGGATCTTCATGAAATGAACCTCTATCCCTGTGCCTACAGCATGACCTTTAACGTATCGAAAAAAGAAGGACATGACAAACTGGTGCTTAACGGTATTCTGAACCAGCGCTCCCAGGATGTCCTTACAGCCAACAACTGGAACGTGTGCCAGTATGCGGTACTCATGCATATGATCGCAAGAGAGTGCGACATGGAAGTGGGAGAATTCCTCCATGTGATCGCGGATGCCCACATCTATGACCGTCATGTGGATCTTGTTAAGGAACTGATAGAGAGAGAACAGTACGATGCTCCCACATTCTGGCTGAACCCCGATGTTAAACACTTTTACGACTTTACTCCCGAGGATGTGAGACTTGAGAACTATATCACCGGGGAACAGATAAAGAACATTCCTGTGGCGATTTAAGGAGGATACATGAATTTAATAGTTGCAGTTGATAATCATTGGGGAATCGGTTATAATAACGGGTTGTTGGCCAGCATTCCCGCTGATAAGAAGTTTTTTAAACAGATGACCACGGGAAAGACCATAATCATGGGAAGACGTACACTGGAGAGCTTTCGTGACGGTTTGCCCCTTCCGAACAGAAACAATATCGTGATCACGACAAAAAAGGATTACGACGGTAAAGGAGCCATTGTTGTTCACAGTCCGGAGGAAGCACTTAAAAAAGCGAGAGAGCTTTCACCCGAAGAAGACATTTTTGTCGTGGGCGGCGGTCAGATCTACAAAGCGTTGTTTGATCTTTGCAGTAAGGCCTACGTAACCAAGATCGACTACAGATACGTTGCGGATACCTTCTTCCCGGATCTTGATGCAGATGAAAACTGGAGGCTTGCGGAGGAATCCGAAGAGCAGACCTGCTTTGATATTGAGTTTTCGTTCTGCACCTATGAAAATCTTTTGTTGGAAAAGGAATGATATAATATGCTTGAACTGCTTGTTTCGGACCTTTCGACACTTCATGCCACAGGGTTCGCCGTAGCATTTGTGCTGACGGTACTGCTGATCAGGTTCTTCGGTAAAAAGCTGCCGAAGGATCAGGGAAGGAAGTTTGCTGTTGAAGGCGCACTTTCGGAAGGAAAGGGAAGAGGGGCCGGAATCATTTTCGTCTGCGTGTTTGCTGCGGTTTCCTGCCTTTTTGCATTGCAGACTTTAGAGAGCTGCATCTATCTTTTGTTTATACTTTTTGCAATGATCACCGGATTTTTGGATGATGCGTCGGACAAGGCCTGGAAGGATTACAAAAAGGCGGTCTACGATCTGATAACTTCAGTCGGGATCACTGTTGTCTATATCATTGAGAACGGTACAGGCATAAACCTGGCCCTGCTGGGGATCGAAATCGAACTTCCCGTATGGCTTTTCGGGCTGTTTTCGGTGGCATTGATCTGGGCTTCCATAAATGTAACGAACTGCACCGACGGAGTTGACGGACTGTCGGCCACTTTGGGGATCGTAACACTGATATCCTTTACACTGTACGATTCCATTTCCGCAGGTTCCTACGGAGACGGCTACACCATGCTCCTTTTCTGCGCATGCCTTATGGGCTATCTGCTGTTTAACGCCCATCCAAGTACCATCCTTATGGGAGATGCGGGCTCCAGGGCAATGGGTACCGTGATCGCCATTGCAGCCTTAAAGAGCAGGGATCCCTTCCTGTTGTTCTTTTTCGGTATAGTGTTTGTTTTTGACGGCGGACTTGGCCTTATAAAGCTTTTCCTGGCGAGGTTCTTTAAGATTAAGATCCTTAAGAACATCAGGACTCCGCTTCATGATCATGTAAGAAAGAATCTCAACTGGTCCAACACCCAGACAGTATACAGATTTACTATCATTCAGTCCCTGGTTTCCGTTATAGCATTGTGGTTCAGCGGACACGTTTGATCTAAGAAAGAGGTAATGAAATGAAAACAGTAGCAGATTATGTAAGAACAATACCGGATTTCCCCGAGCCCGGGATCATGTTCAGGGATGTAACAAGCGTTATTCAGGATCCCGACGGACTCCGTCTTGCTGTTGACAAGCTGGAGGGACTGGTTCAGAACGAGGATTTCGATATTGTTGTAGGTCCCGAATCCAGAGGGTTCATCTTTGGTGTTCCCATCGCTTACAATATGCACAAATCATTTGTTCCCGTTCGAAAAAAAGGCAAACTCCCCTGCGAGACCATCGAGCAGGAATATGACCTGGAGTACGGCTCTGCCATCCTTGAAATGCACAAGGATGCGATAAAGCCCGGACAGAGAGTCATTATTGTTGACGACCTCATTGCCACAGGCGGAACCATCGAAGCAATAATAAAGCTGGTTGAACGTCTCGGCGGAAAGGTCGTAAAGATCGTATTTCTTATGGAACTTGAAGGCCTTGAAGGCCGTGAGCGCCTCAAGGGCTACAATGTGGATTCCGTTGTGAAATATCCCGGAAAATAAGATCTGACCGGGAAATAATACCGGAAGGAGTGCCAATGGCAGAAGCGGACAAAAAAGAATTCAAATATGTGCTGAAGAAACCCATCAGCGAGAAATCTTTTTCCACACCTTCGGACTTTACCGATCCGGAGGCGCTTTTTGCGCGTTTGGAGAAGACCATCCGGTCATATAGAAGCCTTACTGATCTGGGGCTGATCAGGAAAGCCTACGAACTGGCTTCCGAAAAGCACAAGGATCAGAAACGTAAGTCCGGAGAACCCTACATCATTCACCCTCTTTGCGTTGCCATCATCCTTGCGGAACTGGAACTTGATAAAGAGACCATTGCTGCGGGAATTCTTCACGACGTGGTGGAAGATACGGACACCACTCTGGATGAGGTGAGAGAGCAATTCGGGGACGAGATCGCCCTTCTGGTGGATGGCGTTACGAAGCTGACTCAGTTGAACTACGACATGGACAAGGTGGAGGTTCAGGCGGAAAACCTGAGAAAGATGTTCCTTGCCATGGCGAAGGACATCCGTGTCATCATGATAAAGCTGGCGGACCGCCTTCACAACATGCGTACCATGCAGTACCAGCCTGTTCCAAAGCAGCTGGAGAAGGCGCATGAGACCATGGACATTTACGCGCCTCTCGCACAGCGTCTCGGTATCAGCAGGATCAAGATCGAACTGGACGATCTTTCTTTGAAGATCATTGAGCCTGAAGTTTACGCCGATCTGGAAGAGAAGATCGCAATGCGTAAGAGCGACCGGGAGAAGTTCATTGACGCGAGGATAGATGAGATAGCGGAAAAGATCGAAGAAGGTGAGATCAAGGCTCAGATCGACGGCCGTATCAAGCACTTCTTCAGTATATATAAAAAGATGAAAAACCAGGACAAGACCCTGGATCAGATCTATGATCTCTATGCGATACGTATCATTGTGGATACAGTAAAGGATTGCTACGCCGCACTGGGAATCATCCATGAAATGTACAAGCCCATTCCCGGACGTTTCAAGGACTACATTGCCATGCCCAAGGCCAACAATTACCAGTCCTTACACACAACTCTTATTGCCCACAACGGTCTGCCTTTTGAGGTTCAGATCCGTACCATGGAGATGCACAAGGTTGCTGAGTACGGTATCGCAGCCCATTGGAAGTACAAAGAGGCACAGAACGGTGTCAGATCGGATGCCAAAGAGGAAGAAAAGATGGCCTGGCTCCGTCAGATCCTTGAATGGCAGCAGGAAATGTCCGATAACAAGGAATTTCTTTCAAATGTTAAATCAGACCTTGATCTTTTTTCCGACTCAGTTTACTGTTTCACTCCCACAGGGGATGTAAAGACGCTGCCTGCAGGTTCTACTCCTGTCGACTTCGCTTACTCCATTCACTCTGCTGTGGGTAATAAAATGGTGGGAGCAAGAGCTAACGGCAAGCTTGTCACCATGGATTACGTCATTAAAAACGGCGACCGGATAGAGATCATCACATCACAGAACTCCAAAGGCCCCAGCCGTGACTGGCTGAACATCGTAAAGAGCGGTCAGGCCAGGAACAAGATAAATCAATGGTTTAAGACGGAACTTAAAGAAGACAATGTGGTTCACGGCAAAGAACTGCTCATGAGCTACTTAAAGACCAAGGGTATGAATCCCCAGGAACTCCTGAAGGCAGATTTCATGGAAGTCACCATGCACAAGTACGGATTCCACGACTGGGATTCGGTACTTGCAGCCATCGGCCATGGAGGCCTTAAGGAAGGTCAGATCGTAAACCGTCTTCTTGAAGAACTTGAAAAGAAAAAGAAACGTGAGATCACGGATGAAAAGATCCTGGAATCCGTTGCCGAGATAAAGAACACCAAAAAGCCCGTGGAAGTCAAGGCCAGATCGGGCATTATCGTTCAGGGCGCGGGGGACATCTCCGTACACTTTTCCAAGTGCTGTTCTCCCGTACCGGGAGATGAGATCGTGGGCTTTGTTACGAGAGGCCGCGGAATTTCGATCCACAGAACGGACTGCATAAATGTAATAAATGCGACGGATGATGAGAGGATGCGTCTTGTCAGCGCCGAGTGGAACGAAGGTGACAGGCAGAGCGGAAATTACTTTGCGGAGATCAACATCTATGCTCACAACAGAAGCGGAATGATCCTGGACATTTCCAAGGTTATGACCGAGAACAAGATAGACATGACAAACATCAACAGCCGTGTCAGCAAGAACGGAACCGCCACCATCACAATGGGGTTCGATGTTTCCAGCACGGAAATGCTTACCACGGTGATCTCGAAGCTGAGAATGATCGAGGGTGTGGTTGATGTTGAAAGAACAATGGGATAATGAAACAGATATATGCTTACATAAAGGGCTTGGATTACGGTCAGGACATCGGACCGCTGATTAAAGCCTTTTTTAGAGATTGTGAAATCAAAACAGTAAACAGTGAAGAGGCGGAAGAAGAGAAAAAGCGTGAAGAAGCGAAGATAAAACGCGGGCACGGACAGATCGAAGCACCTCTTATCGTCGGTGCATTTAATTTCTTTCTGAATGACAGGGATTTTTCCATAGAAGCGGAAGTTTACGGTAAAAAATCTTCTGCTGATGAGGACTTTTCCCAAAATCCCGAGTTTACTTACGTAAATGAAGGAGACCCGGACAGGAGGATGTACCGTAATCATCTGCATCGCGCTCTGTATCGGATACTCAGCGAACTCTCCGGCAGAACACTTCCCTGGGGCACGCTGACAGGGGTCCGTCCCACAAAGCAGGTTCTGGATATGCGTCAGAGGGGATGTTCGGCGGATGAGATAATTTCTCATTATGAAAATGAGTATCTTGCAAGCTCTGAAAAAGCAAAGCTTGCTCTGCGTGTAACGGAAAATGAGATGCGGCTTCTTGAAGGCCTTACATTTGACGACACTTACAGTCTTTACATCGGTGTACCCTTTTGCCCGAGCATATGCCTGTATTGCTCTTTTTCTTCCTATCCCTATGATAAGTACAAGGCTTACGCAGAACCTTACGTGAGTGCGCTGCTTCATGAGATCGAGGCTACTGCCGATATCATGAAGAACAAAAGGCTTATAAGCATATATTTCGGCGGCGGAACACCCACCACTTTAACGGCGGAACAGCTGGGAACCGTGATACGAAAGATCAAGGAATGCTTTGATCTTAAGGATCTTAGAGAGTGGACGGTGGAAGCCGGTCGCCCCGACAGTATCACGAAGGAAAAACTGGTGGTGCTGAAGGAAGAGGGAATCACAAGGATCTCCGTAAATCCCCAGACCATGCAGCAAAGGACACTGGATCTGATCGGAAGAAGACACACCGTGGATGATGTGCTTAGGGCTTTTGCACTTGCAAGAGAGTGCGGCTTTGATAACATCAACATGGATCTGATCGCCGGACTTAACGGAGAAACCATTGAAGATTTCAAGGATACTTTGAGGCAGGTGGGAGAACTGGATCCGGATTCCGTCACTGTGCACACGCTCGCCGTAAAACGCGCTGCTAGGCTGAATGCGGAAATGGATGCCTATGCAGACAGTCTGAGCACCGAGACGGGGCTCATGACTGAGTGGGCGGAGAAATTCATGAATGAAAAGGGGTACGAACCCTACTATCTTTACAGACAGAAGAACATGTCCGAAAACCTTGAAAACGTGGGATATGCAAAGCCGGGAAAGGAAGGACTTTACAACGTTCTGATCATGGAGGAATGCCACACTATTGCGGCCTGCGGTCCGGGAGCGTCCTCAAAGCTGGTCAGGAGCGATGAGATCTTCGGCAGCGGGTTCCTGAACGAGGCCGAGGACGGGGAATACAAAGTCAGGAAGATCGAACGGACGGAAAACGTAAAAAGTGTCAGGGATTACGTGGAACGAACAGAGGAAATGATCGAACGAAAGAGGAAACTCTTTTCGGATCTAAAATAATTTTTAAAGGAAGATATCATGTATTTTGATTCGGAGAAGGAAATCAGAAACATCCTCTATCTTTTGAACCTTAAGGGTGTGGTGACTGAGGATCTGGAAGACAGCATCGACCACGGGAAGCTGGTGGCTGCCATTGTGAAGATGCTGGCGGGACGCATCGGACTTGATGAAAAGACAACGGAGACCATTTACAATGCTGCATGTGTCCATGATGTAGGAAAGCTGAAGCTTTCCCAGAGCATATACGGACGTGACAAAAAATCTCTTCATGTTGAGGAAGTCAGACACATGAGGATGCATGCGAAACTGGGAGCAGAAATGCTGGGGCAGTGCAATTACCCGGTTGATATCGTGGAAGCGGTTTACCATCATCATGAGTGCTATGACGGCAGCGGCTACCCTGACAATCTGCGAGGGGAGGACATTCCCTATTCCTCCAGATTCATTAAGATCTGTGATGCTTTTGCGGCACTGATTTCTGACAGACCTTATCGAAAGGGCTTTGACAAGGATGCTGCCCTCGGTATGATGATCGAAGACAACAAAGAGTATGACATCAGGCTTTTCTTGGATTTCATGAACATGGTGAATTCACCTGAATTTGATGAGATCCTTAAAATGGCCGAAGAAATGAATAAGAAACATTCCTATAAATAAAAAAACGGGGTGCGCATTTTACATATGCACACCCTTTTTATTTCAGTAGGGGTTCAATCCTTGACACATAAGATCATGCGCTTTCATACTTCTTAGCCGCGTGATGAAGCGGTATGAAACATGAAAACAGTGCTCCGAAGGTGGGAATAAAGAGCGAGAATGCCCAGAAGCCTTCAAATTTAATAAATCTGTCCATCAGGATCGTTATTAAGGGGTAGATGAGTGCCACGATCATTGACCATAATCTGAGGGCTTTAAGTATGGGTTTCCAGTTGTTGTTATTGAATGTGACACCCGGCATGTTCATTGAGAATGATCCATCCCTGTATTCCTTAACCTTTTTTTCATCATAGTATCCGGGAAGCTTCTCCTTGGCAACGACCCAGAAGTAGATCCCGAAAAAGTAGATAAGGAACAGTACTGTCGGTAAATGAAGTGATATGACAAACCAGTTAACATCCTTGAGAAACAGAAGTACAGAGCACTCTGCCATGGACGCTATGATGATGCTGATGATCGCGCAGACCCTTGTAAATCTGTGATATTCAGCTTCTTTTTCCAGTTTTGCATTGTTCAGATCCATTGCCCGCTGAAGCATATCGTCCACTTCTTTTTTATCTATTTTTTCTTCGATTTCCATAATTCTCCCTTCCACCAGTTCGGTGAGTGACACGGAGAGGATTTCAGCCAAAGGCTCCAGGATCGTGATGTCGGGGAAACTCAAGCCTCGTTCCCACTTGCTCACTGCTTTGTCTGAGATCCTGAGCATCTCCGCAAGTTCTCTCTGTGTAAGATTCATTTCTTTTCTGCGTTCGGTAACGAACGCGCCAAATTGTTCTTTGTTCATGGTGGCCTCCATTTTATACGGGAGCGGGAAAGATCTCCGCATCCGTGTTACGGAAATAATAGCCTAAATGAAGAAAAAAGACAACCGACTGTTGGTTTACCTATGAAAAATGGTGTTCCGGAATGGAAAGTGGTGATCAGGCGTGGAAAGTTGCTGATTGCATCGGAAACAGTGAAAATCCAGGAATCCGATGTAAAAAAACAGGTTGAGAGGGGCGGATGATGGGAAAAATGCATCGGAAAACAAAAAAATATCCGAAATCGATGCACAGGGCTTTGATTTCGGATATTAATTATCTTGTCTTATTTCTCAGGCATGATGATGGCGATGTGGTCCTCGTCAAGCTGCTTCTGAGTAACTTCTGCGGGAGCACCCATCATAAGGTCCTGAGCGTTCTTGTTCATGGGGAATGCGATAACATCTCTGATAGCGTCCTTACCAAGGATCAGCATTACCATACGGTCCACGCCGGGAGCGATTCCTCCGTGAGGCGGAGCACCGTAGCAGAAGGCGTTGTACATTGCGGGGAACTTTGCCTTAACGTCCTCTTCACCGAGACGTACAAGTTTGAAAGCTTCGATCATGATCTCGGGATCATGGTTACGGATGGCACCGGATGAAAGCTCAACACCGTTAACAACCAGGTCATACTGGTAAGCAAGGATGTCAAGAGGATCCTGAGTCTTAAGGGCTTCCATTCCGCCCTTGGGCATTGAGAAAGGATTGTGGCAGAATTCAAGTTCGCCGGATTCTTCACCGATCTCATACATAGGGAAGTCAACGATCCAGCAGAATTCGTACTTTTCCTTGTCCATATGTCCTTCTGCGGCTGCGCCGAGAAGCTTTCTGAACACACCTGCCGTCTTCTGGGCAGTAAGGAGATCGCCTGCCGCAAGTCCTACGAAGTCTCCGTTCTTAAGACCGAGAGCATCGATAACAGCCTGCTTTCTGTCTGCAAGGAACTTGGAAATACCGCCAACGAACTCACCGTTCTCGTCAACGCGGAACCAGTAAGTCTTCTGGGCAGTTGTAACTTCAACATCTGCGATCATGGCATCGATCTGCTTACGTGTTGCATTCAGTCTGTCAACAACTACAGCCTTTACGACTTTGCCTGCGAAAGGTTCGAAGCCGCAATCAGCCATTACGGCAGTTGCATCCTGAAGAACGAGATCGATACGAAGATCGGGCTTATCGGAACCGTACTTGTCCATTGCTTCGCGGTAAGGTATGCGTACAAAAGGAGCCTTGGAAGCTGTTTTGTAAACGCCGTACTTTGCGAAGATGGGAGGAAGCACGTCCTCTATGACTGCGAAAATGTCTTCCTGGGAAGCGAAAGCCATTTCCATATCCATCTGATAGAATTCTCCCGGGCTTCTGTCTGCACGGGCATCCTCATCACGGAAGCAGGGTGCGATCTGGAAGTAACGGTCAAAGCCTGCTGTCATAAGAAGCTGCTTGAACTGCTGAGGTGCCTGGGGAAGAGCATAGAACTTTCCGGGGTGATTTCTTGCGGGAACAAGATAATCTCTTGCACCTTCAGGGGATGAAGCTGTGAGGATGGGGGTTGTTATCTCGAGAAAGCCGTGTGCGGTCATAGCATTTCTGAGCGCTGATACGATCTGGCTTCTGATAACGATGTTCTTCTTGACCTCGGGATTTCTGAGATCGAGATAACGATACTTAAGACGTGTGTTCTCGTCTGCTTCGGTTGACTTGGTTATTTCAAAAGGAAGCGCGTTGTATCTGCACTTTCCGAGGATTTCGATCTTCTCGGGAACGACTTCGATCTCGCCTGTGGGCAGGTCCTTGTTCTTGGAGGAACGTTCTCTTACGATGCCTGTGGCGGAAATGGTGGTCTCCTTATTGAGATTGTCAATGATAGCCATCATTTCTTCGGTTTCTATTACAAGCTGTGTTGTGCCATAGAAATCGCGTAAAATAACGAAGCCAAGATTTTTGCTGACTTTACGGATGTTTTCAAACCATCCCACCAGCGTAACCTTTTCACCGGCATTTGCAAGACGAAGCTCGTTGCAGTTGTGGGTTCTTGACTGAGTCATGATAATGTCCTTTCGTGTTACTTATACAGTAACTTCTTTCTTTTTATCAAATATTTATTTTATCACGGAATAAGGGGGGAATGCAATGAAAAGTTTTGAAGAGGCAAAAGGGAAGGCAAAGGCAAAAAAAGGAATCGTCATTCGTGACGATTCCGGTGAATTTACTTATTTAGATATGATGCTATCTGCTCATCTGATACCCCGTTCTGCTTTAGAAGGGCAAGAAGCTTGGAGTTTTCAGCGGTTAATGTGGAGTTCTCAGCAGTTAACGAAGCATTCTCCTCCGTTCTTATCTGCAAAAGATGCTCAAGAGTTCTTTTATCGAGCATATATTTCTCATGTGCTTCCATAATTGTTTTTTCCTGACTCTGGACGTTGGAACTATACATAACCTGCGCCACCTCCTTAAACGCATCATTATTCGAGCAAAGGTCTTTAAGTTCCTCCCATTTGGTTGTTTTAAAAAGCTTTGCCCAATAAACAAGACCGTTATCGATATCTTCCTGTGTAGCTATCTCAGTCTGGTTTAAATATAACACATTTAATTTCAAATATGAAGAGTAAGGTTGGAAGTTTTTGGTGTTAAGAAGTTCGTAATGAGAATAGAATTCAGGATAATCAGGAAAAAGCGGATCGTTCATTATAGCGATGAATGTTGTAGGTTTAAGCCTTAAATAGTCATCACCTTTCCCGATGCTGTCAAATGATCGGCACATATAGAGTAAAGACCTAAGCTCCCATTCGTCATTTATATACATCTGGAGCTCGATGTCTATGATCTCGTCATTATTCAGAAGCACTTTTACGTCAAGTATGATGGCTTTTGTAGCATACATCGAATAATCAACGGGATTGGTGAGTATCACTTCTTTCACAGTTTTAGGATCAAGGCCTTTAAGAGCACAAACCAATCCTTTAAGAGCTTTTGGGGATTTAGCCATGACAAGGTGGAACATCATATCGTTTTTAAGGGTAACATCAATAGGACCTGTTGCTTCCTCAAAGGAAACAGGCATAGTTTTAGTGTTTTCAGTTGTATTCATTAAACCTCCTAGGGAATTATTAAAAAGAGTTTTACTATGGGATCTTCAAAAAAGAAAAAGCTGCAGCCGTTACCAATGAAGAGCCATTGGAAGAACTGGTATCATTATACTTGCGCAACATGCGATTTTCAATATACATAGTTCACAAAAAGCAAGCAAAAAAATGTACAGAGTGCACAAAAGCAATGGGGGAAGTATCTGTCTTGAGCTGGAACATAATTTGATATTAATTTAACAAAGCGTTGTTATACTACGCATAACAACTAAAGGTACAGGGTTGACACCCTATACCTTTAGTTGTATCTCTTGACGATTATTTTGAATGACGCTGTCATGAGCGTTAAAAAATTAACAATGCATTGTTGCATGGCGGGAACATTTATGGAACTGAAAAGACAATCTTATTATATGATCCCCTTCTTACCGAATGAGTCTGAAAAGTACCTGAAACAGATCGCGAAAGATCAAGATTTTGAAGAATATTATACAGAGATCAGATACCTTTCGGGATATGTTCACGAATACTTTAACAGCGGAGAAAGGGGAAAGAATCATCCGTGCCACATGTTCAGACTCAGAGCAAACGGTTTTGAACATTATGGCCTGACAGAAAAAGAGATAGGCTGCTTTACAAGCATTATCGATAAGGAAGAATACAGGTTTATCATAAGTGACGTTACCTGCTATATTTTTTTGGACGGAATATCTTTTTTTAGAATAGGGATCAGGTATCCTCAGGAATATGGTTTAGAGGATATAACCAATTTTAATTTTGTATTTTCGAGATTGTTTCAGTCAAAAATGTGTTTTCGACTTGGCGAACAGGAGATTGATCTAAGCACAACGTTTTTGAATCTTGTGAACGTCGGTGGCAAAGCGGCTTTTCTTCCAGAGAGACGTCAACTCACATCGTATCATTTGGTCGGACTGGAAAGGGAAAACAAGAGAGATGAGGAAACACTTCGTTTCCTAAGCCGTGGAAGGCACACATCGTTTGAAGCGACAAGAGAGAGATCCAGCTTAAAGGAAGAATTGTTTTCTTATTCTCCAAATGAGGATGTAATATGGGCGGGGAGTACAAATGCCGTATGCGCTGTTGCATACGGGACAGATGGGGCGTCTTACACTGTGAGGAATTTCCCTAATCATGTTCTGCATGACTATTTTATTGTTTTCCTTTTACGGCTATACGAAAGAGAAATGCTTCTTTGGTTTAGCAGGAAGATCTTAATTGAAAGAAATAATAAAAAGAATCTGATAACAATGCGCGAAAAGATGGTGGATTTCAGGGCCATATACATGCATGACACCGTTTCGCTCGAAGCGAATTACCGTGAACTGGATCGACGGATACGAGAGGTTTTTTGCATAGAGGAATTGGAAAAGGATGTTGAAGAATGTATCGATTCGATCAATTCTTTTGTTGCTGATCGAAAAAACCGCAGAACGGACGGACTTTTGACCGCGATCGGTTTACTGGCTGTGATCTCGGCGTTGACAGATGGACTTGGTTTCGCAGACAGAGTAGGTGAACTGTCCGGCGGAACTCTTTCTTTCGTTCATTTTGCTGTTTTGGGTGTTGTTTTGATTTTTGTGATCATTGGCGTGTTCAGTTTTTTTAAGGAGGGGTAAAGATGCTTTTTGGCTTTCTTACAGAACAGAGTTTAAAAATAAACAAAGCAATTTCATTAACAGAGAAATCTTTGAGTGAGATCTTATCATATGCAAATGATTCGGAAAGAAATTGTCGTATCGATCCGGATAAATCGATGATCTCTACCCGTCAGGCTTTAGAGGTCCTTATCAGTTCAATTCTTTGCGCAAATGGAAAAAAGAGTTTTGACAGAACAGATTCGCTTTATGTAATGATCAAAGAATGTCAGACGCAGCAGATCATAACCCAGCAGCAGAAAAAGAAACTGGATTCCCTCAGGATCAATGCCAATGATATTGTACATGTTGAAAAAAATGTAACAAAGAATTCTTACAGTATAGAAGGAAGACACGCAAACATTGATGATGCAACGCAGGCGGTTATCGATCTTTACGATGTATTAACCGATATGTTCGGCAGGCAGGCGATCAGAATTGACAAAGAGGATCTGCCTATAGGCGAGTATGAAATCGTGAAAAAATATGCCGGACGAAACAGTGATATATTGTATGGAAAGTATGAATATGTTGGAGTCAAGAAAAACGGCCTTGTTCCAACGTATGTTTATATCAGACCTTTTAAAAAAGAATGCGATGAAAAACAGGCGTTCAGTGAGAGGGATATTGCTGCTCAGACAGTGTTGAAAAATCTCCCGGATACAAATTATATTTTAAAAGGAAATGAAATAACCGTCAGTGCAAATAATAATGTCAGGTATGTAGCATATGAGATCAAGAAAGGAACAACTACGCTGGATCGACTGATCCAGCCACTTAATCCGACGGAGGCACTTGGTGTAATGCTGGATATTGTTACCGGATTATGTGACATAAAAAGCGATGGGATCAATCTTCATCACAGGGGGATCAATCCACATTGCATTTTTGTTAATAAAGAGGGCGACAGATACAGAGGTAAACTTGGGTGTTTTGAAACATCAAAAATAGAAATAAGTGAACAGAGCGTGGAAACGGTATATGCGGGTATGGCATCGGCAAACAGAGGCAGTGTATATGTTCATCCCTTTTTTCTGAACGGAAGTTATGAGTATGACAGCGCAGAATGGGGAAAAGCGGATATTTATGCAATTGCAGTTTCGTTACTTTATTGTTTGGATGCTAAAAATGTTGACAAAAAAGTAATAGATACAAGTTGCTTTTATGATGTATATTCCACTGATTTTGCAGACACAATGGTAAGGATCATTGACACAGGCTCGTTGGAGTTGATACCTACTATTGAAGAATTCAAGACACTGTTGGCAGAGGAGATTTCCAATGGATCTTATTAGAGTGGATCAACACAAAGAGTACAGGGTAAACAAGTGTATTTATAAGAACGAAGGTGTTTCCGAAGTCTATGATGTCCTTGATACGGAAATGAAAAGGGAAAGCATCCTGAAAAAAGTCTGGTATAAGGATGAGAAAGAATATGAGTGGCTGAAGAGGGAAGTGACCAATCAGATCGTGGCATCGGGGAATTCCGATTATGTCCCCGGGATATTAAATTTTTACAAACAAAAGGGTTTTGTTTGGATAGAGATGCAAAAAAAGCAGGGAAGAAGCCTTAGGGATATTATTGACCTGCAGATGAAAGATGCCAATGTCGGAATCAGGTTTAGCGAAAGTGTGAAAATATTCAGATGGCTGTGCTGTACTATGGCCCAGTTACACGGGGAAAAGTTGTTTATACATAAAGACATTAAGCCTGAAAATATAATCATTAATACAAGCAGGGAATGTGCTTATGTTATAGATTTTGGCACCAGCGGGCCATGGAACGTTAAAGGAATGGGAACTCCAAAGTATATGGCACCGGAGCAAAGAGCGGAAGTACGAGGATTACATGTAACTCAGGCTACGGATGTGTTTTCTATGGGGCTCATTTTTTATGAGATGATAACGGGTAAGGTTCCGGAGTTTGGTAAAGATATGGTTTTTGACCCTATAAAAAAAGAATGGTTAAAAACTTTTATTGACGAGGGTCAAATAAGTAATATGGACCCGGTGGCATTTAAAATAATTGAAAAATGTCTTCAGGCGAATCCGGAAAAACGATATGCAAATGCCTGTGTGTTGAGGAGAGATCTATGGGGGATCAAAAAGATAAAACATTAAACAAAGATATGGCCAAAGGAACCGTTAGCGACATTTTGGATGATACAGACATTTTTGCCTTTGGAGAGGAATTGAACAAAATTGTCAAAATGCCGCTGTTTATAAAGGAAGTAGATACAGATTATTTGATGGAGATGCCGAATGATACAATACATTGAACTTCGGGCTGATAATATTTTTTCGTTAGGGCGTTCACCGATCATTTTCTTTATATCAGAGAAGGTTTCAACGAAGTATGCAAATGAAGTAGATAGCTTGGTCGATGAGTTACTGAAAATGGAGTATCTCACGATTTATTATTGTGATCTTGATAAAGATCGTATAGCGATCAATTGCATGACTTCCGATCATGTCTTTGTTGCCATTCCTACGGATAAGCGAAATTATCATATTGCAAGTATCTATATGAGAAAAGAATATGAGGCAAAAAAACGCTTTAACTATGTTGGAAAAGATTCATTTCAGATAATGATCAACGCGGGAAGTGTAGTTGATATCTATGGTGAAAGACGCAAAAGTGAAAAGTGCGGAAATGTAGTCGACAAGGGTATGAATGAAAGTGCATTTAATGATCTGCAGGATGCACTGGTTTCATATTTCCAGACGGGGAAAAGTAAGGATCGTGACAAGCGGCCGACGGTGGACCAAAACTTTGAGAGGATGATATTGGCGCCCATCAGAGATTATACATATTGCGAAAAGAAAGTTGAAGAGATGCTTTCTTATGGCGAGAATTATATTGTATATGAAAAAAGGGATGCAGCCAGAGGAAATGCAAAAAAGAAAAAAGT
>JAEEGK010002935.1_pt1 | contig 42728 bp, 29 predicted proteins | sample 8958771 | NCBI WGS metagenome assembly JAEEGK01 (sample SAMN16246547, study PRJNA631951) | gut metagenome | biome: gut microbiome; feature: rumen; material: SC-attached | host: Bos | place: Iran: Karaj | collected 2018-10
ACGGTCGCAACTCAGCCAGGGTCTCCGTCAGCGGCTAGTAATGCTTCCGCACGTGCTCCCGTCTGGCTTCCCTGCTTTCTCCCATCCTGGCCAGAAAGACGCAGGCGGTCACCGCCCGGGCGCCCTTCAGGCCCTCCGGATGGCTGTGGGTGACGGCGGTGACCGCGTCTGAGAAGCGCAGGGCCTCCTCCAGGCTCTCAGCCGCCCAGGCTGCGGGGCTCACCCGCATGGCGGCACCGTTGCCGAAGCTGTTGTAGGGCCGCGGATCGGCCGCGGCCAGCCAGCGGATGAAGGTCCCGCCGTAGCCGCAGTTCCGGTATTTCCTTCCCACCGTCTGCATCCACTTAACGGCGCAGTACGGGAGGCTCCCTGCCTCGCCGCCAGAGTCGATGAGAGCGCCCGCGACGGCCAGGGTCATGGCCGAATCGTCCGTAAAGCGGCAGCTTTTTCCCTTCCGGTCCCCGAAGAGGGGAAACTCCTTCGTCTTGATCCCGTCGAATTCATAGACGGAACCGACGATATCTCCGATGATCGCGCCTATCATATTTCATACCTCCGCAGCCGTTTTCCAGGCAAGCAACCGGCGGTTCAATCGCCCGGGGGATCGTCTCTCCGCGTCGGACCGAGTCCTCCTGCCGAACCGTCATTTTCCGGCTCGGGCGTGCTTATGAAGCGAGCCAAAAGCTCCCTGAAGTCCTCCGAAAAGAACGCAGGATTCTTTTCCGCAACGCGGAAAAGGCTGTTCACAAAGGCTCTGTCGCGCCACTGGTTCTCTTTATAGTCGGTTTCCGATATTTTCAGTTTGACCTTTTCCGGACTCCAGTAAAGCTTGCGCTTCTCATCGGAAACGAAGTCCTTGACGTCCTGAATGTAGGCTTCCGTATCCAGGCCTCTGACGGGGCAGATTTCGATCAGGTAGTCCAGCAGGGCGCGTAAGCTCTCGTCGATGATCTGCCACGGCGAGAAGGCTGTCCAGACCTTCACGCTCCCGATGCTGACGCAGTCTTTTCCGCTGAGGTAATTTTTGTAATCTTTCTCGGTCTTTTTCATGCCCTCCCGGAACTCCGCCATTCTATCGGCGCGGACGAGCCTGCCGTATCCCGGCACAGTGACGGACAGTCGCCTGTATACTGCGTCGACGGCTCTTTTGGCTGCGCCGACGTCGAAGGCGTCGCCGATCCTGGCTTTATCGAAGAGCTTCCAGCTGCCCGTAAGCCTTCCCCGGGCGATCCCGTGCTTCTTATAGAATTCAGACAGGCTGATCGATTTGGATTCGATCGAAGTCCCGGTGAACTCTGTTCTCACCACGGCGTAATCCTTGTCCAGCTTTTCCTTCAATGCCGCGCAGATCAGTTCATACCCGGAGGGCGGCGCGGGGGCGGTGGATTTCTCCCGGAGCAGGTCGCCCTCCTTTGGCGCTTCTTCCCCAGGCGCCTCATCGCGCGCGGGCAGAACGGCCCGGATCGCCTCCAGATTGACGGCAAGCTGCGTTTCGATCTCCTCCCGGCGCACCGGCGATATACACACCGCGTTCGGGACGGGGGAGGCTGCCTCCGTTCCCGCAAGCTCCCCGAATACGAGCAGCGTTTTTCCGAAATGCAGATAGTTCAGCCCGACGGTTTCCAGCTGATGCAGCTCCGCCGTCTCCCCGAGCTTCTCCCGGGCGTCAAACTCGTCCAGGGTCTGCGGCGGGGCGGCAAACACCGTACACGTCCAGGCATACGCAGCCAGCATCCGGCAATCCTCTCGCGTGATATGCTTCTTGACCAGCAGCAGGTCCCCTTCAGCCAGGGAAAGGAGGTCCGAAACAGCGCCGGCGGTGATGTATTTGACGGTGACCTGCGCCTCCGGCGTGATCCTGATCTGTCGCTCGCGATATACTTCAAACAGGTCCATGTCGCTCTCCCTCCGTCTGCGGAAGCCGGTCCCGCCGCCTGTTCATGGCCGGAGCCGCGGCATCCGACGATCATCCCCAAGCACGCGCTTCCGCATGAACACGTCTCCGCTTCGCCCGTCCTTATGATATCGCGGGGAACTGTCCCATAATACGGATAGTTCCCCGCGTTGCCGCATTTTCTCCGGGAGTCCTGCACAGCTCGTCAGGCTTTCACAGCCGTCGGGACCGGGCGGATCACCGCTTTCAGCCGCCGTCTTCGTCTTTATTCTTCGGCCTCACGATCCGCCGGTACAGTCCCAGGACCCGGTCCTGGAATTTCCACATGACGATCACGATGCTCAGCATGACCACGAAATAGACGATGCTCAGAAGCCAGTCGCCCCGGATCAGCCGGTTGCCGATGGCGCAGCAGAGAAAGATGTTCGGCAGACTTCCCAGGCCGACCCAGAGAGCAAAATCCCAGACCGTGATCTCCATTTTCGTCGCCAGCAGGGGGATGAGCCCGTTGGGCAGGACCGGGATCATACCCGCGAGAAAGACGGTATAGCGGGGCGGCGTCCCCGAATCTTGCAGCCGCTGGATCACGCGCAGCTGTTTTCCCTCCACGGGAAACCACTGCGCCATGCGCTTTCCCATTCGCGTCCACAGCAGGAAAGCCAGCATCTGCGCGACGGAGGAGGCGAGCAGACAGATGAGCATCGCGTAAAACGAACCGTATACCACGCCCGCGGCGACCTGGATCGGCACGCCGCTGATGACAAGGGAAAAGACCTGCAGCATCTGCAGCAGCGCCGTGCACAGCACGCCCTTCCACGTGCCGCTGCTGCGGAGATACGCCTGGATCTCGTCCACGTCTCCGTGCTTCAGCAGGGGCAGCAGATCGGGAACGGTCTCCCTGAAGGCGAAATATACGAGGGCAAAGGCGACCGCGAGAAAGACGAGAACAAACAGGATCCGCCTAACGGAGTTTCTGTTCACCGGCAGCCGCCCTCCTTTCCGAAGCGATACGTCAAATTGTCTCACTCATCGGGGATTTAACCCATAAGATTTGTGGAATATAAATGAATCATAGCAGTTTTCTCCGGTGTATTCAACGGGATAAGAAAAAAACGCGGGGTTTTTCCGGGACCGCACGGGATCTGCCCTTCGAATCCAAGGCGCCGCAGGCGGCGAAGACTCTCTGCCGGCCGTTCGCCGGCACCAAGACACGCCCAGTATAGGCGCCGTATAGATTCTCTTTAATCAGGCGCATTGACAAAGGCGGCTCGCGGTGATACTTTTTAAGTGGGATATTATAGGGATCATTCGCAGGCGGCCCGCAAGGGCCTTCTCCCCTCCCGCCCGTACCGGGGGTACGGACGGGACCGGACGATTCGGAATTACGTCGGCCTCCGGCCGAAGGATATAAGGAGTTGTTTCAAATGCTCAAGGACTTTACCCGGGCCGACGACGGCCTGGATAAGGAAAGCAGGAAGGCGGAGGCAAAGCGGCTGCAGAAGGAGCTCATCGCCCTGCAGCCCGCCCTCCGGGAAGCCGGTCTCCCCGTGGTGGTGCTGGTGGAGGGCTGGGCCGCCGCCGGGAAGGGCAGCCTGATCAACACCCTCATCAGCGACGTCGACCCCCGTTTCTTCAGCGTGTTTTCCGTCGACAGCGACAGAAAAGAAGCCGACCGTTACCCCTTCCTCTACCCCTTCTTCTCCGCCCTTCCGGAGAATGGGAAGCTCCTGTTCATGGACGGGGGCTGGATGGAGGCCACCGTCCGCGAGCGCCTCCGCGGAAAGCTTGGCAAGGAAGCCTACCGGCAGCGCATCCGCTCCGTCAACCGCTTCGAGCGGCAGCTCCGGGACAACGGCTACCTGGTGCTGAAGCTGTTTATCCACATTTCCAAAGACGAACAGAAGAAGCGCCAGAAGGAGCTCTGCGGAGCATCCGACACCCGGTGGCGGGTTTCGGATTACGACCTGTATCAGAACGATCATTACGCCGACTTCCGGGACGCCTACGACGATTTCATGGCCAAAACCGGTGACGTCACCCCCTGGCATGTGCTGGACGGCAGCAAGAAAAACCTGCGGGAATACGAGGCCTTCCGGCTGGTGACGGAAACCGTCTCCGCCGGGCTGGCGGCGGGGAGGGTCCACGGTCTGCCCTTTGAGGAAGCCTTCCCCATGACGGAAACGCCCCTGCTGGCGGACGCGGACCTGAACGCGAAGATCGGGGAAGCGGAATACCGCAGCGAGCTGAAGGTTCTGCAGAAGCGCATCGCCGAGCTGCACAACGTCATCTACCGCAAGCGCATCCCCGTGGTGATCTGCTACGAGGGCTGGGACGCCGCGGGCAAGGGCGGCAACATCCGCAGGCTGGCCTATCCTTTGGATCCCCGGGGCTTCGACACCTACCCCATCTCCTCCCCGGAGCCTCACGAGCTGGCCAGGCATTACCTCTGGCGCTTCTGGACCCGTCTGCCCCGCACCGGCCACGTGGCCATCTTCGACCGCACCTGGTATGGCCGGGTCATGGTGGAGCGGATCGAGGGCTTTTGCACGGAGGAGGACTGGCAGCGGGCCTACACCGAGATCAACGAGTTTGAGGAGGAGCTGCACGATTGGGGCGCGGTGATCCTGAAATTCTGGATCCACATCGACCAGGAGACCCAGCTGCAGCGCTTCACCGAGCGGCAGAACACACCGGAGAAGCAGTGGAAGATCACGGAGGAGGACTGGCGCAATCGGGAGAAATGGCCGCAGTATGAGGAAGCGGTCTCCGAAATGCTGGAGAAGACCTCCACGGACTTCGCCCCCTGGCACATCATCGAATCCAACGACAAGCTCTATGCCCGGATCAAGGTCCTGCGCATCGTTGCGGAGGCCCTGGAAGCCGCTGCGGAAGAAAAGGACCGCTGAACCGACCCATGGAGGAGACCGCGCTGTCCCCAAACGTGCCGGAGGAACCGGCGCTCCCTCCCCGGAGCCGGGCGTGCTTCACGGACCGGGAGCTGAGCTGGCTGCAGTTCAACCTGCGGGTGCTGATGGAAGCAGGGGATCCTTCCGTTCCCCTGCTGGAACGGCTGAAATTCCTCTCCATCTATCAAAGCAACCTGGACGAATTTTTCATGGTGCGGGTGGGGGCCCTTCTCCACCGCAGTCTGCTGCTGCCGGATTACGTGGACGAAAAGACCGGCTGGACGACGCCGACCCAGCTGAAGTGGATCGCCCGGGAGGTGGAACGGCAGCAGGAGACGGCGGAGGACGTTTACCGGCGGCTCCTGCAGGACCTGAAGGCCGCCTCCGTGGAGCTCGTGGATTTTCGCCGCATCTCCAAGGTGGACGAGAGCATGACCCGCAAGTTTTTCGCGGAGTCCCGTTATCTGATCTCGCCCCGGGTGGTGGACGGAAAGCACCCCGTCCCCTTCCTGGACAACACCCAATCGTATATTGCGGTTCTGCTGAAAAAGCGGGACCGCTATCAGCTGGGCCTCGTGTCCCTCTCCCGCCTGCCGGCATATCGGATCTATGAGGTGGAGGGGCGGCAGAAAGTGGTGCTGACGGACGATCTGCTGCGGCATTTCGCGCCTCTGCTCTTCAAGCGCTTCGACGTGAAGGACAGCTGCGTGTTTCGGATCACGCGGAACGCCGACGTGTTCATCGAGGACAACGCCATGGCGGAGGACGAGGATTTCCGGGTCAGCATGGAAAAGCTCCTGCGGAAGCGGAAACGGATGCAGATCGTGCGTCTGCAGCTCCGGGGCAAGCCGGACCGGCATCTCCGGGAGCTGCTGAAAAAGAACCTGAAGGTACAGGACCGGCAGATCTACCAGACCGCCGTCCCCTTCCAGCTGGGCTTCGGCGGCGCGGTGTCCGGCGGCGAAGCGCTGCGGTACCCGGAAAAGCGCAGCGTTCGCACGGTGCAACTGCGCAAGGGCGATTATTTCCGCTACCTGGCTAAGAAGGACATCCTCCTCAGCTTCCCCTACCAGAGCATGACCCCCTTTATCGATATGCTCTACGAGGCGGCGGACGATCCGGAGGTCGTTTCCATCCGCATCACCCTCTACCGGCTGGCGGCCAGCAGCAAGCTGGCGGCCGCGCTGGCCTACGCGGCTGACCAGGGCAAGGACGTGCTCTGTCTGCTGGAGCTCCGGGCGCGCTTTGACGAGAAGAACAACATCGACTACAGCGAAATGCTGGAGGAGGCCGGCTGCTCCGTGATCTACGGTCTCCCGGAGCACAAGGTGCACTCCAAGCTCTGCCTCATCACCCGCAAAAGCGGGGATACCCTGCGCTTCATCACCCAGATCGGCACCGGCAATTACAACGAGGTTACCAGCGAGCAATACTGCGACCTCTCTCTCATCACCGCCGACCGGCAGATCGGACTGGACGCCGCCGCCGTCTTTGAGGCCCTCGCCATGGGACACCCACCCGAGCCGACCGAGGCCCTCATCACCTCCCCCCTGGGCTTCCGGCCCCGGCTCCTGGAGGCGCTGGACGGGGAGATCGCCAAGGGGAGCGAGGGCTTTGTTTCCATCAAGGCCAATTCCCTCAACGACATCACCGTGATGAACAAGCTCATCGAATGCTCCCGGGCGGGGGTGACGGTGGAGCTCTTCCTCCGGGGCATTTGCTGCCTCCTGCCCGGCATCCCCGGGACGACGGAGAACGTCCGGGTGCGCAGCGTGGTGGGCCGCTATCTGGAGCACTCCCGCATCTACGCCTTCGGCCGCGGGGAGGCGCAGCGGGTGTGGATCGGCTCCGGCGATCTGCTGAACCGCAACACCCAGCGCCGGGTGGAGGCTTTCGTGGAGGTTTCCGACCCGGAGATCCGGACCCAGGTGCTGGAGGTGCTGGAGGCTCTCCGGCAGGACGACGTGAAGGGCTGGGACATGCTGCCCGACGGCAGCTACCGCAAGGCGGACGATCCCCGGGGCTCGGACAGCCAGGAGCGGCTGAGCCGCTATTTCGCCGCCCAGCGGATCAGCGCGCCGACGCGGCGGCGCAGCCTTTCCGAGCTTTTCTCCGCTTTCTTCCGGCGGCATTGAGCGTCGGAGCTTGTACGCTGCCCTTTCGTCCCCTGCGCTGCGGTCTCCGGACCCGGCGCAGGGTTTTTCTTTATTCCGGCTGCCTTGCGGGCCGCCCGCAGGGGTGGTATACTAATTTTCCGTTGAAACTAGACAAAGAATTGCGAGCATGATTTGTGTCAGCCGAGGCGAAGGACGCAGGTGGGCTGTCGCCCGCCAAGGACGACAACGAAGGATGGCGCAAATCAGGCCGCAAGGATTGTCGTATTTTAATGGAAGATTAGTATTATACTTGTTCAAAAACCGGGGAGGCGGAAGCATGGTCGTTACCGTATTGGTCGAAAACACATCCCCGGGCGCGCTGCGCTGCGCCCACGGCCTGAGCCTGCACGTCCGCACGGGAGACCGCTCGCTCCTCTTCGATTTCGGCCCCGACGGAGAACTGCTCGAGGAAAACGCCGGGAAGCTGGACGTCGATCTGGCGGCAGTGGATGCCGCCGTCCTCTCCCACGGACACAACGACCACGCGGGCGGCCTTGAGGCCTTTCTCCGCCTGAACGGCCACGCTCCCGTCTATGCCCACAAGCTGGCCTTCGGGAAACACTCGGCGCAGCGCCCCTACGGGCGGAAGGACATCGGCGCGGACCCTTCCCTCCCGGAGAAGTATCCCAGTCGCTTCCGGCTGACGGAGGGAACGGTCTCCGCCGACGGCGGCGTGACGCTGTTTTCCGACGTCGCCGGGACGGCGCTGATCTCAGGCTCCAACGGCACGCTTTACGAGGGGGAGGGCGACGGGCTGCAGCGCGACCGCTTCCTCCATGAACAGAATATGCTGCTGGAGGCGGAGGGCAAGCTCATCCTGATCGCGGGCTGCGCACACCGGGGCATCGTCAACATCCTCCGGCGGGCGGAAGAAATCAAAGGCCGGGCGCCGGACGCCGTCTTTTCCGGCTTCCACCTCACGAATCCCGGCCTGGGAACGGACGAGCCGGAAGCCTTCGTGCGCGCCGTGGGAGAGGCGCTGCTGGCCTGTCCCTCCGTTTATTACACCGGCCACTGCACCGGGGAAGGACCCTTCCGGCTCCTGCGGGAGATCCTGGGGCCGCGGCTGCTTCCCCTTTCCTGCGGCGCACGGTTCGAGATCTGAACACTCCGTAAATCATGCATCCGGGGCAGCGGCTGTCAAAACGCCGCTGCCCCGGATCTGTATGCAGGCTTGTTTCCACGCGCGGGGATCAGCCGATCCGGCCGATATTTCTTGCCGCGTTGTAGGCTTCGGTGGTGGCGGCCAGGATGTTCCGCGCCGCCGTGCAGTCCCCCACCATGTAAAACTCGGGGGCGCAGGCGCTGAGGGCTGCGGCCGCGGTGCTGTTGGGCTTCTGTCCCACCGCGTAGACCACCGTGTCCGCCGGGAAGAAGACCTCCCCTCCGGGACCCTCCGCCCGCACGCCGCCCTCACCGATGGCGAGGGCTTTCGTGTTCAGGGCGACCCGGAGCTTCTTTTCCTCGATCTGGACCCGGAGATTGTTCATATGCACCAGGTTGCCCCCGTCGTTCAGGTCGGGCAGCATCTCCATGAGCGTGATCTCCCGGCCCAGCCCCGCCAGAAAGATACCCAGCTCGATGCCCACCAGGCCGCCGCCCAGGATCAGCACCCGCTGTCCGGCGGCTTCCGGGTGCGTATACATATACTCCGCGCCGAAAACGCCCGCTCCGTCGATGCCGGGAATGGCGGGCTTCACCGATCTGGCCCCCAGCGCGGCTATGATGGCGTCCGGCCCCAGGCTCCCGGCCAGCTCCGGCGTCACCTCGGTACCCAGGCGAACTTCCACCCCGGCGTCGGCGACCCTGCGGGCCTGCCGGAGCAGGTATTCCCCGAGGGACTTCTTGAAGGGTACCAGCGCCTCGCACTTCAGCACGCCTCCCAGCTCATCTCCCGCTTCGCAGAGGACGACCTCATGGCCCCGGCGAGCCGCCGTCAGGGCAGCTTCCATGCCGGCGATGCCCCCTCCGGCCACCAGTACCTTCTTTCTGGACGCGGGCGGGAGGGCATAGCGTTCCTCCAGCTCGTGGCCGATGACGGGATTGATGGCGCAGGCCCGGCGGCGGGTGCGGGTGCTGTTGGAGAAGCAGACGCAGCAGCGCATGCAGCGGTCGATATCCGCCTCCCTGCCCAGCCGCGCTTTCAGAGGCAGGTCGGGATCGGCCAGGCTCTGGCGGCCCAGGGACACGATATCCGCCGTGCCGGAGGCGATGATCTCCTCCAGCATGGCCACGTCCGTCAGCGCGCCGACCGTGGCTACCGGCGTGCGCACGTGCTTTTTGATCTCGAAAGCGTACTTCACGTTGCACCCGTCCTCCTGGAACATGCCGGGATGGGTGATGGTGGCGGCATAGGAGGATTCGTGATGTCCGGCGGATACGTGGATGATGTCCGCCTTTCCGTCCAGCAGCTTTGCGATGGCGATGCCCTCGTCGATATCATAGCCGGTGTCGATGCATTCCGCGCCGCTGATACGCACCTCGATGGGGAAGCCGGGACCCACGGCCCGGCGAACACTGTCGATCACCGCCAGGGGGAGGCGCATGCGGTTTTCCAGCTCGGGACCGCCCCAGCGGTCGCGCCGGGTGTTCACCGTTTTGGACATGAACTGCGCGAGGCCCCAGCCGTGGCCGGCGTGGATCATCACCATGCCGTAGCCGCACTGCTTCACGAAGGCGGCCGCCTTCCCGAAGGCGCGGATCAGCTGCTCGATCTCCTCCTCCGTCATGCCCCGGACGTACCGCAGTCCGTCCGGCGAAGGAGTGACCTCGTGCCCGTCGTTGTTGGTGTTGTGCACATCGGGAATGGCTGCGTCCACCGGTCCCAGCAGCTGCCCGCCCCGCTCGTAGACCAGGTGGGAATACATGCCGCAGTGCTGCAGCTGCACGGAGGCCACGGCCCCGTGGCGGGATATGGCCGTCGCCATGGCGGAGAAGCCGGGCAGATTGCGGGGCTTGTCCAGCAGGGCCTGATAGGCGTGGGCCTGTCCGGTTTTGGAATCCACGATGCACTCTCCCACGGTCACCGCCGCGAAGCCTCCCAGGGCCTTTCGCTCATAAAAGGCGACTCCCTCCTGCGTAGGCGCGCCTTCGCCGTCCAGATACTGGCAGCCGTTGGGAGCGGCAAAGATTCGGTTTCGGAAAAGCGTATTGCCGATGCGGATCGGCTCAAAGAGATGGGGATATTTTTCGACGCCCAAGGTCTTCTCCTCCTTCCCGGTTTTTCCGGGTTTTTTATCATTATACCGCAGCGCCGTTTCTTTTCCAACCGTTTGAGCAATGACGCAGAAAATTTCAAAATACCTCTTGACACATCATACTATGCGTTGTATAGTATTACGCGAAAGGAGGCATCGTATGGACATTCAATTGAAGCGCGGACTCCTGGAGGTCTGCGTGCTGGCTTCCATCAAAAACGCGGACTCCTACGGTTACCGGATGATCAAGGACATGAAGCCCTACGTGGAGATCTCGGAATCGACCCTGTATCCGATCCTGCGGCGGCTGGAGGAGGGCAGGCTGCTGACGGTGCGCAGCGCGGAGCACAACGGCAGGCTGCGAAAATACTACAGCATCACGGAAGCGGGACGGCAGCGGATCGAGAGCTTCCTGGAGGACTGGAAGGAGCTCCTGGCGATCTATGAATTTATCCGAAAAGGCGGTGGGACCGATGAATAAGGAAGCATTCCTTCTCCGGCTGCGGGAGGCCATGGCCGGTTTCCCCGAGGATGCGGCGGAAAGCTCGCTGGAATACTACGGGGAGATGATCGACGACAAGATGGAGGACGGGCTCAGCGAGGAGGAGGCCGTCGCCGCCCTGGGCAGCGTGGAGGAGATCACGGCGGAGATCCTCCGGGAGCTGCCCCTGCCCAGGCTGATCCGGGCCCGGGTGAAACCGAAGCGCCGCCTGCGGGGCTGGGAGCTCACCCTGCTGATCCTGGGCTTTCCTCTGTGGTTTCCCCTGCTGCTGGCGGCGGCGTCGGTGGTCCTGGCCGTATACATCGTGCTCTGGGCCGTTGTGATCTCCCTTTTTGCGGTGGACCTCAGCCTGGCCGCGGCCGGTCTGGCGGCCGTGATCTACGGCGCCCTGCAGTTTGTCCTTCTGAAGCTCTCCCAGGGGGCCTTCTGCGCCGGCGCCGGCCTGGTGCTGATCGGCCTGGCGATCCTCTTCTTCTTTGTCTGCAGGGCCTCGGCCGCGGGGGCCGTCGCCGCGGGCAGGAATCTCCTGCTGGGCATCAAATCGATTTTCGTGAGAAAGGCGGATAAGAATGAAAGCATCGACTAAAAGGGCAATGATTGTTGCCGCCGGGATGCTGCTCCTGGGCGTGATCCTGGCCGCGGCCGGATTCTTCGGCATGGGCGCTTCCTTCCGGCCGCTGGAGACCGTCAGCTTCAGCACCCGGGAATACGCGCCGGAGGAGCCCTTCGACGCAGTCAGCATCCGGGGCGGGTCCTGTGACGTGAAGCTGCTTCCCTCGGAGGACGGGACCTGCCGGGTCGTCTGCCGGGAGGAAGACGGGCGGCCCTTCCGGGTAGCCGCGGAAAAGGGCGTGCTCTCCGTCGAAGAGACAAATACCGACAAATATCAGCTCTTTCGCTTCTCTGCCGAAAGCCCGGAGATCACGGTTTATCTCCCGATAAGGGATTACGAGCGCTTTTATGCGGAGCTGAGCACCGGCGATCTCCGGCTGCAGGGCTCCCTGCGATTCGACAGCTTTTCCGTGGAAGGCAGCACCGGGGACGTGACCGTCGACGGAGCGTCCATCGGCGCCCTCACCGTGAAGCGCAGCACCGGCAGCATCCGGCTCCTGGCGGCCACGGTCGGTTCTGCAGAGGTCACCGCCTCGTCCGGAGGCGTCTCCCTCCGCGATATGACGGCGGCGGAAGGCCTCGTCCTGCAGGTCACCACCGGGGACATTCATCTGGAGAACGTTACCTGCGGCAGCCTGAACGCAAAAGCCGGCACCGGGGACATCGAGCTGAAGGACAGCGTCGCCCGCGGAGAGATCTCCCTTCGCAGCGGCACCGGTCATCTTCTGCTGGCGGACTGCGACGCCGCCTCCCTCCGGCTGAGCACCAATACGGGGGACGTCTCGGGCCATCTGCTCTCGGACAAGATCTACACCGCGAAGGCGAATACGGGCAGCGTCAGTGTCCCCTCTTCCCGCACCGGCGGGGAGTGCAGCATCGAAACGAACACGGGGGATATCCGCTTCGACTGATACTCAGCTTCCGTTGAAACCGGACAGGGAACGGCGGGAATGATTTGTGCCAACCGCGGCGAAGGACGGCGCAAATCCGGCTGCAAGTCAATGGAAGATGAGCATGAAGGCGGCAAACACGCCGACGAAAGAACCGCTGCCAAAACAAAACCTCCGGCCGGGGCCGGAGGTTTTGTCGTCGTTATTTCGCTGCGCTCAGCTGCGGCCCTTGACCCCGATGCCGACGACGGGTCCCTCAGGCTCCGCGAACAGCTTGGCAAGGCGGTTGAAGATGGCGGCCGCCTGGGCGCGGGTAGCCGTACCCTTGGGATCCAGCTGCTGCTTCTCATTGCCCCTGAGAATGCCGTTCGCGCAGCTCCAGGACATGGCCTCGGCGGCCCAGGAGGATACGAAGTCTTTGTCCGCGAAGCCCTGCAGGCTGTTCTGCGGCTCGTTCGCGAGGCCGCGATAGCAGGCGTAACGGTAGATGATGGCGGTGAACTGCTCGCGGGTGATCTCCAGATCGGGTCCGAACTCAGTGTCGCTCATGCCGTAGACGATGCCGTTGGCGCCGGCCCAGGCCACCGCGTCGGCGTAGTAGGCGCCGGGGGCCACATCCAGGAAGGGCGCGGGACTATCCACCTTATGCCGGCCGTCCAGCCGGTAGAGGATGGTGACGATCTGGGCGCGGGTGACGTTGTTATAGGGGCTGAAGGTGGTGTCGCTGGTGCCAATGAACAAGCCGGCCCTGCAGGTATCGTATACGTCCCGATAGAACCAGTCGCTCTCCCTGACGTCGGTGAAGGGGAAGATGAAGCTTTCTTCCGGCCCGGCGTCGACGGTTCCGGCGGTCTCTTCCCGCTTGTCGTCCGTTTTGTTCTCTGCCTCTTCGCCGGTCTCTTCATCCTCGCCGTCGGTCCAGTCGGCTTCGGGCGCCTCAAAGGGGACGGCGACCTCCTGCGTATCCGTATAGGTCTGATCCAGGAACTCGGCGACCGCAGTGTATACGATCTTGCCATCGGCCTCCCCGGTAGCCTCCGCAGTCTCGGAGCTGACCGTGGCTTCGACGGTCTGTTTTACGTTTTCATCCTCGATGGCGGTGAAGACGGCCGTGGCCGCGCTGAAGTCCTCCGCCCAGGTCCACGCCGGTTCGCCGAAGGTGTAGCCCAGGGGCGCCTCCTCCACGGTACCGGGCGTCTCGTCGTTCAGCTCTTTCACGGTGACGGTGACGATCGTCCGGGGGTAGTCCAGCAGGTTGAAGGTCAGGGTGAGGAGCACGCCGCCCTCCCTGATCTCATCCAGGGTGGCGAAGCCCAGGGTCACCTTGCCCTCTTTCTTAGCGACGACGCTGTATTTGGCGACGGCGCTTTCAGCGGATACCAGCTCCAGAGCCCCAGCATCGTATTCCACGGTGTAGAGGCCGCTCGTGCAGGCTTCGTCCGCGGTGATCTCCACCTTGCAGACGGCGACCGCTTCGGAATCCCCGGCGATCTCCCTAAGGGTCTGCCCGGCTGCGGCTGCGTGCAGGCTGCCGATGGGCTGACGCTCGAGCTTCTCCACGCTGTCCAGCAGCTCCGCGGGCTCAAGCCCGGCGCTCATCTCGATGATCTGATCCAGACGGGAAGCGGCGCCGTTGTCGGAAAGGGGACCCGCAGCGCCGGTCTTCGCGCGCTCGGGCGCACCGCTGCCGACGCCTTCGAGCTCGACCAGGCCGACGACCGGCCAGATCTCCTCGCCGAAGGTTCCGAGATAGTAGACGTCGCCGGTCTTGTAGATATCTTCCACCATGTACAGGTCCACGATGCCGTCCTTGAAGGAGCCGAAGCGGGCCCAGAAGAGGTTTGTGCCGTCATAATAGAGGGAGTTGTAGTAATCGACGTACACGGGGTCGTTGAAGCTGAGGAGCTTGGCACAGTCGATATAGAGTTCTCCCAAATACACGTATATATCCAGACAGTACAGGTTGGAATCGGTGTCCACGATGAAATACCTGTCATAGTCTGTCAGACCGGGATAGCTGAAGCTGTTTTTATAATCGTAGGCGATGCCGACGAGCTCATCTCCGTCGATATACTCAGAGAGGTCCAGCACGCCGCTGTAGGCGCCGGTCTCCGTATCGATGCCCAACAGGTAGGGGCCGTAGAGGCTGACCATGCTGACGGAATCTCTGCCGGTGACGCCGGGGAATGCCAGGGAGGGCGCTATGCCCAGGAAGAGGAGCCGGTCCTCGGTGCCGATCTCGTTCAGCGCCAAGGTATCGGGATCCATGGTATAGAGGGTGGAGGTATAATCCCCGTTGAGCGTGACGGCGTAGAGCGTTTCCAGATCCCCGCTCCAGCAGAGATCCGCCAGATCCGCGTCGACATAGCCGAGCACCTCGGGCTCCTCGCCCTTCATCACGTCCTTCGTATTGAAGCCGATGATCCCGGCTTCCCCGTCCGCGCCGTAAGCCACGGCGTTCAGCTCGATCTCGGGATAGCAGACCAGCACCGGGACGGTCGCGGAGACTTCGGGGTTTGCCACCGAGGCGGCGGTGACATAGGCAACGCCCTCGTCCACGCCGGTGACTACGCCGTTCTCATCCACCACAGCGATGTTTTCATCGTCCACGGACCAGGTGACCTCGTCGCCGGCGCCCCAGGGCTCGGCTTCCACGGTGAAGCTAATGCTGTTGCCGGGGACGGTATGACCGAACTCGGGATCGATGCACAGGGACCGGACGCCGCCCGCAACCTCTTCCGTATTGAGGTTCAGCTTGTACGTCGTGCAGTTGGCGGCATAGTCGCAGACCTCGACCATCAGATGCGTATTGGCGGCGTCCGTGAAGTCCACGGCGCCTTTATCCGTGCCGTTGGGGATGAAGATGGTGATGCCCGCTCCTTCCTCCGCCTTCGGGTCGAAGGCGGCCGTCATGAGCGGCTCGCCGGAGCTGTCCCTCCAGCCGTCCTCGGTCCACACGGCGGCGTATGCGATATAGCGGTTCTCGCCGATCATCACGGTGAGTCCCTCAGTCTCCGCTTCCCCGCCGTAGGACGCCGAAAGGATCTCGGGGGCGGTGCTGTCCACCACCAGAGGCAGAGTGATGGCGGATTCGTCGGACACGCTGTCCCAGTCGATGCTGCCGTCCTCCATCCGGTAGTATTCCGGCGCGAGCTTCAGGGTCACCTCCAAAGCGGTCCCGTCCTCCAGGCCCGCAGGCGAGAAGCCGAAGGGGAGGCTGAGCACGGTGTTTTGCCATGCCTGGCCCTCAAGATAGTAGTACGCGGCATACCGGCTTCCGCCTTCTCTCCGGGCCAGGAGCTCGCCGGTCCCGGCGTCGGCGACGGTGAGAAGGCTGCCGGCCGCGTTGCGGATGAGGGAGAGCCAGGCCGAGGAGATCACGCTGCTGCCAGCGATGGAATTGCGCTCGGGCATATAGACGTCGTCCCACGTCACGGGATTGCCGCCAAGGACGTAGACCGTGTCGTCCCAGTCGTATACGACGGCGAAGGTCTCCGTACTGTAGGGGTCCTTCCTGGCGGCCGCCATGTAGGGCTCCCGCTCTTCCGTGCCGTAGACGTACTCCAGGAGGGAGCCCTTGTCGTGCATGGCGGGCTCGGACCAGCTGCCGTAGTAGCCCAGCACGGGGATGGAATGGGCGGTGCCCACGGCGCCGTCGGCGCTGTCCAGCTCGGTGGCGAAGACGTAGCCCTCCACGTAGGCGCCGCAGTCGTCGTAGTCCGCGATGTCGTTCAGCGCCACGGTCACGCCGATCTCCACGGAACCGTCCGCCGGGACGGTCACGCTGGCACGGTCAAAGGAGGCCAGGGCAAGATAGGCGTCGTAGGTATTGATCTCGCCGTCGCCGTTCATGTCGGCGCCGGTATCGTCGATCAGAGGCGTGCCGTTGACGGCGCAGTTCAGGATCGCCCGGGCGTCCTTCACGTCAAAGAAGCCGTCGCCGTTGAAGTCCAGCTTGGGCGCTTCGGCAGGGTCGCAGGGCTTCCCGTCCGCAGTCCAGCTGACGTCGGCGTCCAGAAGGGCGACCGACTGATTCAGGTAGTCGGCGACCAGCGGCTGCCCTTCCCCGTCCTTCGCGGCGGTGAGATTCCCGCTGTCGTCCCTGGTGAGCACATAGTATGTGAAAACACCCTGGGTGAAGAAATCCGCGCTGAGGGTATAGTAGAGCTCCTTGTCCGTGAGGTTGTTGAGGGTAAAGGTGAAGGAATAGGTCCCGCTGCGCTCCGGATCGTCCCCCAGCTCCGCCTTTACTTTGCCGTCGGCGTAAGCGGGGGTGGCGTCCTCGCCCATGAGGACGTAGGTATCGGCGTTCATTGCCGCTTCCGCGTCCACCAGGCCGGCGCCCTGCCGGATCACGGGATAATAGAGACCGCCGGGCTTCTCCAGCAGGGGACGGGCGGTGGACATGAGCAGAGAGCTGATGAGCGCGCGCCGGGTGAGGCCCGTCTTTTCCTGCAGGCCGTTCTCCCGGATGTACTGGGCCAGCAGAGCGGAGATGCCTGCGATCTGCGGCGCGGCCATGGAGGTACCGCTCATGTTCTCGTAGCCATTGCCGCCGGGCACGGAGCCGTCGACGGAATAGATATTGCCGCCGGGGGCGGTGATCTCCGGCTTCAGGCTGAGGTCGCCGGGGACGCCCCAGCTGGAGAAATCGCTCATGGTGCAATATTCGTCGTCACGGACGGTGACGGTGGGGTCGAACACCACGGAAAGGCTGCCCGTATAGGCGACCGTCTCGTCGCCGTCCGTCACGGCCTCGCCCGCTGCCTTGAGCAGCGCACCCTGCTCCCGGGTGAAGGAAACGACGGGATTGGTATAGGGGTAGCCCGACAGATCCATGCCCAGGGTGCCGGCTGTGTTGTTGACGATGATCGTGGCGACGGCGCCCCGGTTCGCCGCGGCGACGGCCTTCTGAACGAAGGAGGAGCTGCCGCGGTTGCAGACGGCGATCATTCCGGAGAGGTCGAAGTCCTCGAATTCGTTGGCAATGACGTTGCCGTTGCTGTCGGCCAGGACGCCGGGGCTGTCGAGATAGAAGTATTCCCGCTCGCCGCTCACGGTGTAGAGGGGCATATTGCCGAAGCCCGTGCTCTCGGTGTAGATGATCGTCTCCCCGTCCAGGAGGATATACGCCGGGAGGGTATCGCCGGCGTTGTCCACGGAGGCGACGGTCAGAGCATTGGTAAAGGTGCCGGGGGAACCGCCGGTATGGTAGCCGACGTCGTCGGAATAGAGATAGTCGAAATCTGTGAAATAGGTCCAGTCATAGCTGTTGCCGGCAGAGATCGAAACGACGGTGTCGCACTCCGTCAGGCTCTCCATGATGGCCTGATAGCCGTCGCTGGTGACGAAGCCGGTGACAGAGGAGCCCAGGGACAGGTTCACGCTGTCCGCACCCAGCAGGATGGCGTCTTCGATGGCGACCATGTAGTCGGAATCGTAGGCTCCGCCTCCCTGGCCGAAGACCTTCATGACGATCAGCTGCGCGTCGGGTGCTTCACCCTGGGTGAAGACCTGCTCCAGCGCGTTTATGAAGCCGCCGTTCCCGTCGTCCATAAAGCGGTTGGCCGCGGCGATGCCGGCCACGTGAGAGCCGTGCTCGCCCTGCTTGTCCTTTTCGTGGGTGACCTCCAGGTTCCGGTCGACGTAGTTCACGGCGAAGGGGACCTTGGTATTCAGATATACGCCCTCGGACCCGCCCAGGAATTCCGCGGCATGCAGCTGATCCCACGCGGCTTCCACGTCCGCGGCAGTGAGCGCGGCCTCCTTGCCGTCCTTTTCCAGTGCGTATTCCAGCGCGTCGGGCCGGAAGAGCTCATGGTCCGTATCCAGGCCGGTGTCGATGACGGCGACGACGCTGCCCGCGCCGGTATAACCGCTGGCCCACAGCCGGACGCCGCCGGTCATCCCTGCGGCGACGGACATATTGGGCTCGTCCGCGGCAGGCTCATAGCGGGTCTCCAGGATCACGTCCTTCACGCCGGGAAGAGCCTTGATCTTCCCGACGGCGGCGTAGGGCACGTTGGCGGAAATGGCGTCGGCCGCAAGGGTCAGGTTCCAGACCACGTCCAGCTCCTTGCCGTCCAGCACCTTTACGGCGATCATCTCGGCCGCTTCGTCCTGCGCAGCACGGACGGAATCCCGGTAGCGCATGGCTTTTTTATTCTGCGCGATATTGACGGTGGAGAATCTGGCCGCCAGGACGGAGGGCTTATCCAGCACGATCGACACACGGACGGCGTCGTCGGGACCGTAGAGCGGCTGCTGCTCGTCGATGCCGACGGGCCGCGCCGACCAGCTTCCGGGGGCCGCATCGACCTTTTCCCAAGAGACCCGGATGCCGCCGGGCTGTTCCTCTTCCTCCTCCGGGGCGGCATATCCGGGGACCGCCAGAGCGAGGATGAGGGCCGCTGCCAGCGCCAGGGAAAGGATGCGTTTCCAGCGGTGGTTCATGCGCGTTCTCTCCTCCGGTATGGTTTCTCCGGCTTACGCCGGACGGACGGGGCGCCTCCGCCGGACCGCGGTTTCCGGGCGATAGGCGCAGGATTCCCAATGAAGATTATTACTTCATGCGCGAGCGGATTTCAAGTTTTTTCCCCGAAGATTCCCTTTTCCCTCTGCCGCAGGAGCGAAGAAAAAAACGTTCGCCTCTTTTCAAAGAGCCGGGATTGCTGTATGATGGACGGACTGCGGAGCTTTTCCGCAGCCGCCCGCCCCGTGGCGCGGGCGAAACGGGAGGGATCCGCCGTTGAAGTCCATCGCCGCTTTTCTGAAACGGGAGCCGGTACTGGCTGCCGCAGCCCTGGCCGCTCTCATCAGCTGCTTCTTCGTGCCGCCGGACCGGGGGTATCTGGACTATCCGGACCTGCGGACTCTGGCCCTGCTCTACTGCCTCATGACGGTGGTGGCCGGGCTGCGGGACGCGGGCCTCTTCGACCGTCTGGCCCATGGCCTCTGCGGGAGGGCGGGCAGCGTCCGCCGGCTGGGGACCATGCTGGTGCTGCTGTCCTTCTTCAGCGCCATGCTCATCACAAACGACGTGGCCCTTCTCACCTTCGTCCCCTTCGCCGCGGTAACCTTGGGCATGGCCCGGCGGGAGAAGGCGCTCTGCCGGGTGGTGGTGCTGCAGACGGCGGCGGCTAACCTGGGGAGCATGCTGACGCCGGTGGGCAACCCCCAGAATCTCTATCTTTATAACCATTACAAATATGGCATCGGAGGCTTTCTGAAGGAGACCCTTCCCTTCTGGGCGCTTTCCCTCGTTCTGATTGCCGCCGCCTGTCTCCTGCTGGATCGGGCGCACGTCTCCGCCGTCCCCACGGAAGCGCCGCCCCTGGACCGGCGGGCCCTGGGGCTCCACCTGGCGCTTTTCGCGCTTTGCCTGCTGACGGTGATGAAGCTGCTGCCCTGGGGCGCGCTGCTGGGGCTGACGCTCGCAATACTGCTGGTCTTCGATCGGAAGCGGCTGCTGAAGGCCGATTTCATGCTGCTGCTCACCTTCCTGGCCTTTTTCGTCTTCGCCGGGAATCTGGCGAGGATCCCGGCGGCCAGCGCCCTGCTGCGGCGGCTGCTGGACAAGCGCGCCTATCTCACCGCTCTGCTGGCCAGTCAGGTCATCAGCAACGTGCCCGCCGCCCTGCTTCTGTCCGGCTTCACCGACCGGGCGCGGGATCTCCTGCTGGGCGTGAACATCGGCGGTCTGGGGACCCCCATCGCCAGCCTGGCCAGCCTGATCGGCATGAAGCTCTACGGACGCACGGAGGGTGCGAGGCCCGGGCGCTTCCTTCTTGAATTCACCGCGGTGAACCTGCTCCTGCTCCTGCTGCTGTCTCTGGCGAAGCTGCTCACAGAATAACCGATCCCCTCCGGCCAGACGGTCCGGAGGGGAAATCGTATTCCTCAAATCAGAAGATATAGCCTGCGATCAGATACAGGATGAGGGAGACGCCGGAGAAGATAACGCTGTACGTCAGCCGGATATGCAGGATGGTATTGGGATCGCATCCGATGGCGTTGGCGATGGAGAGGCTGTCGCTGGTGAAGAGGCAGTTCTTTTCCCCGGCGATCCCCGCCGCGCAGACCGCGCCGATGCAGAGGGGCAGGTTGATGCCCAGAGAGGAGGCCATATGGATGGCCACGGGAAAGGCGATGGCGTACATAGCCCAGGAGGAGCCCAGGAGCACGGTGAAAACGGTGGAAACCAGGAAGAGGACGGCCGGCATGAAGTGGGAAACGGGGCTCAGCAGCTCCACCGCCTCGTCGAAATAGGCGCCCATGGCGTGGAGATCCAGAAGGGTGGAGAAGCACATGGTCATGAGATAGAGGATGATGGGCAGGGCCATGCTCTGCACGCCGGTGACCAGATGCTCCACGAACTGCTCCGGGGACATGAGGCCCTGGGCGCAGTAGAGGAAGAACATGAAGACCAGCGTCGCCACCAGGCCGCAGGCGCTGTCCAGCACCAAGCTGCCCGTATAGACGCTGCGGAAGGCCAGGGAGGAGCCCGCCAGGACCACCACGGGCAGGAGCAGATTGATGATCTTGCCCCAGATATCCGTTTCATCCTTCACCAGGTATCGCTCCGAGCCCTCGGGCCAGAGCTCGCCGCCATCCTCCACCCGCTTCTTCGCCGCCTTCAGCTGCCGGGAGCGGGGCAGAAGGCCGAAGCAGAAGGCCAGAAGGGCCAGCGTGACCAGAATGGAGAAGAAATTGAAAGGGATGGAGCGGCAGAAGAGGCCCGCCGCGCTGCCCTCGTAGCCCGCGCCGATGGTACCGACTACGAAGATGCCCCAGAGGGAAAAGGGCAGGAAGGAACAGAGGACGGTGGGCAGGAAGCTCAGGAGCAGACCGCTGTCCTCTCTGGGGATGCGCTGCTCATCCGCTGCGGACTGGAGGCTGGTGGAGGCGCAGAGCATATTCAGACAGTCGTCGATGGCGGTAACGGCCATGATGCCCACAGAGGCCAGGCGCGCACCGCGGGCTGTGTGCACCTTGCGGTCCGCCAGCTTTTTGAAGGCGGTCACCGCGCCGGAGGCTTCGATCAGAGTCACGACGCTGCCCATGAGGGCCATGACCAGCACCGTGAACACGTTGTCCATGGAGGCCATGGAATCCATCAGGGCGTCAGTATAGCTGGCCGAGAGGCCCTGGCGGAACAGCAGCATGGCGGCCAGCATTCCGCCTACCGCCAGAGATTCCACCGTGCGCCTGGTGAGGATGACGTGCACCGTCATCACCAACAGAGGCAGAAGGAACACCGGCGCCGTCGAATCCCGGGGCACCAGCACCAGGGACAGGATAAAGACAAGCAGAAGGATGCCGTATTGGACGATCATCCGCAGCGGGGTGATGGGCGTCTTGTTCTGGGGGTGCTGCAGGATGCCCCGCTGCATGCGGGACAGGGCCAGCAGCTGGCTGTGCTTCCGGGAGACCTGACCGTAGACCCGCTTCATCAGGTCGCCGTAGGTGTTGGGGTGCCGCTTGAGCACCTCCATCATATCCTCGTTCCCCAACCGGAACACCACGGTGCGCCCCAGGGAGCGGACCGTGGAAAGTCTGCGCTGGCCGGCCAGTACGGCGTATTCCCCGAAGTACTGGCCTTCCCGCATGATATTGATCTGCTCTCCGTCCCGGTCCAGCACCACGGCGGTGCCGGATTCCAGGAAATACATCCCGTCAGCCTCGCTGTCGATGGTGCAGATGTCCTGATTGTGGCTGAACTGGATCCGCTCCAGGCGGGATTTGATCTCTGCCAGCTCGGCTCTGCCCTCGTCATCGTCCCCGATCCCGAAGAAGTCGCGCAGATATTCGTCGCTGATCTGTTGTTTCGACATATCACAAGCTCCTTTGGGACAGATCCGGCTCAGCGGCCGGCCTTCATCTCGTCCTTGTTCCGGTACATCTCGTCATCGGCCCGCTTGAAGACCTGCTCCACGGTCTCACCCGCGGTGTAAACGCCCATTCCGGCCGCTGCGGAATAGCGTTCCCAGGGCTGGAACTCCGGGTTCCCGCTCGTCTCGGCGTACTGCCGCTTCAGCTCCGCCAGAAGGGCGTCCCGGTTTACGTAATCCTGTCCCCGCAGGACCACCACGAATTCGTCGCCTCCGAAGCGGTAGACCGGAGAATGCTTGTAGACCTGGCAGATGACCATGCAGGTGCCGATCAGGTAGCGGTCGCCGTACTCGTGGCCGTAGGTATCGTTGGTGAGCTTGAGGAAATTGAGGTCCACCATAACGATGGCGAATTCCGCCTTTCCCGCCGCCACCGCCGCAGAGAGCTCCTCCTCGGCGAGCCTGTAGGCGGCCTTGCTCTTCACGTGGGTCAGGGAATCCTGATAGGCGATGCGGCTCATGTCCTCTGCCTCTTCCTCCGCGCTTTTGGCTCTTGCCTCGGCGTGCAGGACATTGGCCACATAGTCCTCCATATCCTCGGACATTTTCGCCACGGCCTCCGCCAGGGAGGCGAGCTCGTTGTCGGCCCGAAGGTCGGGCATCTCAAAGTCGGGGAAGGGAAGGTCCCTGCGTTCGTGGCTGCTTTCCGCGAAGCGCCGGGCGCTCTGCTCCAGGGCGACGATCGGCCCCGTCACGTTGCGCCGCAGCCACCGGAGGATCAGCAGACAGGCGGCCGCGCCCACCGCCGCGGCGATCAGCACCGTGATGAGGAAGTAGGAGCGAATGATTCGGTGGAGGCTTGCGATGGAAACGTCGGCGCAGATGAGGGCGACCGTCTCTCCGTCGGAGGCGCGGAGGGCCCGGCAGCCGGTGTAGCAGGCGCCGTAATCGGAGCTCTCCTCAAAATAGCAGGTCTCCCGCGAATCCCAGACGGCGGCGTATTTATGCAGCATCTTCGGGGCGTACGCCTCCGATTCCGCCAGCATCGGGATCTCGATCTTCTCTCCTCCCCGCTGGGCCGTATTGGTGGCGGAGACCACGTTCACCATCACGCCCCGCTCCTCCGCCGGGATCACAATGTAGAGGAAGTACAGATCGAAATCGTCTGCGACGTCCTCCAGCAGCTTTTCCAGCAGCCGGTAGGACTCCGAGGGCTGCCCGCTGCGGATGCACTGCCGGAGGTCGTCCGCGTCGGTCCGGTGCTCCACGTAGCGGAGCACGTTGCCCAGCCGCGCATCGTACTGCCGATAGAGAGCGGAGGAAAAGAGAAGGTAGCAGGGCACGGACAGCAGCACGCACAGAAGCAGGACTGATAAGATGCAGCCCACCGTCACGCTTTTTTGGATCGTTTTCCTGGGTTTCTCCATGCTGTCCTCCTTTTTTCGCCGCCGCGATCTCCGGCTTCTCCGCCGGAGGAAGTCCCTGCGGGGGCTCCCTCCGGCGGCACTCCGGCCGGTTTACTTCTTGTCCGCCTCCTTCAGCAGGAAGCGAAGCAGCGCGTTGGGACCCTTGGCCTCTGTATAGATCGTATCCCCGAACCATATGCGGCAGGGGTCCTCCACCGTGTAGGGCCGCCAGAGGGGCATGTCCGCCCCGTCCGCGTCCTGGCCGTTGGGATCGCCGGAGCGGATGAAATTGGCCCAGTAGTTGCACATCTGCCGGGCAAGATCGTAATGCTTGCCCTTGAAGGGCCGCCAGCACTTCGCCAGGGTCTCGAAGAAGAACCAGAGATCGCTGGAATGGAAGGTGCCGGGCTGATCCCAGCCGGGCATCTCGGGATCGAAGACCCAATAATACATGGGATGGGTATCCCCCGTCTCGGCCTTCTTCTGGGCCAGGCGGCGGATGGAGAATTCCAGGTGCTGGGCGGACGCCTTGTGGCGCATCTCCGCGAGAGAGCCGGAGGGCGACGCACAGAGGGCCAGGAACTCATCGGCGTCCTCGCCGAAGTTCTTCCGGGCATATTCCTTGAATTCCTCCACCGTCTTCCCCGCCGGGCTGGAGGGGAACTCCGTGGAGGTGTGGCCGAAGAGCATGGGCACCAGGTTGACCTCGTTCTTCATGAACAGCTCGTTGGAGAGGCCGGTGATCATATGCCCGTCCTCCACCACGCCGAAGCGCAGATTGCACTCGTTGGCCTTGTCCCGCACGAAGAAGGCGTCCAGCTTTCTCGCCTCCGCCAGGGTCTTCACGCCCAGGAGCTTGAAGAACTGCTGGCCGATCTTCTCGGCCTCCTTCAGGGTGAGGTTCGGACCGAACATGCTGGGGGGATAGGGGCAGAGCTCCAGGCCGCTGTCCACGATGGCCTTCTGGAACAGGCCCTTGTTCAGGGGAGAGGCCACCTGTGCCATGACGCTGCCGCCGCCGGCGGACTGACCGCCGATGGTGATGTTGTCCGGGTCGCCGCCGAAGGCCGCGATGTTGCGCTTGACCCACATGGTGCCGAAGCGCTGGTCCAGATAGCCGAAGTTCGCGGGCGCATCGGGCGCTTCCGCCGTGATCTCCGGATGGGCGAAGAAGCCGAAGACGTTGAGCCGGTAGTTCACGGTGACCACCACGATGCCCCTGCGGGCCAGGCGCTCCCCGTCGAATTCCATCTCCGCCGTGTTCCCTTCCCGAAGACCGCCGCCGAAGTACCAGACGAAGACCGGGAGCTTCTCGTCAGCGCTCCGGGCCGGGGTCCACACGTTGAGCATGAGGCTGTCCTCGGACATCTCGATGGAGGGGTCCACGTTCCATTCCCGGGAATAGATGTTGTCCGGATCCTCGCCGGGGACGTGCTGCATGGAGATGGGGCCGAATTTATAAGCCTTCAGAACGCCTCTCCATTTTTTCGCCGGCTGCGGCGCGCGCCAGCGGTTTTCCCCAACGGGGGGCGCGGCATAGGGGATGCCCTTGAAGGCGGTGATCCGCGGGTCAGCCGCAGGGAGGCCTTCTACCGTTCCGGTTTCCACAGTGACCTTTCTAAGCATAGCTTCCTCCTGAAAACGCAGCGCGGCGCGGCGGGCGCCGGTCGCGGTATTTGCGGTCATAAGCACCCATTTAAGAAATTATATCACAAACATCTCCAATGTTCCACAAGGAAAGTGAAGTTTTCCCCGCTTTCCTCTCCGTTTCGGAAACGCTTGACAATTCTCCGGCGAGGTACTATCGTCAGAGGTATCTAAAGACCGTTAAGGAGGAGCAGAGCATGGACAGGAAAACGATGCGGGCCCTGGTCGTATACGGCAAGGGCGATTACCGTTACGAGCCGGAATACCCGATCCCCGTCTGCGGACCGGACGACATTCTCCTGAAGACCGAAGGCTGCGGCGTCTGCGCCAGCGACGTGAAATGCTGGCACGGGGCCGAGAGCTACTGGGGCAACGGCTCGGACAAGGCCCCCTGGGTCCGCGCGCCCTTCATCCCCGGCCATGAGTTTTTGGGTACCGTCAGCGAGGTTGGCGCCAACGTGAAGGATTACGCCGTGGGCGAGCGGCTGACGGTGGAGCAGATCGCCCCCTGCGGCGAGTGCCGCTTCTGCCGGGACGGGCACTACTGGATGTGTCAGCCCCATTACATCTACGGCTACTTCACGGATTACTGCGGGGCCATGGCGGAATACGTGCGCATCCCCGTGAAGCACGCCCGCATCCACCGGGTGCCGAAGCGTCTGCCCTTGCGCAGCGCCCTGCTCATCGAGCCCTACGGCTGCGCCAAGCACTGCGTGGACCGGGCGCAGATCACGAAGGACGACATCGTGGTGATCTCCGGGGCCGGGACCCTGGGGCTGGGCATGGTGACCTACGCCCACACGAAGAAGCCCAAAAAGCTCATCTCCCTGGACCTGCAGGAGAACCGCCTGGCCAAGGCCCTGGATTTCGGCGCGGACCTGGCCTGGAATCCGGCCAAGGAGGACGTGGTGAAGAGCATCCTGGACATGACCGACGGCTACGGCTGCGACATCTATATCGAGGCCACCGGCCACCCCTCCTCCGTGGTGCAGGGCATGAACATGATCCGGAAGCTGGGGCGCTTCGTGGAATTCTCCGTATTCGGCGAGCCCACCACCCTGGACTGGTCCATCATCGGGGACAAGAAGGAGCTGGACGTGCTTGGAAGCCACCTGAGCCCAGACTGCTATCCCTACGTGATCGAGAACATGGCCTCCGGCGTCCTGCACACGGACGGCGTCGTCACCCGGACCTTCGACCTGGCCGACTGGGAGACCGCCTTCGACCTGGCCGCCGGAAAGCAGGGCAACATCAAGGTGGCCATCACCTTCTGAGCATTCAGCACGGGCATGCCTGGGGACCTTCGGCGCGCCCGCCCCTTCCTGCCGCCGACAGTGATTGAAATACGGCCCCGTCTGTGCTATACTGGTCGAAAAACGGCGGTTTGTGGAATAAGGAGGCATCGGCCATGGCGTGCAGATATCCCCACGTGTTCGACCACTTCGAGATCCGCGGCGTCCTCTACAAAAACCACCTGGAGCAGGCGCCTCCCGGCTGTTTCTTCTCCGGCGACGACCGGGGCTTCGTGACCGATGATTTCGTGTCCTACTTCCGGCAGTACGCCCGGGGCGGCGTGGCCGTGTGCAACGTGGGCAACTGCTCCATCGACATCACCGAAAGCAGCGACGAGGCGCGGCAGCTGCAGCTGTCGGACCCGGAATGCGTGATGCCCCTGCGGAAGTTCGCCGAAATGTGCCAGGTCTACGGGGCCCACGGTTCCCTGGAGCTGACCCACAACGGCAAGGACACGGCCTTTGAAAACGTGGGCCACGCCCCCTACAGCGCCTCCTCTTTTATCACCAAGGCGGAGGAGCGGCGGGCAAAGATGCTGGGGCGGGAGCCCGTCGCCACCATCGAAATGAGCCGGGAGAAGATCCGGGAGACCGTGGAGAAATACGCCCGGGCCGCCCGCTTCTGCAAGGACGCCGGGATGCAGATGTGCATGATCCACGGCGCCCACGGAAACCTCATCGCCCAGTTCGCCAGCCCCTACTACAACCGGCGCACGGACGAATACGGCGGCTCCCTCCGCAACCGGGCCCGCTTCGCCTGCGAGGTGCTGGAGGCGGTGCGCGGCGCAGTGGGCGAGGATTTCGTCATCGAATACCGCCTGTCCGCGGACGAATTCCACCCGGAACAGATGCGCTTCCCCGAAACCCTGGAGTTCATCCAATACATCAAGGACAGGACGGACATTCTCCACGTTTCCGCCGGTCTCCACGATCTGTACGGCGAGCCCTGGTATCTCCGCTATCTCATGACGAACTACACCATGCCCCAGAAGTTCAACGTCGGCTTCTCCGAGGCGGTGAAGCGGTCCTATCCCGAGCTGAAGGTGGCCGTGGTGGGGGCCATCAAGGACCCCGGCCAGGCGGAGGAGATCATCGCTTCCGGCCAGGCGGACCTGGTGGCCATGAACCGGGCGCTCCACGCGGATTACGACATGCCCAGGAAGTACGCCGAGGGGAAGGAATGGCAGCATATGCCCTGCCTTCGCTGTTCCTGCTTCCGGCTGGCCAGCCCCCACACCGCCAAGCTCTGCTCCGTGAACCCCATGTGGGGCCGCTTCCGGGAATACCCGGAGGGCTGCCTCCCTCCCGCCCCCGTCAGGAAAAAAGCGGCCGTCATCGGCGGCGGCCCGGGAGGCGTGGAGGCGGTGAAGTGGCTGCTGCAGCGGGGCCACGACGTGACCCTCTACGAGAAGGCGGAAAACGTCGGCGGACATGTGCGGGACGCGGTGGCGGCGGATTTCAAGACCGACCTGAGAGACTACCTCCGCTACATGGAGGATTTCGCCGCCAACTGCGGCGCCAGGGTCCTCCTGAACACCGAGGCCACGCCGGAGCTGCTGGCGGGCGAGGGCTATGACGTCATCATCGCCGCCGTGGGCTCCGATCCCATCCTGCCCCGGGTCCCCGGCGCAGACAAGCCTCACGTCCACTGGGCGCCGGACGCGGAAAACGGCCGGGTCCCCTGCGGGCAGCGGGTGGTGATCGTCGGCGGCTCCTCCGTGGGTACGGAGGCCTCCATCAGCCTGGCGCAGAAGGGCAAAAGCGTCACGGTGGTGGAAATGGCGGAGCAGGTGGACCTTTTCCGCACCGGCGCCGCCTCCGATCTTCTGGCCCTCAGTGAGGAAAACCACGTGGAGCGGCTCCTGGGCTGGCAGCTGCTGGAGATCACCGACGACGGGGTACGGATCCGGCAGGTGAAGACCGGGGAGGAGAAGGCCCTTCCCGCGGACACGGTGCTCATGGCCGTCGGCGTGAAGCCCCGGCGTTCGGCTGCCCTGCAGTTCGCCCATCTCTGTCCCGAAAGCAGCTTTTACATCATCGGCGACGCCGTGAAATCCGGGGAGATCCGGGACGCGGTGTTCCAGGCCTTCGAGGTCGCACGTACGATTTGAAACAGGGAGCCGTCCCGCTCCCCCGGAGGGAATGCCGCGGCATTCCCGGAAAAGGAGGTACCTCCATGAAAAGAACCCTTGCCATCCTGCTCGCTCTGCTGATGCTGCTGGCCCTGGCGGCCTGCGGCGGCGGGACGAAGGAAACGCCCGCCACTCAGGCCCCCGCTGCCACCCAGGCGCCGGACGCCTCATCCGGCTCCGGAGCCGGTGAAGCCCCGGCTTCCTCCGGCACGCCGGCGGCCACGGGAGCGCCCGCCACCCAGGCCCCCGCGGCGACGGAAACCACCGCGCCCACCCAGGCTCCCGCAGCGACGGAAACCCCCGCGCCCACGAAGACACCCGCGCCCTCCGGCGGCAGCGGCGAGATGGTGAGCATCACCCTCACCGGCGAGTTTTTCGACACCGAAGCCACTGAAGAGGAACTGCGGGCGGAGGCCCTTGAGGAGGGCTTTGCCGACGCGGTCCTGAACGAGGACGGCACCCTCACCTATACCATGACCAAGGAGCGCCAGGAACAGCTGCTGAAGGATTTTTCCGACGCGATGGACGAGGCCCTGTTTGAGATGACCGAGGGCGAGGACGCCGTGCCTTCCTTCCGGCGCATCGAGGCTAAAGATGACTACACCGCCTTTGACGTTTACATCGACACGGAGCTGTACGACTCCTTCGACGCCTTCTACGCCCTGAGCCTGTCGATCTACGGCGCCAGCTACCAGGCCTACTCCGGCATCCAGACGCCGGACTGCGAGGTGCGTTTCGTGGACTACCTCACGGGCGACGTCGTCGACAGCGTCGCCTACAGCGAATGGATGGAGATGTTCGGCGGCCTGTCGGACGACGACGGCGGCGATTATGAATGGAGCGGCGGGAGCGAATTCCCCCTGCCGGAGATGGAAGCGGCGAAGGTCCTGGAGGAGAACGGCGTCAGCGTCACCGTGCTGGGCTTTGAGGAGGATTCCTTCTGGGGTCCCGCCCTGAGCGTGCAGGTGGAAAACGGCACAGAGTTCACCGTCTTCGTCAGCTGCGCAGACCTGGTCGTCAACGATTACTGCATCACCGGGTTCATGTACTCCGAGGTGGAGCCGGGCGGCAGCGTGACGGAGAGCGTGTCCCTTTCCGAAAGCGAGCTGGAGGCCGCGGGTATCAAGGCCATCGGCAAGATCGACGTCCGCTTCACCGCCTTCGACAGCGAAACCTACGAGCAGCTGGGCGACAGCGGTCTTCAGACGCTGTACACCGACAGCTACGGCGGGGACCTGGGAGAGGCTCCTGAGGGCAAGCTCCTGTATGAGAAGGCCGGCGTGCGCATCACCTGCCTGGGCCTCGTGGAGGACAGCTTCTGGGAAAGCCGCGAGCTGCGCCTGATGGTGGAAAACGAGCGCAGCACCGCCGTCAACCTGGACTGCGATCACATGACCATCAACGGCATAGACTACGAGCCCTGGTTCTACTGCTCGGTCCTGCCGGGGAAAAAGGCCGTGGACTATATCAGCATTTCCGATTCCAACCTCACGGAGCTGGGCATCGAGGAGGTCCAGTCCATCGAGATATCCCTCTCCGTCTCGGACGACGAGACCTATGAGGAGATCTTCTACGCCGGCCCCCTGACCATCGATCTGGGCGGCTGAGCTTCCTGACGCAAAAGACCGCCGTGCGCTCCGGTTTCCTGGAGCGTACGGCGGTCTTATTCTGTTTTTCGAAGGTCAAAGTCCGCGGCTGCGGGCGTCCGCCTCCGCCTCCTCCATGGAGGCGTAGCCCAGACTGAGGATACCGTTTTCCTGGATCTTCCCGGCGAAGGAGATCCCGGCGGCGTCCGCCGCCTCCACGGCCTTCAGCAGGGCCGCCAGGGTCTTTTCCGAATAGGTCAGCAGCTCGCCCTTTTCATAGGTCTCCACAGAGGCATAGCCGCTCTGCTCGTCGGAAGAGCGCAGGGGCCGCCCCATCTTCCCCACGGCTGGATAGCGGTTCCGAAGCTCCACCGTCTGCCGCAGCATAATCTGCCAGATGGCCTCGACGAGCCGCTCCTTTTCCTCGCTCACCGGGGGCAGCTCCTCCCGGAAAACGGCGTAGCCCACCGGGTCCGTGCTGGACATCATGTGGATGTATTTGTCCCGCAGGAGGTTGCGCCCCTCCCGCCCGGCGGCCAGCAGATCCTCCCTGTAGGACAGGAGGGCTTCTTCGCTCCAGACGGAGAACTGCGCCCCCCGCATATTCACGAACATGGGCCGGTCCTCCTGACAGTCGGCCCGGGTGTCCCCGTTCACCTCCCGAAACATGGGCCATTCCAGCTCGATGAGTTCCTCGACGATCTTTTCTTTTTCCATGATGCTTTCCTCCCTCTCAACCGATGGTGATATCCAGGCCGGCCAGCTGCTCGTCCCGGATGCCTGCAGCCACCGCGAAGGCCTGATCCACCAGAAAATCCGAATCCGAATCCGTCAGTCCCTGGAGCTGCAGCTCCCGCAGCACGGCGAGGCAGATCTCCTCCACCCGCTCCGCCATATCCTTCATCCGGGTACCGGGCAGAGCGCCGACGAGAGCGACCGTCTCCCGCAGCCGGGGCAGCTCCTTTGCGCCGCGGTAGAGCCATTTGTAGAATGGAGCGTACCGCCCGTTGAGGATATATGCCGCATAAAGGGAAGCCCGGATAAACTCGTTCAGCGCCAGGAAAACCGCCACCGTATCCTCCCTTGCGATGCTGCGCGGGAGATTGTATTGTCCGGCCTGGCCCATGGCGTAGAGGCGGGCGGCCAGCTTTTTGCGGCGCACGTCCGCGGGATAGCCCCGCAGCAGCGTCTCCCGGACGGCGGTAAACTCCCCCAGCTCGTCCCGGAACACCTCCCCGTTCACGGCGGTGGCCAGGTACGGATCGGAGATGCGGAGCCACTGCAAAGGCTCCTCCGGCGCGCCGGGGCAGCCGGTGAAGCGGCGGTAGAACGCGGAGACCGCGATCACGCCGCTGCGGTCCTCCGCCTGGGGGCTGATGTCCGCCAGCCCGTCGGTCAGCTGCCGATAGCGGGCCTGGAGACGCCCGCCCACTGACCACACGTCCTCGTCGGGGATCCAGAGGCAGAGCCGGGGCCCGAAATCGTGGTCCCGGGAGATCTCGTCGTCGAAGCCGAAGCACTCGGAGCCGGGCCCGGCCAGGCCCACGGCGATGCGCTTTTCGTATTCCGGGAATTCTTCGGCCAGCACCCGGCGGAAGACGGTCTCATACAGCTCCCGGGCCAGCTCCAGTCCCTTCATTCCTCCGCCTCCGCGAGTTGGGCGCGCAGTCGCCCTGCGGCCTCCTCCTGCCCCGCCTTTTCATAGCACAGAAGCGCGTTCCGGAGAAGCACGGCCTTGCGCTGCCTTGCGCCGCCGTATGCCTCCCACTCCTCCGCAGTCTTTTCAAAGCGGCGGCCGGCTTCCCCGTAGTCGCCCCGGCGGAAGCTGAGCTCCGCCTCCAGGGCCCGGGCGGTGAAGCGATGATTGTCCGTGCTGCCCGCCTCGGTGGCATAGTAGGCGGAAGCCTCGGCGGCGAGCTTCTCCGCGGTCTCCAGATCGTCGCACACGGAGGCAAGATTCAGGCGGGAGGAGGCCGCTTCCCCCGCCGCCCCGTTCCCGGCAAGGAGGATATCCAGCGCCTGACGGAAGGCGGCGGCCGCCTTCTCCCGCTTTCCCTGGGCCCGGTACAGAAGGCCGTGGTTATTGAAGACCGCAGCGAGCCTCGGGTCTCCCGGGGGCAGCAGTTCCCGGTGCAGCGCCTCGGCCCTGCGGTAGAGCTCCTCGGATTCCTCCTCCCTGCCCATGACGCAGTAGTCGGTGGCCGCGTTGAGCAGGGTCAGCGCTTCCTCCATGGTGCCCTCCAGGCCAAGAGAAGCGATGCAGCGCAGGGCTTCCCGGAAATGGCCGTCGATCTCATCGAAAAGACAGTGCTCCCGGCAGTGGCCCAGCAGCGCGTTTGCGACGGTGAGGGACAGGGCGTCGTCCCCCCGGTCCCGGGCCGCCTGCTTCTGCGCGCAGAGAAAATCATAGGCGCCGGCGATATCCTCCGCCCGGTAAAGCGCGTCAAGCTGCCGGTAAAACTCCTTTGCGTCCATCCCCGCTCCTCCTTCGGTCCCGTTTTCTTCTATTGTATTTTTCTCCGCCCCGCTTGTCAATCCAAAACCGCCGCCGGGGAAAAAACGCGAAAAGAGTCCCCCTCGCTTATTGAAAGCCGACAGTGCCTGTGCTATAATTCGAATATTGAATATGATTTTTTAGCTTGGAGGTACACTATGGATCAGAAGAAAATGCGCCTTGTGACCAGAAGCGACTTCGACGGGCTTGCCTGCGCCCTGATGCTCCGAGAGCTGGGCCTTATCGAAGACATCAAGTTCGTGCATCCCAAGGACGTGCAGGACGGGAAGATCGACCTGAGCGAAAACGATATCACCACCAACCTGCCCTACGATCCCCGGGTGGGCATCGCCTTCGACCACCATGAGTCGGAGGTGGACCGGCTAAAGGCGAAGGAGACCGGCGGCAAGCTGATCATCGATCCCAAGGCCCGCAGCGCCGCCAGGGTCGTGTACGATTACTACGGCGGGAAGGCCGCCATGCCCGGCGTCAGCGAGGATCTGCTGACGGCGGTGGACAAGGGCGACAGCGCCGATTTCACCATGGACGAGATCCTGGACCCCAAGGGCTGGGTGCTGCTCCACTACCTGATGGATCCCCGCACCGGCCTGGGCCGCTTCCGCAATTTCCGCATCTCCAACTACGATCTGATGATGCAGCTCATCGACTGCTGCCGAAGCCACACCATCGACGAGATCCTTCAGCTGCCCGATGTGAAGGAGCGGGTCGACCTGTATTTCGAGCAGACGGAGCAATTCGTGGCGCAGCTCCGGCGCGTCGCGGTCCTCCATGACAAGGTGGTCGTGCTGGACCTCAGGAACGAAGAGGTCATCCACGCAGGCAACCGCTTCATGATCTACGCTCTCTATCCCGAGGCGGCCGTCTCCATCCACGTGACCTGGGGCTTCCAGAAGCAGAACACCGCCGTGATGATCGGCAAATCCATCGTCAACAAGACCTCCGAGGCGGATATCGGCGCCATCTGCCTGGAGTACGGCGGCGGCGGACACCGGAACGCCGGCACCTGCCAGCTGGCCAACGACGAGGTGGACGCCAAGCTCCCCGCCATCATCGAAGCTCTGAACGCCTGAATATCGGTTTTCACCCGGAACCGGCGGATCCCCGTGATCTGCCGGTTCCGTTTTTCCGCCCGCTTGTTTTCACGGGCGGCCCGGGGTATACTTGTTTCAAAAGCACATCGTGAAGGAGGCATTGTCCATGAGCGAAAAGCTCCCTCTTTCGGCGCGCCTGCCCTCCGCGGCGGGCTGGACGCCCCCTCCCCTGCCGGAGGATCTGCCCGGCGGGGACATGCCGGGGGATAAGATACGCATCGGCGAAGAGCACGTGCGCAAGGCGTCACTTCTCTTTCCCCGGCTGATCGAAGCGCTGCGGGACTGCGCCGGGGAAAAGGCGGTGGTCTCCGTCTTCGGCGGCTCCGGCGTGGGAAAAAGCGAGATCGCCTCTCTGCTGAGCTGGTATCTCCGACAGGCGGGCCTCGGGAGCTACGTCCTTTCCGGGGACAACTATCCCCGGCGCATCCCCCTGTATAACGATGCGGAGCGGCTGCGGGTCTTCCGGGTGGGCGGCCTGCAGGGCCTGCTGCGGGCGGGTCTGTACAGTGAAGACGTGCAGGCCAGGCTGGACGCGCTCTGGCCGGAGGGGCTGGACGCCGAGCCGACGGAGACCGGGGGGAAGCCCTGGCTCGCCGTCTATCAGGCCGGCGGACGGGATGCGCTGCGCGCCTATCTCGGCACCGATCTGGAGCAGGATTACGAAGAGCTGAACGGCATCCTCGCCGCCTTCCGCCGGGGGGACAGCCCAGTCTGGCTCAAGCGCATGGGCCGCACGGAGGAAGCCCGCTGGTATTCCGCCGTGGATTTCCGGGAGACGGACGTGCTGCTGCTGGAGTGGACCCACGGGGGCAATCCGGCGCTGTCGGGCGTGGATCTCTTCATCCTGCTCAACAGCACCCCGGAGGAGACCCGGGAGCACCGGCGCAGCCGTGCCAGGGACGGGAAGACGGACAGCGCCTTCACCACCATGGTGCTGGAGATCGAGCAGGAGGAACTCCTGCGGGCCGCGCCGAAGGCGGCCCTGATCCTCTCCAAGGCGGGAGACTTCATCACCGCCGGGCAGGTGAAGGGAGGAAACGCTTGATGGCCGGGCACAGATGGAATATCGGTCCCATGCTGAATCTCTACCCCGACAGCGTGGGCGGGCGGCTCTCGGACGCGGTATCTCTCCTGCGGAAGCCGGAGCTTTCCGGCGCCTTCCGCTCCATATACGTGCTCCCCAGTCTTTTCAACACGGATCTGGACCGGGGCTTCTCCGTCATCGACTACGAGCTCAGCGAGACCCTGGCCGATCCCGGAGACATCCGGGCGCTGCGGGAGCTGGGGATCGATCTGAAATTGGATTTTCTCCTGAACCACATCTCCGTCCTCTCTCCCCAGTTTCAGGACCTGCTGGAGAAGGGCGACGCTTCGGAATACCGGGACTTTTTCATCGACTGGAACCGCTTCTGGGAGGGCCGGGGGGAAATGACGGCGGAGGGTTACCGTCAGCCGGACGAGGCCCTGATCCGGGACATGTTCTTCCGCAAGGCGGGACTGCCGCTGTTGATGGTCCGCTTCCCCGACGGTCAGGAGCGCCCCTATTGGAACACCTTTTATCAGGAGGTGCGGTATGAGGTGCCCTCTCCTCTGACCCTGGTGAAGGAGCTGCGCCTGCAGTACGGCGCGGCCTGCGCCATCTCCGACGCCTGCCGGGAGCAGCTGGGGCAGGGACGGAAGCCCGCCGAGCTGGACTTCGGGCCCCTGAACAGGCACAGGGCGGCGGTGGCGGAATGGCTGGAGGCTCACCGGGGCTACCTGGGACAGATGGACCTCAACGTGAAGTCCCCCCGGGTGCTGCGGTATTATCGGGACACGCTGAAAAAGCTGGCGGACTACGGCGCCTCCATCGTGCGGCTGGACGCCTTCGCCTACGCTTCCAAGGAGCCGGGCCGCCGCAATTTCCTGAACGAGCCGGAGACCTGGGACCTGCTGGCCCGGGTGGACGCCATGGCCTCTCCTCTTGGGCTTACCCTTCTGCCGGAGATCCACGCGGCCTATGCCGAGGGCACCTATGCCCTGCTGGCGGAAAAGGGCTATCCCGTCTACGACTTCTTCCTTCCCGGCCTGCTGATCGACGCCTTCGAGCGGAAAAGCGGCGAATACCTGGCTCGCTGGTGCCGGGAACTTACGGAAAAGGGCATCTCTGCGGTGAACATGCTGGGCTGCCACGACGGTATCCCCCTGCTGGATCTCCGGGGCCTCCTGCCGGAGGCGGACATCCTCCGCCTCATCGACACGGTGGTGGCACGGGGCGGCTTCGTGAAGGATCTGCACGGGGCGAAGAACGCCTATTATCAGGTGAACGCCACCTATTTCAGCGCCCTGGGAGAGGACGAGCGCAGACTCCTGCTGGCCCGGGCGATCCAGCTTTTCATGCCGGGAAAGCCCCAGGTCTGGTATCTGGATCTCTTTGCCGGGCGCAACGACCATGAAGCCATGCGCCGGGCGGGCGTCGGCGGGCATAAGGAGATCAACCGCACGAACTACTCCCTGCCTGAGGCGGAGGCCGCCCTGGCAAAAAGCGTCGTCCGGCGGCAGCTGGAGCTCCTGCGGCTTCGAAGCGCCTGCCCCGTGTTCCGGGAGGACGCTCGCATCTCCTTTGAAACAGAGGGGCCGCGCATCGCCGTCAGTTGGGTGAATGCCGACGGAACGGCAATGCTGGAGGCGGACCTGGGCAGCAGCGCCTTCGTCGTTTCCGTTCGGGACGGGCTGGGCCGCGAGACCTTCCGACTGACGCAGTAAAATGATTTTAGCCCCGGCGTTCAGTATGAACGCCGGGGCCTCGTTGGCGATCGTGCGGGATCGGCTCACAGATCCTTCACAAAAAGGCAGCGGATTGCGTTCAGCACCGCCACGATCATTACGCCCACATCCGCGATGATGGCGACCCACATGTTGGCGATGCCCAGAGCGGCCAGCAGAAGGCAGATGAGCTTCACACCCAGGGCGAGAACGATGTTCTGCTTCACGATGCCCAGGCATTTGCGGGAGATGCGGATGGCCTTGGAGATCTTCATGGGATCGTCGTCCATGAGCACTACGTCCGCGGCTTCGATGGCCGCGTCGGAGCCCAGGGCGCCCATGGCGATGCCGATATCGGCCCGGGAGAGCACCGGCGCGTCGTTGATCCCGTCGCCCACGAAGGCGAGGCGCTGATTCCCGCTGCACTCCTTCAGCAGTTCCTCCACGCAGGAGACCTTGTCCGCCGGCAGCAGCTGAGCCCGGTAGTCGGTGAGGCCAACCTCGGCAGCCACCTTCTTCGCCACGTTCTCCGCGTCGCCGGTGAGCATGACGGTCTTTTCCACACCGGCCTTCTTCAGGGCCTCCATGGCGGCCTTGGAGCTCTCCTTGATCTCGTCGGAAATGACGATGTGGCCGCAGTAGGCCCCGTCCACGGCGACGTGGAGCACGGTGCCCACGTGCTCGTCGCAGGGCTCGTAGGCGACGGACAGCCGGTTCATCAGCTTGTCGTTGCCCACGGCGACGGTGATCCCGTCCAGCTTCGCCACCACGCCGTGGCCGCTGATCTCCTCCATATCGGTGACGCGGCTGCGGTCGATGTGCTTGCCGTAGGCATCCTGTATGCTCCTGGCGATGGGGTGGGAGGAGAAGCCCTCCACGTGGGCCGCGTATTCCAGCAGCTTCGCTTCGTCGATGGGGCTGCGATGCACCGCGGTCACGGCGAAATTGCCCTTGGTGATCGTCCCGGTCTTGTCAAAGGCGATCACCTTGACCTGGGAAAGCGTCTCCATATAGTTGGAGCCCTTGACCAGAACGCCCTGATTGCTGGCGCCGCCCAGGCCCGCGAAGAAGCTCAGGGGGATGCTGATCACCACGGCGCAGGGGCAGCTGATGACCAGGAAGGTGCAGGCGCGCAGCACCCAGTCGCGCCACAGGGTCCCCACGGCAGCATAGTGGTCCATGCCCACGTGGGTCAGCATGATGAACAGCGGCGGCAGGATGGCCAGGGCCAGGGCCGCAAAACAGACGATGGGGGTATAGACGCGGGCGAATTTGGAAATGAAGTTCTCGGACTGGGATTTCCGGGAGGCCGCGTTCTCCACCAGATCCAGGATCTTGGAGGCGGTGGATTCGTCGAACTCCGTGGTGGTGCGGATCTTCAGCACGCCGGACATATTGATGCTGCCGGAGAGCACGTCGGAATCCACCTCCACCTTCCTGGGAAGGCTCTCGCCGGTGAGGGCGCTGGTATTCAGGCTGGAGGAGCCCTCCACCACGACGCCGTCCAGGGGGATCTTCTCCCCCGGCTGCACCACGATGATGCTGCCGATCTCCACCTCGTCCGGGTCCACCTGGGTGAGAACGCCGTCCTCCTCGATGTTCGCGTAGTCCGGGCGGATGTCCATGAGCTCGGTGATGTTGCGGCGGCTTTTGCCCACGGCGTAGCTCTGGAAGAGCTCGCCCACCTGGTAGAGCAGCATGACCGCCACGCCCTCGCCGTATTCCCCCAGGACGATGGCGCCCACGGTGGCCACCGTCATAAGGAAGTTCTCATCGAAGACCTGGCCGTTTTTGATGCCCAGGAACGCCTTGCGCAGGATATCGTAGCCCACCAGCAGATAGGGGATCAGGAAGAGGATGATCAACGCCCAGCCGGGCATATCGACCTTGACGAATTCCTCGGAGATCAGATACAGCGGCACGAAAAAGACAGCCGCGATGATGATGCGCCACAGCAGACGCTTCTGTTTTTTGTTCATAGCGTTCCCTCATAAGAGGAGCCGGCACTTCCTTGTACCGGCTCCTTAGAATACTGCCTCGCAGAGTTCGCGGCTCGCAAGCCGCGAAGAGAGTTGGAATCATTCCGGGGCGGAATCCACTTCTGCCCCAGAACACCTCTCACGGAGCGGACTGTGGCCCCCGTTCAGGGGCCTGCGGGGAGCGGAGTGTGAACCCCCTTCTCAAGCAAAAGCCGCGACACGGGCTTTCGTTTGATCAGAGATAGATCTCGCAGTCGTCCTCCACCTTTTTGCAGTTGGCGTAGACCTGTTTCATGACGGCGTTCGCGTCGGCGCCTTCGTCGAACTCCACCTTCATCTTCAGGGTCATAAAGCTGACGGTGCAGTCCTTGACGCCGGGGGTCTTCTTTGCGGCATCCTCCATGTTGTTGGCGCAGTTGGCGCAGTCCACTTCGATCTTGTAGGTCTTTTTCACGTTTTTTCCTTTCCGAACGGGCGCTCCGGAAGCTGCCCGTCCTTCGTTATTCTCGTTCCTGCTTTGTATTCTAGCGAACGTCTCCGAAGTTGTCAACAGCTAACTTCCTGCAATCGCAGCAGCTCAGGCGCCGCGGCGGGCCTGCACGGCCCGATAGGAGCAGGCCTCCGCCAGGGCGACGAGCTCGTTCAGGTTGGCGTCCGGGTTGTAGATCCGGACAACCCGGCTCAGATCATCGAAATTGTAGGCGTTCATGGCCGCGCTGGTGGAGAGGGCATACTTTTCAACGTAGTCCTCCTGGCTGTCGGAGGTCCAGAAGCCCTGGACGACCTGAATGGCCCGGCCCTTATCCCGGAAATCGGCGGCGTAGCCGGTGACGGCGTTGAGCATCAGCGCGAAGGCGGGACCCACCAGGGAACTGTATTTCCCCACCACGAACTTCAGCATACCGTCGGTGGAGAGCTGGAGATTGCGGGTGTTGTAGCTGTCCACCACGCCGAGCGGGGTCTTCCCGATGGCGCTGACGAAATCCGCCGGGGGCAGCACGGAAAGCACCGCGTCGTAGGTCCCGGCCAAAAAGGTCTCCTTCGCCGTTTCCAGGTATTCCTCCCGGCTGACATAGCCGGGGCAGATGGTCACGGTGAGCTTATCCAGCGACAAGGTGAGGGGCTCCGCCGTTCCTGCCAGCTCCTGGCGGCTCTGCACGAAATTCACCCCATAGGCGTTGGAGAGCGCATCTAGGATACCCAGCGTGCGCTGATAGTGCATCTCATTCCCCATGGCTGCGCCGCCGGAGAGGATGAAATACCGGCTGCCGGTCTTTTCCCGCAGGAAATAGCGGGCCATATCCGCGCCGGCCTGGAATTCGAAAGGCTGGCCGGGGCCGAACATGCCCAGGAACCAGGGATTATCCGCCACGGCGTCGAAATCCTCGTCGGCAACCGTGCCGGAGGCCAGGAGATAATACGCGCTGTTCTGCTCGCACAGGGCCACCTCTGCCCGCAGATCCTGAGACAGGAAGGACAGGAAGCCCTCCGCTCCCTGATCGCAGGCGGACTGGATGAAGGCCAGCTCCTGTTCCTCATTCTGGATGGAATCGGAATAAAGGAACTGCACCATTTCGAAATTGGACTCGATATAGCCATGGAGATACTCACGGAAGCCGATGACCTCCTCGTCGCCGGTGTTATAGACGATGACGCCGATCTTATGCAGGGTCGAATCCGTGGGCACGGGCTTATTGGGCACGTCGGAAGTTTCGCCGCCGGTACAGGCCGCCAGGCTCAGGCACAGGGCAAGGAGCAGCAGGGCCGCCGTCAGCTTTTTCATGCGCTTCCCTCCTTTGCAAACAGGTGACAGGCCACCTCGTGCCCGGGCTCCAGCTCCCGGAGGGTGGGCCGGGTCTCCCGGCAGACCGCCATGCAGCGGGGGCAGCGGTCCTGGAAGGGGCAGCCCACGGGAACGTCCAGCGGACTGGGCGCTTCACCCTTGATGGGTTCGATCTTCTTGGAAAAATCTATCTTCACGTCAAACACGGCGTCCAGCAGGGCTTTGGAATAGGGATGGCAGCAGGTCTCCGCCATACCCTCGCCGGGCATGACCTCCACGATATTACCCAGATACATGACCGCGATCTGGTGCCCGAAGGACTGAATGAGGCCCAGGTTGTGGCAGATGAAGCCGATGGTGATATCCTTCTCCCGCTGCAGCTTCGTGATGAGCTGGATGATGGTCTCCTGAACGCTCACGTCCAGGGCGCTGGTGGCCTCGTCCATGACGATGATCTCCGGCTCCAGGGCCAGGGCGCGGGCGATGGCCACGCGCTGGCGCTGGCCGCCGGACATGTTGTGGGGATAACGGTCGGCGAAATCGCCGGGCAGCTCCACCATCTCCAGCAGCTCCCGCGCCTTTTTATCCTTCTCGGAGGGCCTGATGCGTTTGAAGTTCAGCAGGGGCTCGCAGACGATGTCCCGGATCTTCATCTTGGGATTGAAGGAGGTGGAGGGGTCCTGGAATACCATCTGCACATGCTGGTGGTTTTCCCAGGCCGCCCGGCCCTTCAGCTTGGTGATGTCCATGCCCCGGAACCAGATCTCCCCCTCGCTGGGGGTGTCCAGGCCCACAAGGAAGCGCATGAAGGTACTCTTGCCGCAGCCGGATTCGCCCACCAGGCCCAGCGTCTTCCCCCGGTACATTTTCAGGTTGACGTCGTTGCAGGCCAGCAGCTGCCGCCCTCCGGCGGCGGGAAAACGCCGGGTGACGTGCTTTGCTTCCAGAACGAGGTCCTTTTCGTCAAACATAGCGTTTCCCTCCCAGGGACGGCACGGCGTCCAGCAATTTCTTGGTGTATGCGTTCGTCGATTCATGCAGCATATAGCTGCGGTCGCCCTGTTCCTCGATCTCCCCGTTCTTCATGACCACGACCTTATCGGCCATGTAGGTGGCGACGCCCAGGTCGTGGGTGACGATGATGATGCTGGTGCCGTATTCGTCCCGCAGCTCCATCATCTGGCGCACGATCTGCGCCTGGGTGGTGACGTCCAGGGCGCTGGTGGGCTCGTCGGCCAGGAGCAGCCGGGGCTGGTAGGTCATGCCCATGGCGATGCCCACGCGCTGGCGCTGGCCGCCGGAGAGCTGGAAGGGATAGGAGCGCATGATGCGGTCCGGATCCGGCAGGCGCATCCTTCCCAGCATTTCGGCGCCCTTGGCCCAGGCTTCCTTTTTGGAGATATTCTCATGGGTGCGGATGTATTCCACGTAGGTTTTGCCGATGAGCCGGGTCTGGTTCATCATGGCGCCGGAATCCTGGAAGATCATAGAAATGTCGTGGCCGCGCAGGGCCCGCCACTCCTTGTCGTCGAGGGTCAGCAGGCTGCGCCCCTCATAGACGATGTCCCCCGCAGTCACCCTGCCGCCGCCGGCGAGGAGGCCCAGCACGGCGCGGATGACGGTGGTCTTGCCGCTGCCGGATTCCCCCACGATGGAGCAGATCTCGGCCTTCTCCAGCGTCAGATTGCAGTTTTTGACGATGAGCCGTTTGCCGTAGGAAATATCAACGTTCGTGATCTCAAGCAATGCCATCGATATCCCCCCTTACTCCGTCTTGGGATCCAGAATATCCCGGAGGTTGTCCCCCAGCATATTGAAGATCACGACGGTGATGAAAATGGCCAGGCCGGGATAGATCATCATCCAGGGGGCGGACTGCATGAAGTTGCGCCCCTCGTTGAGCATGGAGCCCCATTCCGGCGTGGGCGGCTGCGCGCCGAAGCCCAGGAAGGAGAGGGCGGCCAGCTCCATCATCATGGAGCCGATATCCGTGGCGGCCGTGATCACCAGGGTAGTGATGGTATTGGGCAGCATATACTTCCAGAGCATATACGGCGTCCGGGAGCCGGTGACCTGGGCCGCCGCCACAAAGTCCGTGTGGCGGATCTTCATCACAAGGCTTCGGGCCAGCCGGGCGTATTTCGGCCAGGACACCACCGATATGGCGATGATGGCGTTTTTCGTGCTGGCGCCCAGCATACCGGCCACGGCAATGGCCAGCACCAGACCGGGGAAGGCGATCATCATATCCGCGATGCGCATGATGATCGCATCCACCGCCCCGCCGAAGTAACCGGCCAGGATCCCCAGGAAGGTGCCCACCACGAAAATGGTCAGCACCAGGGAGAAGGTGGATACCAGGGAGGTTCGGGAGCCGTAGATCACCCTGGCAAGGATATCCCGCCCCATTTTGTCCGTGCCGAAGGGGTGCTCGGAACTGGGGGCCATGATGGCTTCGGACAGCTCGCCCTCGGTGGGGTCCGCGCCATGACAGAGCAGCGGGGCGCAGACGGAGGCCAGAACGATCAGCAGGGCGAGACAGGCAAAGATCATGAAGCCCCTGTT